>ERZ807291.869-NODE-869-length-50697-cov-27.086647_pt1 | contig 50697 bp, 36 predicted proteins | sample MGYA00521257_ERZ807291 | MGnify/ENA primary metagenome ERZ807291 (study PRJEB31413, sample SAMN03169783) | marine metagenome | biome: Marine; feature: Water; material: Subsurface seawater | place: North Sea | collected 2011-04-28 | depth 1 m m ... | reverse complement strand
GAACCGGCGAATAGAGGATTTGCAGTCCCCGGCCTTACCACTTGGCTACCGCGCCCAAAGGCAAAGAGGCAGAAAGTATCGATAGGGCAATATTCGGGCAAGTAAAAAGCCTGTGGAATTTCTCTGTTAATTTAGAAGCGGTGATTAAAACATTTTTTAGGATCGGGTGATTTTAGGTTTGTCCAAACCTAAATTTCTGTCCCAATTTTGTCTCTATAATCCATAGCCCTCCTTTATTATGAAAAGAAAATTGTTGCCCCTATTGTCTCTATTTTCACTTGCCCTATGCCTCTTCGGCAACTCACCTGCTGGACCTGACCAAAAGAAACCAGGTTTTCCCAGTCGTGAAGAAATCCTGAAGAAGTTTGATGCCGATGGGGACGGGCAGTTAAGTGAGGAGGAGCGTAAAAAAGTGCGTGAGGAAATGTCTGCCAAAAGGCAGGGGATGCCCCCTCTTCTCGCTAAGCAATTCGACAAGGATGGAGATGGTAAATTAAGCGAGGAGGAGCGGGATGCTTTCCGTAAAGAGATGGCAAACAAAGGAAGAAAACTGCCTCCGCACCTGATGCAGCGTTTTGACAAGGATGGGGATGGCACCTTAAGCGAGGAGGAAAGGGCCGGAGCCAGGCAGGCTTGGGAAGACCGGAAAAAGACCATGCTGGAAAAATTTGATGCGGATGGGGATGGTACCCTGAATGTGGAAGAACGCCGGGAAGCCATCAAACAAACAAAGCTGAACCCTCTGGGAGGTTCGGACAAACAAGAGCCGGAAGAAGATTTACAAAGTAAAAAAGAAGCTTCAAAGCCTGCCCCAAAAAAGGAAGGGAAGGGAAAAAAGAAATCTTCCGGTCAGGACGAAAAGAAAAAACAGTCAGGCAAGGGAGAAAAGAAAGCAGGGAAGAAGAAAGATTCCTGAATTCCTTACAGCAGTTACCGGCTGAAACTACCGGTAAGTTTTGGCCCGTTATCGGCTGGCATACTTTTATGCCAATAGAGGACTTGATCAACCAGTTGCCCGCAAATCTTTACATGATTTTCAGCAAGGTTCAAAGACTCGCCGGGATCGGTGCTTAAGTCGTAAAGCTCGGCATTGGTGCCGTCATACTCACAAAGTAATTTCCATTTGCCTGATCTTACTGCTAGGTCAGGCAAGTTTTTCACTCCGTGGAAGGAGTCCCGGTCGGGCGGGCGACGGAAAAAAATTGGTTCTTTTCGAGATCGGTCCGATTTGCCAAGGAGTACATCGGATAGTTCCTCCCCATCAAAAATTACTTTTTTCGGAAGCGGTACTTTGCATAAATCGGCCAGACTGGGCACGAGATCGATGGCCGAAAAAACAGAGGTTTTGTTAACTGAGTTATATACCTTTTTATCCATCAGTCCGGGACACCAGGCGACCAGGGGAGAGCGGATCCCGCCTTCGTAAAGATGGGTCTTGAAGCCACGCAGAGGACCGGCGGAGCCGGCACCGGGATCGGGGCCGTTGTCCGAACAAATGAGAATCAAAGTGTTGTTAGCCAGTTTAGAATCGTTTCTTACACGATCGAACAACTTGCCGAGTTGACGGTCCATTTCCTCCAAGACCGCCAGGTAAAGAGTTCGCTTTTTGCCATCTCCCCACTTGTCGACCGGAGGCCAGTAGGGGCTATGAACATCGTCCGGCCAGAGGTTTAAGTAAAAGGGCTTTCCGTCTTTTTGTGCCTGATCGATGAAGGGTAGGGCGGCATCGATAAACCCACCGGTGATTTCTGATCTTTGTATCCATTGGTATCCATTACCGAGATGTTCGGCATGGTGCCAAAGTTTTCCGGGTTTATTCGGGTCTTGCCCAGGCTTGAGGGTGAGCGGCAGCAGCTTTGGACCCATTCCCTCGAAATTGGTCAGCGATTGATCAAATCCATATGCCGAAATGGCCGGGGCTTCCTTCACATCGCGCTGACCGCCCATGTGCCACTTGCCAAAATGCCCGGTGGCATACCCGGATTTCTGTAAAAAGCGTGCCAGCATGGGTGCTTGAGGATCCAGCCACTGGGCCATCCCCCTTTTTTCATTCTGGGCACGATGTCCCAGATAGGAAGAAATTTTCCAGTGCTGTGGATACTGCCCGGTGGAAATTGCCACCCGGGAGGGTGAGCAAATGGGAGAGTTTACATAGAATTGCTCGAAGCGGATGCCCTCGTTTGCCAGACGGTCAATGTTGGGAGTTTGTACATCGATATTTCCAAAGCAGGAAAAATCCGCCCAGCCCATATCGTCGATGAAAACGAGGATGATGTTGGGTCTTTGCTCATTGGCCCAGGAAATATTTACGAGAAAACACCCCAAGCTAATCAAGGTTGTGAGCTTCCGGAATAAGCCCATCAATCCTTGCAGGAATTGGCTACAATAAAAGTGCCCGCGTATTGGATCAGGCAAGAATGTCCTTGATCACTTTTGGATGCTCCACCCCAGTGAGGCGCTGATCGAGCCCGAGGTAGCGGTAGGTGAAGCGCTCATGGTCGATGCCCAGTGCCCGTAGGATGGTGGCGTTGAGATCGTTTACATGCACCGGATTTTCCAGAATATTGTAGGAGTAATCATCAGTCCGGCCATATTCCATACCGGATTTGAATCCACCTCCGGCTACCCAGGTGGAGAAGCAGCGCCCGTGGTGATCACGTCCGTGGCTGTCCTTGGTCAGCTTGCCCTGAGAATAAACGGTGCGTCCAAATTCTCCCCCAAAGATCACGATGGTATCGTCGAGAAGTCCCCGCTGCTTGAGATCTTTAACCAAGGCGGCGGCGGGTTGGTCCACGTCCTTACACTGGTTGCGGATCGCTTTGGGCAGGGAGCCATGCTGGTCCCAGCCACGGTGAAAGAGCTGGACAAAAGGAACATTCCTTTCGGCCAACCTGCGGGCAATCAAACAATTGTGGGCAAAGGTGCCTTTTTTGCGGGCATCCGGGCCGTACATATCGAGCACATGGTCGGGCTCTTCCTTAAGGTCCACGAGTTCGGGCACGCTGGTCTGCATGCGGTAGGCCATCTCGTACTGGGCGATACGGGCATCAATTTCCAGGTCTCCTGACTGAAGTTTTTTGTGCTTGTTGATCTCGGCGATGCCATCGAGCATATCCCGGCGCATACTTTGGGATATACCATTGGGGTTGGAGAGATAAAGGACTGGGTCCCCGGCAGAGCGAAATTTTATGCCCTGGTGCCTGGAGGGCAGGAATCCGCTGCCCCAGAGGCGGTCATAGAGTGCCTGCGGGTTGCCATTGCCCCTGGAAATCATCACCACATAGCCAGGAAGGTTTTGGTTTAAGCTGCCCATGCCCCAGTCCAGCCAGGCACCCATGGCAGGCTTGCCGGGTTGCTGGGAGCCGGTGTTGATCGCGGTGATCGCAGGGTCATGGTTGATCGCTTCGGTATGCATGGATTTGATCAAACAAATATCATCGGCAATGGAGGCAGTGTGGGGAACAAGCTCACTAAACCAGGTGCCGTTTTGCCCATGCTTGGTAAATTCGAACATCGGGGCGACGCAGGGGAAGGAGGACTGTCCAGATGTCATCCCGGTGATGCGCTGACCGTTGCGGATACTGTCGGGCAGTTCCTGACCGTGGTACTCACGCAATTTGGGGTGATAATCGAACATATCGATATGGGAGGGGCCGCCCGACATGAACAAATAGATCACCCGTTTAGCGGTGGGCTTAAAGTGGGTTCGGCCAAGGGTGCCAGGCAGGGGGACGGTACCGCCGGATTTCCCCACCGCACCAATCAGGGGGGCAGCGAGGTTGGCAAAGCCCATGGCTCCCATGCCCATCGCTCCAAGGCGGAGCATTTGTCTACGGGTAAAAGTTTGGTGTAGTTCGAGAGGGTTCATAATTTTTTCTGTTCTCCTTATTCTCGGTTTAAAGTTTCGTCCAGGTTGAGGATCATGGAGGCAAGAACCGTCCAGGTGGCATGCTCCTTGGCATCGATGGATTTCTCCCGGGGTGAATCTCCCATCGCCAGCAATTGGTCGGCCTGTGCAGGGTTTTGATCAAAGACAGCTTTCTGCTTGTCGTAAGCCTTCTTCAACACCTGCTGGCGCAAATCGTCCGCCGGGCGCCCCGTAGCCAGTTCAAAAGCCCGGTTTACCTGACCGGGAAAATCCTTGGGGCTGGTAAGCAGAACCCGCTGGGCAAAGAAGCGGGAGGCTTCCACAAACTGCACATCATTGAGGGTAACCAGTGACTGCATGGGGGTGTTGGTACGCTGGCGCTGAATGGTGCAGATTTCTCGGCTGGGTGTATCAAAGGCAAGCATGGCAGGCTGGGGGGAGGAGCGTTTCCAGTAGGTATACATACTGCGCCGGTAGATCTTATCTCCTTTGTCTTGAACAAACTTCCGATTTCGGTCCAGGGACACCTCGTTCCAAAGGCCAGCGGGTTGGTAGGGCTTTACGCCGGGCCCTCCAAATTTTTTGTTAAGCAATCCACTGACATAAAGAGCCTGATCGCGCACAAATTCTCCCATCATTCGAAAGCGTGGGGCCCGGGCGAAGTAGAGATTTTCAGGGTCCTTGATCAGATGTTCCTCGGTGATGACAGAGGACTGGCGGTAAGTTGCGGAGGTAACCAGCTGGCGGATGGCACGCTTCACATCCCAGTCGCTCTCGATAAAATCGGCCGCCAGCCAATTGAGCAAATCCTGGTGGGTGGGCCATTTGCCCTGTGATCCGAAGTCGCTGGGGGTATCAGAAATACCGCGCCCAAAAATGGTCTGCCAGTAGCGGTTCACGGTGACCCGTGGGGTGAGTGGGTTTTCCTTATCCGTTAACCACTTAGCCAGTCCGAGACGGTTCTTGCCGTTATTCTCTTTCATTGCCGGAAGAAAGTTAGGCGTATTGGGCTGAATGACCTTGGATTTGTCGGGGGAGCTGTACTGCCCGCGCACCAGCAGATAAGTCTCGCGCATCTGGTTGGGCGGGTTGTCTCCCATCACCATCGAAGTAATTTTTGCGTTTCTAAGTTGGTTGAGCTGGGTTTGCTTGGTGTTGCGGTCCGCAAGCAGGTTTTTGTACTCCTTGTCAAAGCGGTTGAGATACTCATCGTGGAGCAGGGTTCGTTGGGCATTCGCGAGGGTATCCAGTGGCTTAGCAAAAAGAGGAGAGAGGGTATCCACTTTGCTTAATTTCTCCACATCTTTGCGGTTAAGCACCCGGTGGTAGAGCCCGATCTCATCAATCTCAATACCTTTTGCAGGAGTGCCATAGTAGCGGCGCCCAATCCGGAAGGTTTTATCAGTGTGGATGGTGGCGTTGAGATCGTCCTCAGCGATATTTTTCTGTTGGCTTGCACCATTAATAAAAATATCGATACCGGCCGCTTTTCCGGAACCATCATAGGTTACACATACGTGGTTCCATACATTGAGTGGGAGTGGAGTTTTGGAGACCACTTTGATCGCATTGCTTGGCCAGGCATGGATGAGGTGGATGCCGGGTTGGCCGTTTTCCATCCATACATCGTATCCGCGGTGCTTGGCTGGCTCATCCATCTTGCTGAGGATAGCACCGCTGGTCTTTTCGGAAGGTTTTACCCACATAGACCAGGAAAAGGCCTGATTGTACTCAAGTTCACCAGCGGTAGGGGAGTCGATAAAGCCTCCATCTTCTACCTTGAATCCTGAGGCTACCTTGCCCAGTTCGGTCTGCTTGGCCTTGCCATGGATTACATAAGTGTCCTTTCCGTTGGTGTTGTCTTTGGTTTGGTTGCCCTCAAAGGAATTAAAATCGATGGAGGAGACCAAGCCCTTGGGCATGGGTATGAAGCGGAAGGAAAGTTCCATTACCTCGGCCACCTCATTTTCCATGAGGGCACGGTTGTAAACCCGCACATCGTCGATGTCGGTGTCATTTAACTGGGCGGAGCGGAATCTCCGTCCGATATGAAAAGGTTTATCCGTACGGATGGTGTTTTTCTTGAGGGTGTGGTGGGGATTGCCTTTGTCCTGCTTTTTACCATCCACATAAATTTCCACCGAATTGGCGGCTGCCTTCCCGTTATAGGTTACACAAACATGCTGCCACTTATTTTCCTTGAGCGGGGATTTCGCCACCACTTTATGGGCATTGTCCGGCCAGGCATGAATAATGTGTATACCGGGGCGGCCACCCTCCATCCACAAGTCATACCCGCGGAATTTGTTGGATTCGTCCATCCTGCCAATCACTGCCCCGCTAAGCTGGTTGTTGGAAGGCTTTACCCATGCACTTAAGGAAAAGGCCTGGTTGTGTTCGAAATCTCCAAAGTTGGGAACTTCGGCATAAGCATTTTTCTCAATTCTTATTCCGCTTTTGAATTTGGCATTTGCCACCTTTACAGGGGAATCCCGTAAAACTGCAGGGGTTGCTTCGGGGACCCCATGGTCGGATTTGTTGTTTTCCAGATCCACCCGGTCGAAAGGGAAGAAACCAAGCAGACCATCCGGTTCCAGAATGCCCGGGTTGGTTTTGATGTCCTTGGCACATTGAGCGAACCAATTTTGGAAAGGGTCGAGGGATTGCTGGCGTCGGGCATTGAGTTTGCCGCGTGCCTCCTGCAATACCTTTTCAGAGTCAGCCAATTGTTTTTCGCGCTCCGGAGTCATAATTTCCACTACAGGGGCTTGGTTTCCGCGGCGGGTTTGCATGCCGGGATCGGCATTGTTGTTAAAGAAGGCAAACATCTGGTAGTACTCGTGCTGGGAGAACGGGTCGTACATATGATCATGGCATTGGGCGCACTCAAAGGTCATCCCCAGCCAGACATTGGAAGTGGTTTTTACCCGGTCGACCACATATTCCACCCGGAATTCCTCCGCAATGGCACCGCCCTCATCCGTGGTGGCATGGTTACGGTTAAACCCAGAGGCAATTTTTTGCTCCAAGGATGCTTCGGGCAGCAGATCCCCCGCGATTTGCTCAATGGTAAATTCGTCAAAAGGCTTGTTGTCGCGGTAGGCGTTGAGTACCCAGTCTCTCCAGGGCCACATGTCGCGCGGGCCGTCGTCGTGAAATACGGAGGTGTCCCCGTAGCGGGCAGCATCCATCCATACGAGGGTCATCCGCTCAGCGTATTCATCGGATGCGAGCAAGCGGTCGACCAATTTTTCGTAGGCATCGGGGGATTGATCGTGTAAAAATTCGTGCACTTCGGAAGGGCGGGGGGGCAGACCGGTGAGGTCGAGGTAAAGCCGGCGGATGAGGGTGCGTCTGTCCGCTTCAGGGGATGGCTTCATGCCCAGATCATCGAGCTTTTCGAGGATGAAATGATCGATCTCATTTTTTGCCCATTTTTTGTCCGAGGTTTCCGGAATGGCTGGCTTGGCTACGGGCAGGTAGGACCAGTGGCCCTCCCACTTCGCCCCCTGCTCAATCCATTGGGTGAGGATATCCTTTTCCTCCTCGGTCAGTTCCTTTTTGCTTTCGGGCGGGGGCATGATGTCGTCGGGATCATTCGACATGATACGGTGCCATGCCTCGCTGTCATCGGTACTGCCGGGTACAATGGCCGCAAATCCATCCTTCTCGAAGTAGGCTTCCTCCGGGAGGTCCAGTCTGAGGTCTGCCTCGCGGAATTTCTCGGAGGGACCGTGGCAATGGAAACACTTCCCCGAAAGAATGGGGCGGACATCCCGGTTGAATTGGATTACTCTTTCCTGTTTTGCGGACAGAAAAGAAAGCGGAAGAATTGCTAAAAAGATAAGGCTTCGCAAAGTCATATAATTACATTGTTGTAAGATAATAGAACGCACTCAAGAAATTAACCCACAAAAAAGCGTAAATCATTTGACGATTTGCGACGCAATAGAGATTCCTTTCGACAAGTTTGGCGGTGAATATTTCATAGGCGTACAATTATCCACACCAACGATGGGTACAGATCTGACAAAATTTAAAACAAAATGCCTATTTATGTAAAAATAAAGTTGAAGTTTAAATTTACATTAATTCTTCCCTTTTAAAAGAACCCAACTCTTATGGAATCATAAGAAAGTGTATCATACATTTGAACATTGGCTGGAAGAGAACCGTCGATTAGGGTAACGAATAGATTTATATTTTAAACCATTATGGAAACCAGCGAAGAAGCACCAGCCACTGAAGAGCAAAACGAACAACCCGAAGTTTCAGAGGAAACCATGGATTTTGATGCGGTCGACCTGATGCTTCATGGCAATTTACAGGCTCAGATACGCTACGGGATGGTCAAGGGGATGGCCGAGGCTCTCGATGAAAAAGCACAACTTCTGATCGAGGCGGAATCGAATTTTGAGCCCCAGGAAGATGAAACATTTGCTGAGATTGCCCTGCCGGAGATCGAGGCCATGGCCAGTGCGGTGACCGAGGAATGGGTGGATTTTTCCAAACTCCGCTATTGGGAGACATGTCAGACCGCCGAGGTGGAGTGGGAGGAGTACAAGGATGAGAAGGGCGAGGTTGCTCAGCGCGTCCCCTACGGTCGCCCCTTGGAAGAGGCCAAAGAAGGAAACCGTCTGCTTGCCAACCTCGAAAAGATACACATCTGGTTGGAGCAGGTGCATCATTTGCACGAGCAAAAAGGCATGGGCTGGGTATCTCCCCATGGATGTCCGGAAGATGGCCAACATGCCTACGATGCCCGCCGGATATGCCTGGAGAAATTAAATTCAAGCATAGAAGCAATCCGTGGAAATTTTGATATCTAATTTATAATTATGAAAAATCCATCGATTTGGGTAATTGCATGCCTGTTATCGTTATCGCTGTCTGCCAGTTGGAGGCCCGATGATAAGGCGGCAGTGTTTTCCCTAAAACCTGACCAGGTACTGGGAAGTCCTTATTTCAGTGAGGTACTCAATACTTATGGGCTAATCGGCTTTGGCTACACCAATTTAATGAAGGACCGCCACTTGGTTGATTTGCAAAAAGAGATGGGCGTACAGATCAAAGATACAAGTGAGGTCTCTTTTGTTGTGGGAAACTTTTTGGAAACTATGGTCAATTTCCCCGTTTCCACTTCTGGGAATTACCATGCCTTAAACAACTCTTCCTTAACTTTTATTGTAAAAACTAAAGGCGAGGTGTCCCCAGATACATTTTTTGAGAAATTTGACCGGTGGGCATCCGGGCCTGCCTTCCGGGCCTCAGATATTGAACGATTTCGCAGAGATGCCCGGATTGAACCGGATAAAATTGAAGAAATGAGCAAAAAAACCCGGTTGCAAAAGAAACATTATACCGGGATGGAAAAGTCTGAAAAGGTGGGCAAAACCACCCTTTTTTCAGTCCCTGCGAGTGCGATGGAGCAAGCATTTCAAAAGAATGGTCTGGAAGAAATTAAAATTACCCTAGGCATGCAGGCGGACAAGGGTGCTACCACATTTGCCCTCGGTTCCAGAAAAAGTGTGCTGGGATTTTTTGAAAACGAAAATAAGGGAGCGGCAGTGTCCCCGAGTTCTCAGAGCGATGATTTTGCCTCCTTTTCACTGCCTTTGGACGGTGAACTGCTCAAGCAATTAGAGAACAATAAACTATCTGACCCCAATGGCCCGCTCGGTCCCCTTGCCACAACCCTCGGGGAAGCGATGTATCAGATAAAAGAAATTTCTGGTTCTGCAAAACTTTCAGGAGGTCGGGCTCACCTGGACCTCGTGGTAAGTTGCAAGGATGCTCAATCCGCCCAGTCCATCTGGAGTGTGGGGCAGGCATCCCTTGGGATGGCCCAACTCAATGCGATGCGGGAACAGATTAGAGACCCGAGGGCAGAGATTCTATTGCCGCTGAGTTTTCTCAACAAGATAAAATTAAAGCACTTGGAGAACGATGTGCTGGTGCACTTCGATGGCATGCCCGCTGAGCTTTTCCCCTGGGCGGCAAACAAAAAATTTCCCTAAAAATCAGGCCGGGTTGTTCAGGCAGTGCTGGGCGTAGGACTTTATCTTTTCCCTCACTCCAGTCAGCCCGTTGCGGCGGTTCGGAGAGAGGTGCTGGGTAATGCCCACATCGGATAAAAAGTCCGGTTCCAGAGCAATCACATCCTGAGGGGTTTCCCCACTGTAAAGCTCGCAAAGCAAGGTGGCGGTACCTTTGGTAATGGATGCCTCGGAGTCTGCCTGGAAGAAGCACTTACCATCCTCGAATTGAGGGAAGATCCAAAGTTGAGACACGCACCCTTTAATGAGGAAGGTATCGATTTTATATGCGTCATCCAGACCCGGAGCATCCTTGGCCCGCTCAATCACATAGGCAAAGCGTTCGAGGTGATCCTCGAAGGGTATGAGTTCCTCAACTAACTGGTCCCTCTTTTCTTCAATGCTCATGGTTTTACAGTTTAGGGGTTTCCAGAAAGAGTGATGCTGGTCTGGTTGTATTCAGTGGTTCCAATCTGGATGTGTTTTATGGTTCCTGCTAAGGGCAAGTATGTGGTTACACTGCCTGAGGTGCGGAAATGGGAGCTGTCTCCAATCGTCTCGCCGGTTGCAGTATCGGCCACGGCATCCAAGCCTAAAACAGTTGTGCTACCGTTGGTTTCTGTGATCAAGAGTTCCAGTTTTGGTTGCCCAATACGCACAAAATTCTCCGCGTGGGCATCGAGAATGTAAACCGATAACCGGTCTGTTTCATCGGTTAAAATTTCGAGGTTGTGCCCGCCACCATGCTTTCCCAGGGGAAGGAGTTCTCCGCCCATAAGGGGTTGGTGAACATGGGGGCCTCCATGAGATTGGCAGGACTCATCGTGTACATGCTCGGTGCAACCAGTGGTTAACAGGGAGAGGACAAAAAATATTTGCAACAGTATTTTCATACAGAATGGTATATCTATTCCTTATTCATCTATGGTTCAAGACCAAGCCACCCAAGGAATGAACAGAAAAGTTGAATTTCCGGATGGTCACAGTCTATGGCTCATAGTAATAAGGCAAGCATGAGCACACTTTTAAAATTTATACCCTTGTTCCTGGCCGGTTTGCTTACTTTAGCCGGTGCTGCCCTGAATGAAAAACAACCCAATATCGTCTTTGTGATTACCGATGATCAAGGCTATGGTGATCTTGGTTGTACGGGGAACCCAGTTATCCAAACCCCCAATCTGGACAAGTTGGCGGGTGAATCCGTCTGGCTTACGGATTATCATGTCGCTCCCACCTGTTCGCCCACCCGGGCGGCTCTGATGTCTGGCCATTGGACAAACAGGACAGGTGCCTGGCACACCATTATGGGAAGATCGATGTTGCGGGAGAACGAGGGCACGCTTGGTCAATTCTTTGCGGATGCAGGTTACCACACGGGCATGTTTGGAAAATGGCACCTGGGGGATAATTTTCCTTACCGTCCGGAGGACCGTGGGTTTAAAGAGGTTTACCGGCATGGAGGCGGAGGGGTCGGGCAGACCCCGGATGTGTGGGACAATTCCTACTTTGACGGTGGATATTTTCACAATGGAAAAATCGTGCCTGCCAAGGGATTTTGCACGGATGTATTTTTCGAACAGGCAAACCGTTATATTACCGAATGCTCGGAAAGAGGGTTGCCTTTCCTTGCCTATATTTCCACCAATGCACCCCACGGCCCCCTGCACTGTCCGCAAAAGTACATGGACATGTACAAAGATCAATCTTCCCGGCATGCTGCCTTTTTGGGCATGATTACCAACATTGATGAGAATGTCGGCAAGACTCGTGACCTGTTAAAAAAACTTGGGGTTTATGAGAATACGATTTTCATTTTTACCACTGATAACGGGACCGCATTTGGGCACGATATCCACAATGCGAACATGCGTGGGCGTAAGGGAAGCGAGTACGATGGCGGACACCGCGTACCCTTCTTTCTTCACTGGCCAGCGGGTGGTATGAACAAGCAAAAGAAGATCGATACCCTGTGTCATGCGGTGGATATTGCCCCAACCCTGCTGGACCTGACCGGATCTCCCTCCCCGGAAAACTATCAATTTGATGGGGTTTCTCTACGGAGAATTTTCGAGGGCAAAGGGACAACCGACTGGCCGGACCGTATGCTGGTAACGGACTCCCAGCGGGTGCGTGATCCAATCAAATGGAAACAATCCTCAGTGATGAGCCAGGGCTGGCGTCTGATCAACGGCAAGGAATTGTATAATATAAATTCTGATCCCGGACAGGTGAGGGATCTTGCATCCACACATCCGCAAAAGGTGGAAAAAATGCGGGCCTTTTATGATGCCTGGTGGGAGGAACTGGAGCCAACCTTTGCCCGGACTACGGAATTGTATATTGGCCACCCGGAGCACCCGGTCGTTTCCCTTACCAGTCATGACTGGATCCAGGAAGAGTATCCTCCCTGGAACCAGCAGCAAAATCGGGCAAAATTACCGGTTCGTCCAAGCAGCAAGGGATTAAAGCACGAAGGTCATTGGGCGATTAAAGTACTGGAGGCAGGAAATTACCTAATCCGAGTTCGCCGATGGCCGGAGGAATCGAGGGGAAAAATAAACGAGGCTTTGCCAGGGGGCGAACAGGTTCCGGGTGCGGACAAGGCATTCCGTGCTCAGCCTGGTCTAGGGATCGAGGCAAGTTCGGCAACCTTGCGTCTGAATGGTAAGGATTTGCAGAGCAAACCGGTCCTGGAGGATTCAGAGGAGGTCTCCTTCCGCATGCTTTTGTCTGAGGGTATTCATAAATTATCCCCCTATTTTACAATCCCGCAGGGAGAGCTTGGCTGCTATTTCGCAATTGTTGAGTCAAAATAAACCGTTCGATGCCTGTACGATTTTCGTTCACATATTTGCTTTTCTTTTGCTGTAATCTCTGGGCAAATCCAAATCTGGTTGTTTTCCTGACTGATGATCAGGGATGGGGAGACTTAAGTTTGAATGGAAACACCAACCTCCACACGCCCAATATCGATTCCTTGGCCAAGGATGGGGCATCATTTGATCGGTTTTATGTCTGCCCGGTATGTTCTCCGACCCGGGCTGAATTTTTAACGGGCAGATATCACCAACGCAGTGGAGTTTCCGGAGTTTCCGCTGGGGCCGAAAGAATAAACCTGGACGAAACGACCTTGGCCGATCTTTTCAGGAGTGCGGGATACCAAACCGGGGCCTTTGGAAAATGGCATAACGGTATGCAGTATCCCTACCATCCATTGGGTCGAGGATTTGATTATTTTTACGGTTTTTGTTCAGGCCATTGGGGGAATTATTTCGATGCCTTAATGGAAAGAAATGGAGAGCTGGTAGAAGGATCCGGTTTCTGTGTGGATGATTTTACCGAGGAAGCGATCGATTTTATTGAACGCTCGGTAAAAGAGGAGAAGCCCTTTTTTGCTTATTTACCATACAATACACCCCACAGCCCTATGCAGGTTCCGGATAAGTGGTGGAATAAATTCAAGGATAAAGCACTCGATGAAATGATGAGGCATAGAAATCCTGAAAAGGAGGACCGTTTACATCTGCTTGCTGCATTGGCCATGTGCGAAAATATTGACTGGAATGTTGGCCGGGTGCTCCAAAAACTCGACCAATTACAGGTTGCCAAGGATACCATCGTTTTATTTTTCCATGACAATGGTCCCAATGGTTTTCGTTGGAATGGAAATATGGAGGGAAAAAAGGGTTCCACGGAGGAAGGGGGAACGCGTTCTCCCTTGTTGATTCGCTGGCCTGGTGGAATCAAGCCCGGGTTGAAGGTTGCACAGGTCTCGTCTGTTTTAGACTTGTTGCCCACCCTGACCGAGCTTGCCGGGATTAATCAATCCTTTCCCAAGCCTTTGGACGGTATGAGCCTAAAACCTCTTCTCGAGGGTAATTCAAGTGATTGGAAAAATCGGACCCTGATTTCAAACTGGAAAAATCGGACAGGTGCGAGGGATCAGAGGTATAGGCTCGATTACAAGGGAAGACTCTACGATATGACTCATGATCCGGAGCAGCGTGTAGAAGTGAACAAGAAGTTTCCTCAAGTGCTGGAAAGAATGAAAAAGCAGGTAAAAAAATTCAGCGATGAAGTACTTTCCCTCCGCACTCCTGATAATCGACCGTTCATGATTGGCCATCCTGGAGTTTCATGGACTCAGATTCCCGCACGAGACGGAAAGCCCCATGGAGCAATCAAAAGATCCAGCAAACATCCAAACTGTAGTTATTTTTACAACTGGGTGAATGTGGAGGATTCAATCACCTGGGATGTGGAGTTGGTTACTCCTGGATTGTACGAAGTTGAACTTTGGTATGCCTGTCCGAAAAAAGACCTGGGTTCAATCATAGAACTTTCCATCCTTGGAAATTCAATTCGGGCAAAAATTAGCCAAGAGATAGACCCTCCCTTGCTTGATATGCACGACCGTTCGCCGAGGACTGAAGGGTATGTGAAGAAATTCCAACCTTTAAAGATGGGGAAAATTAATTTACCCAGTGGACAAGGTCAGCTGGAACTCAGAGCTCTTGAAATCCCCAAGACTCAGGCACTGGAGTTTCGTTTATTGTCCTTAAAGAGGGTGGCTAAGGAGAAGATTTAAGCAGCCTTCAGGGACTCAGCAGCCAATTGAAGCTTGAGGTCGCGAAAGCTGATCATTTTGCCATTATCTTCGTCCCATAAACGGTAGCGAATCGAGCGAAGACTGGTAAACAAATTAAGTTCAGGTGCATTTTGAAAGAATGGGTCAGAAAAATGGCACTTTTCCAGATGGTAGTTGGGAATCATCGGATTGAGGTGATGAATATGATGAAATCCGATATTCCCCGAGAACCATTGCAGTATTTTGGGTAACTTATAAAAGCTGCTACCTTCCATGGCAGCGGAGGTAAAATCCCAGTTTCTGGTTTCTTCCCAGTAGGTATCTTCGAACTGATGCTGAACATAGAACAGCCAAACCCCGGAGCATGCAGCCACGCCCATCATGATCAGTTGAAGGTACAGCCAAGTGGAGAACCCAAAGACCATGCTCAGGGCAAAACCCCAGGTGATCAGAGCAAGATTCATGACCATAACCGAGCGTTTTTCTCTGGGTTTGCATTTGCGGGAGGGGAATCGCTCCAATACAAAAAATAAAAAGAGTGGGGCGAAGATAAACAGGATGAATGGATTTCGGACAAACCTATAGTTCAGCTTGGTCGTGCGAGAAGAGGCTAGGTACTCCTTTACCGTCAGGGTCCAGATATCTCCAATCCCTCTTCTGTTTAAATCACCGTTGGTTGCATGGTGGACAGCATGTTCCCACTTCCAGTGATGATAGGGGGTAAAGGTTAGCATGCCGGTAATAAAACCGATGATATCGTTGGCTTTTTTTGATTTAAAAAACGATCCGTGTCCACAATCGTGAAAAATAATGAATACACGCACCAGAAAGAGCCCAGCTATAACTGCAAGAATAGTGGATATCCAAAGGGAAGAGTCCTGTAAAAAATAGAGGCCTACCCAAATCAGTGACAGAGGAACTAGTGTATTAACTAGTTGCCAGGTAGCCCGTTTGAAATTTGGACGCTGATACACTTCCACAAGTTTTTTCCACTCCGACACTGTTTTTAAGTTGTTTCTCATTTTTTTTCCCAAAATTAAAATTACCCGCATTCATCACATCAGGGATACTAGGTTTAGGCAAGGACTGAAAACCTACTCCATGAAACTGCAAAAAAGAGGCAAGTTTTGTCGATGGCACTTGTCGGAAAAGCCCAGTACTTTATGAAAGGTCTTACCTCAGATGAAAGAAATAACTGCAAAAAATAATTTGGTGTTCGGCCGTTCGATCGAGTCGGGACTGGAAAGAGTGTCTACTGATCACGAGTTTCTGGTGCAATCCTTTGCCCGGGTGCTTGAAAGCCTTGGGGTGGTGGGAGCTGCCTCGCTCTTGAGGGAAAGAGATTTCTCTGATCCCAAAGACTTGCTTGATCCGCAAACGGTCCAGGCGATCTCCTTTTATTTTCAGTTGCTCAACCTGGTGGAGGAGCATGGGTCGGGCCGTAGTTCCCGCCAACGCGAAAAGGAATTGGGCGGAGATGTGGAACCCGGGCGCTGGGGCCGTTACCTTAAGCAATTGCGGGAGGCAGGCTTTGGGGAAAATGAGGTTCGCGAAAAACTGAAAGAGGTACGGGTGGAGCCCGTCTTTACCAAGCATCCAACCGAGGCAAAACGATGGGCAGTCCTTGGGCTGCACCGGGAAATTGTCCGTTTAATACGAAAAAGGGATGCGGTGGAGACTGGATTTGAGCAGACTTTTTGCGACCGAAGTTTGCAAGCTGTACTCGAACGGCTTTGGCTAACGGGAGAAATATTTTCGCGAAAACCGGAGGTGGAAAACGAACTGGAAAACCTCAGTTATTATCTCAAACAGATTTTTCCGGTAGTTTTCAACAACCTGGACGACCGTTTGCGCTATGCCTGGGAACTGGTTTGGCCAGAAGCCAGCCCCCTCAAGGATGAGGAACTCCCCACTCTTGTTTTTGGTTCATGGGTGGGAGGAGACCGGGACGGACATCCCAAGGTCACCGCTCAGGTAACGCGCGACACCTTACATACCCTGAATCAGGGAGCGGAAGAAGTGGTGAGGTCCCGCCTGCTTGAACTCGGGCAGAAACTTGCCTTTAGCCGGACAGGATTCGAGCCTCCCCAGCCTGTAATATCCCGCCTGAGTGAATGGGGATACTCTGACGAGATGGGGGAGCCCTGGAAAGCTTTTGTCCTGGGCATGGCCAGCCGTTTAAATGAGGGAGTCATCCCTTTACGCAAGGATCTGAACCTTTTAATCTCCAGCCTAGAGGATGCGGGTGCCCAGCGCACAGTGAACCAGTACGTTCGCCCGGTCCTTCGCCTGATCAATAGTTTTGGCCTGCATCTCGCACGGCTGGACATCCGCCAAAACAGTGCCACCTATGATCTTGCTCTTGGACAAATGATGCAAGCCGCCGGCATCGAAGGGGGAGAGGGTTTTGGAATGTGGCCCCTGGAGAAAAAATTGAATTTTCTCAACACCGAGCTGAGCCATCCTCGCCCCATGACTCATTCATCCATGAAGTTGCCCCCGGAGGCGGAAGAGGTACGGGCAACCTTTCATGAATTGGTCGATCATCTGGACAGGCGTGGATCCGAAGGCCTTGGTTGCCTGGTGGTAAGCATGACCCGTTCGGTTGCTGATTTGCTACTGGTGTATGTTTTAGGCAAAGAGGTTGGACTGACCCAGTTTGTGGATGGGGAAATGCGGTGTTCTTTGCCGGTGGTTCCCCTCTTTGAAACTTATGAGGACTTGGAGGCGGCTCCAGGGATTATTGATGATTTCCTGTCCCATCCCTGTGCCCGAGCCAGCCTTACCAGTGAAGGGGGCGACCCTTCTCAAGTGGTAATGCTAGGCTACAGCGACAGCAATAAGGACACCGGAATTATTGCCAGCCAGTGGGCCCTGCAGCGGGCCCAGAAAAGATTGCTGGAAATTGGAAGGAATCACGGAGTTTCCCTGACTTTCTTTCATGGAAGGGGGGGGACGGTGGGAAGAGGTGCCGGTCCTACGCACCGTTTTCTCGAGGCCTTGCCCAGTGAATCTTTAGCCGGTGGATTGCGGATTACCGAGCAGGGCGAAGTGATTGGACAAAAATTTAATACTGCAACCACTGCATCGGCCAATCTCGAAACCCTGCTTGCCGGATCCCTCGGAGCCCGCCTGCTTTCCTCCTCGAAAAAAGAGCCGGGTGAGATTACGGAAATTATGGATTTACTTGCCGAGGCCTCCAGACTCGCCTACCGCGAACTTTTGGAAACCGATGGGTTTGTGGAATTTTACCGACAGGCCACCCCTATCGATGCGATTGAACGCAGCCGGATTGGTTCGCGCCCAAGCAGGAGAACCGGGCAGGCAAGCCTGCAGGATTTGCGTGCCATACCCTGGGTATTCAGCTGGAACCAGTCGCGCTACTACCTGCCCGGTTGGTACGGGGTGGGTGCCGGGTTGGAATGCCTTAGCAAAAGCAGGCCAGACCTTTTTGACAAGCTTCCCGAATTTGTGGCCCAAAGTTCCTTTCTCCGCTATGTTTTTTACAACGCAGAAAGCAGCCTTGCCAGTTCTGACCCCGGATGGATGCGTGCTTATGCCCAGCTGGTTGATAATGCCAGCCTGCGTCAGGGAATGCTCGAAAAAATCCTTCAAGAACGCACTTTAGCGGAGAATCATTTCACCACGGTTTTTCAGGGAACTTTGGAGGACAGGCGCCCCCGTTTTTGGAAGACTTTACAAGCCCGGGAGGATGCGTTGCGGTTATTGCACGGCCAGCAAATCCGTTTATTGCGCGAGTTCCGTGCAGAAGGTGGAGATCATCAGGAAATGGTCGAAAGAATGCTCCTGGTGGTTAATGCCATTGCCAGCGGATTGCGCACCACCGGGTAGGGCGGTTTAAGGAAAAAGCCTTTAGCGCTGAAACCGGGCGGGGGCTTCATCCGCCAGATCGAGGACGGTGGCAACATTGAGAAAAGTAATTTCTCCCATCGTTTCGCAGGATTCGAAACGCTTATCCCCATGCATCCGGCCAAGTTCCTCGCGCAACCGTCTAACTTTTTCGTCACTGGAGATACGATCTTCGCACATGCAGGTGCGCAGACGTTTGATCCGGGTCTGAGAAAAATTAAACCTTCGCTTGATCAAAGTTCGTTCCTCCCGTTGGTACTGGAGGCTGGTATCGCGGTTGATCAGGCTGGTACAAAGGTCGACCACCGGTAAATTATTTTTAAAGAACTGGGGCAGATAAAAACTTCTCCGGCCCTCATAGGACTGCTGGTCGAAATCGATCGCCCGTACCCGGTACTGGGTGTGTTCAAGATCCGGGGTCATTTCCACCACATAATTGTAAGCCCGCATATCTCCGAGCAGACGGACAAAGCATCTCTCATTGAACTTGATAAATTCCTTGGCAAGCCGAACTTCGTTCAATTCTTCGCGCTGCAAATAGTTGCGAATGAAGTCATCTCCTGGAACTCCAATGATGTGTTCTTCAATAAGCGTGTCTTTGTCTACCTGGAAATTAATTTCGTTGGGGGAGAGCAACTGCTCGAGCTCCAGGCCGTAAACCCGGGAGGCATCTGCTCTTTTGACATAAAAATAATCGTGGTTATCATTGTACTGATTGACGATACGGATGCGGAATGGCTTGGTATTGCCAAAGGTGCAGTAGTCCACCCGGTCGACATAGAGGTTGGGCAGGATCCGTTCATCTCCGCCCGAACGCAGGAGGACATAAATTTTTTTCAATCCCTCGAACATCTCCCTCCCATAGTTCTGATCGTAGACCATGGTCTGCCACAAAGTATCCTCATTCTTTGCATTCATCACCGGGTAGCAGTCATCGGACTGAAGCAGGTTTTCGTAATGAACCGGTAAATCGAGCTGACGTTTATAGTACTTGAGGTACTCGCGCAGAGGGTCGCTCAGCGGGTAGAATTTCTTTTTCTGCTGCTGTGGGAGATCTTCCTTCATCCGTCCTGGATATGTCTGCTCATAAGAGGATTGGAAGCTAACACTAACTCACGGAGATGCGGGGTACAAGGCGCAAACACCTGCACGATCCGTCTCACCCTCCGCGAAGCAACCGGGCGGGTTTTTCCCTCAGAGTCCGACGGGCAGCAAAATCTGCAGTAATGATGGACAGGGCAATCACGCTAAGCACAACAAGGAGAGGGAGGTCCCAGCGGAAACTCCAGACACGGTCGAAAACCACGACCGAGAGGAGGTAACTGCACCCAAGACTAAGCAAGGTGCCAATGAAGGCAGCTCCGCCCCCCAGAATGCCAAATTCGATCCATACTTGCCGGCGCAATTGCTGGCTGGTACAGCCGAGGACTTTTTGCAGGTTTATTTCCCAACTTTGGCTGCGTGCTTTTTCCCTTACCACGCAGAATAAAATGACCAAGCCGGCAAGTACGGAAAGGGTGGCCATCAATTGCAGGGCCCAAGTCATCTGCCCGACTACCTCTAAAATCTTTTTTCCCGTTCTTTCCACATCGAGAATAGAAACGGTGGGGAATTCACGAACGATGGTGTTTTGGATCTGCTCTTTTTTTTGCTGGTTTAAATGATGCAAGGTGCCAAGAAAAGTCTTGGGTGCCTGATCGAGGACACCCGGTTGCATTTGCACGAAAAAATTGGGCTGAAAACTTGTCCATCTCACCCGGCGTAAATTTACCACCCTGGTATCGATAGGGATACCCGCAACCTCGATTCCCATACGGTCGCCCAGCTCCAGCCCCAACGCCTCGGCATATTTGTGTTCCACTGAAATTTCCGCCGGCTTGCCAGCTTCGGCATCATAGCGGCCGGAAAAGGGACGGCCGGCCAGGATCTGTTCGCTCTCCAGTAAATGATCCCGGTAGCTCAAGTTGAAACTGCGGTTCCGAAAGGAGCTGCGGCGCTGTTCGTCCGGGTTGTTGAGTGCCTCATCCCGATGGATGGGTTTCTCATAGGGCATACCTTTTATGGTTTTTATTCGCCCCCGTACCCAGGGGGTAACATTGCCCAGAGTGGTTCCTTCTTTCTGTAAAAGAGCCTCCATGCCAGCCAGCTGCTCTTCCTGAAGGTCAAAAAGAAAGAGGCTGGGAAGGTCCCCCTTTGGATTATCCAGCCCAATTTCCTTGCCCAATCCATGGTGGGTTTGGGGAATCAGGGTGAGCAGGAGTGTCCCCAGTCCAATGCTCAGGAATCCAGTCAGTCCGCCTGCCCGGTTGCGGGCGAGGGAACGGACGGCCAGTCGAATGGGCAGCCTGGAACGGCCGAGCAATTTTTCTCCCATGGTAAATCCGAAACGGGCGAGCAGATACAGCAGGAGGAGAGAACCGACAAAGCATCCAAAAAATACATTGGCCAGTTTATCGGAGTGTGCCTGGGTCAGGCATAGTACCCAAAATGCGGCCAGGCCCGGGAGGGTGTGGAGGAAGCTCATTCCTGATGGTTTGGAACCCGGGCGAACTGCCTCCTGGAACAGTTCCGACGGTCGCAAACGCAGGACTTTCCCGAGCGAGGGAAGGGCGAGCAAGCAACCGGACCCCATGGCCACGCCAAAGGTAAGCAGGATGGATCGGTAGCTCACCATCACTTCCACCTGAGTGGTGCCAAGTTCTGAAATGGTATGGCTCAGGGCGGGAAGAAAAAAGGAACAGGCAAGAATGGCGGGCAGGGCAGACAGGAAACCAAGCAGTGCGATTTGGAGGACGAAAATTTGCAAAGCGGTGGAACGCTTCACTCCCAGGCTTACCAGGGTGGCAAGCTCTGGCAGTCGGTGATTGAGAAATCCATGAAAGAGGAATCCGCTGCCCAGGCAGGCGAGAAAGAGTGCCACTAAAGAGACGAGGGAAAGGAAGTCAGACAGGTACCGTAAAAGGCGGCCTGCCCGATGACCAGCCTGCCGATGGGTGTAGGTGCGGATTTCTGGCGATTGAATTACCCGTTCCAGTCCCTTGCCAAAAAGCTCGGAGTCCGCCCCATCGGGCAGACAAAAGAGGTGGGTATAGAATGCCAGACTGCCCGGGCCGAGAAGTTTGGTATCTTGGAGAAATTCCCGGCTGATAAATACCTTGGGGGCAAGGTCAGTGGGCTGAAAGGTAAGTCCGGTTTCTTCAACGATCAGGTCGGAGATTTGAAATGATGTCTTTCCCAGTTGCAGTTGATCACCAAGCCCGATCCCGAGCTGTGCCCGTGCTTCTGGGTAGATCCATGCCTGTTTTTGCTCGTGCAACAGCCCGATCTCATTTCCCCTGAGCTCACCCCCATTTTGAAGTTTGAACGAACCATGAAATGGGAACCCAGGGTCAAAGGCCACGACTTTGACCAAACGGCTAAGCCCGGTGGGTCCGGCGGCCATGGAAAAGAAATCCACCGCCACCGCCTCTTTGGTGCCGGAGGGCAGGGTACTGCGGGCTTTTGCTAATTCCTCATCGGTTATACTTCTTCGTGCTCGGAGGGCGAGGTCGGCCCCGAGTAATTCCCTGGATTCATTTACCATCTTTGATTCAATGGACTCCCGAAAGGCGTCCACCACCACAAATCCTGCGAGTCCAAGAGCGAGGTTTAGGGAGTAAAAAAAACAGAAGGACCGGCTGTTGCGCATCTCCCGCCAGGCCTGGCGAAAAATAAATTTCATGAATTGAATTCTGCCAAAGCCCCATCCTTGAGCAGGAGGGCACGGTCGCAACGCTCGGCAAGGTCGCGGTTGTGGGTAACCAGCAAAAGGGTGATGTTGAATTCGTTGCACAAGTTGAACAGCAGATCCATTACCTCCACCCCGGTTTTTTGGTCAAGATTACCGGATGGTTCGTCGGCCAGGACCAGGGGTGGACGGTTGATCAGGGCCCGGGCAATCGCGACTCGTTGGCACTCGCCACCCGACATTTCCGAAGGAAAGTGAGCTGCCCGGTGTCCAAGACCCACATCCTCCAATGCGTTGCGGGCAAGATCAGGAAAGTCTGTTGCCCCAAGTATTTCCAGGGGGAGTCCCACATTTTCGACCGCATTGAGGTTTCGCATCAGGTGGTATTGCTGAAAGACGATGCCGAGTTTTTCGGAACGAATCTGTGAACGATCATCCTCACTTTGCTTAGCCAGGTCCATTCCATCGATTTCCACCGTGCCGGTGTCCGGATTGTCCAATCCGGCAAGAAGGGAAAGCAGGGTGGATTTACCGCAACCACTGGGTCCAAGAATGGCAATTTTCTCACCCTTGTCCGCTTGGATACTGAGGTCCCGGAGTACCTCCACGCACTGATTGCCCTGTTGGAAGGATTTGCAGACGCAGTTTACTCGAAGGATTGGATTCATTTCAGGTTTGGGGAAGGAGTTTAACCAAGTGTTGATGCACAGTTTCACAAATTACTTTATGCCCCAGGAGATTGGGGTGGATACGGTCGGGCAGGTTCATCTCCGGTATCCCCCCTACGCCTTCGAGAAGAAAAGGGAGCAGGGGAATCTCGAATTCCTCGGCCAGTTCGGGGAATATTTGCTCAAACTCTTTGGTGTATGGGGATCCGTAATTGGGGGGGAGTTTCATCCCGGCGAGCATAACCGGGACATTTTTTTCAAGAGCTTTTTGGAGGATTTTTTTAAGGCTTTGTTTGGATTCTTGGGGGGGGATGCCCCGCAAACCATCGTTTCCCCCCAGGGCAACGATCAGAAAATCGGGCGGTGATTTCATGTGCCATGCTATACGGGATGCCCCTCCGCTGGTGGTGGATCCGGTCACCCCGCCATTGATCACCTCGTATCGCTGGTATTCCTCCTGATTTCCCTGGTTGAGCTTTTGTTCGAGCAGGGAGGGGTAGGACTGTGCGGGAGATACTCCGTACCCTTCGGTCAGAGAATCTCCAAGCACGAGGATACGAAAGGGTTTTACCGAGGAGCTTTCGCTCGCAGGATAAGGTTCTGAAAGCTGTTGGTCGGCACGATCGGTGCATCCAATAAGGAAAAGGGAAAGCAGGAAGGAAGACCAAAGGTTTGCCCGGTGATGATATTTTGACATATATAATTTCTATGTCCGTTTCCCAACCTCATCTTTCATGAGCCTGTTTCTCGAACTTTTACATGAGCATGGGTTGAGCATCGATTTTGCCATGTTTATACTAATAGGACTGGTACAGGTAATCGTCTACCCGGTTTTTCGCGAAATCCCTTCTGATCGCTTTGCTAAGTGGCATCCCCGGTATTGCAACCAAATTGGATGGTTCGTTTTACCGTTGATGTTTCTTCAGTTAATAAATTCCGCATCCTCCTGTTTTTTTATCGGGGATGACCTTTGCTGGGCTCATTTACTCTGTGTGCTCTTTGCCTGGTTGGTCACCTTTCTTGTCTCCGCGCCCTGCCACCGCAGATTAATGCGGGAAGGGAAGACTGATCGAATGGTTGAGCGTTTGATTCGTACAAACCGTTGGCGGGTTGTTGCCTGGTCTGCCACCTTGGTTATTTCCTGGTTACAGTACTGATGGGCATGAAGAAATCCCGGTTGGAGGTGAAGGATTGTCTTCGTTGTGGCCGGCCTTTTCGCAACCGGAAAAAATGGATACTTCGGGGGATTTGGAACCAGGTTGTTTACTGTTCGGAAAAATGCCGACGATCAAAGGGGTAAAGGAGTCCGCGGTTCTCCGGACGGTTTGGTGGATCAAAAGAGATATCCGGATATCAGATAATCACTGCCTTTATCTAGCCAGTGAATCATCGGAAGAGGTGATCCCTTTTTTTTGCTGGGAACCCGCTGTGGTGAACGCAGAGGATTATGGGACATTTCATTTGCAAGCCCAGTGGCAGGCAGTTAGGGGACTGTCCGCCAGTCTGCAAAAGCGGGGATCTGGTTTGGTCGAGCGGATGGGAGAAGTGGTGGATGAGTTGGACGCTCTCTTTGCTCAAGTCCCTTTTCAAATACTTCGCTCCTACCAGGAAACCGGAAACGATCTTACTTTCCGCCGGGACCGGGCAGTCCGTGCATGGTGCCGTGAGAAAGGGGTAGAGTGGGTGGAGTCGGTTGGATCCACCGTGATTCGTGGCTTGTCTGCCGAGCAAAAAAGAACCCACCAGGGAAAGGGGCCAAGGGGCAGGCTTGCGGTCTTACCAATCCCGGAAAACCTGCGACCACCCAAGGATAAATCGATATTTTCCCATCCCCGGGGATGGGAAGAATTGACAGCCTCATTCCCCCTTTTATCCGCTCCCCTTTCTTCTGCCCTGCAAACCGTAAACGAAGGTGCGGCATGGGATACCCTGTCATCATTTTTGAGCGAACGTGGGCTCGCTTACTCTGGCGGGATCTCTTCTCCCAATACCGCTTTTTCAGCAGGCTCGAGGCTTTCCCCCCATCTTGCCTGGGGGACAATCAGTCCGGGGAGTGTATTTCGAGCACTGGACCAAAAGAGGGAACAATTAAATGCACAAAGAGCCCCCAGTCCCTGGAAGAGGAGCCTGAGTGCTTTTGAATCCCGGCTTCATTGGCGAGATCATTTCGTGCAGCGTCTCGAGGGGAGTCCCCAGATGGAGTTTTCTGCAATCAATCCATCCTTTGATAGAGTTGAATATGAGAATAACCCTGAGTTTCTAACTGCCTGGATCGATGGACGGACAGGTTTCCCCATGATTGATGCCTGTATGAGATGCTTGGGTGAGACTGGTTTTATGAACTTCCGGATGCGGGCAATGGTGGTGAGTTTTGCCTGTTTCGGGCTGCATCTTTCCTGGCGAACGATCCATGGTCCACTGGCCCAGGTTTTCCTGGACTATGAACCGGGGATTCATCTGTCCCAGTTGCAAATGCAGGCTGGTATCACCGGGATAAATGCCATCCGGGTATACAGTCCAGCCAAGCAATTTCTGGATCATGACAAGGAAGGCTCATTTGTCAGGCGATGGGTGCCCGAACTTAGGGATCGAACGGCAGTGGAAATTGCTCATGCCGGGGAGATTGACCTACCTGATTACTATCCGCCAATCATCTCCTTGAAGGAGAGGACCCGGAAGATGAAGGAACAAATATTTTCCATCCGCAAGAGCGAGTCCGCCCAAAAATCCGCAAGGATAACCTTGCAAAAACACGGATCGAGAAAGCGCACAAACCTTGGCACTAAGAGCAAGGCTGCAGATGGTGGGCAATTGGCCCTGTTTAAGGATTGAGCCCTTTTCCCGCTTTTAGATCACAGCGTAAATCCTCCATCGAAACCAGACCCCTCAGCCACTTTCTGGGAACCCCACAAGCCAGACCGAGTGAACCGCCCACCGCCACGGCCCGGTGACAATTATCTCCCCCGCACTTGGCATTCTGGAGTAGGGCGAGGGTGAAATCATCGTGGTATTTCCATACGAAATAGAGCGAGGCAACAAAGGATTCAGGCAGGTAGCATGCGGTGGAAAGTTTTTCGCCGACCACTACCCGGTCTGGCAGATCCACCCAGTTCATGAACTTGGAAACTGAAACTCCGGGGATGGGAAGTTCTGCGAGAACCTTGCGAATGGGAGTTCCGTCATTTGCATGGAGGAGAATACGGGTAAAGTCGGCTGCTGCCCGGAGCGAATGTTCATGGTCATGAGTTGCCCGCACCAGTGAAACTGCGTGTTGCACAAGGGTGGGCGGATCGGTCACCCCAAGAGCTTCCAACCCTGCCAGTAACCCAGGGATTAAGCAAAGGGCACCAATGTGGAGATCAGGGGAGGCACAGGAATTTAATTTTTTCCCACGGGCATACTGGGTGAAAAAATTCCGATGATATTCCTCAACATATGTATCGCGATGCCAACCGGGGGTGAGCATTACCTCGGCATACCGACTGAGCCATTCATCGAGGTCGTATTCACCCCGCAGGATGATCCATCGGTACAGCTCCACAGAAAGTCTGTAATTGAGGGTATTTTCCCCCGCTTGTAGAAATTGGTGGTAGTGTACGCCCTTTTTGCCCCAGTGTTGCTTTTGTTCTCTTAAAATATCGGCTTTTGGACTGATTGGATCGTAGGATGATCTCCACAATATACTGTCGGGATGAGGGTTTCGGGGAGGTACATAATCGTAAAAGTCCCCGTAGTCCCTGTCCAGGCTGTTGCGGTCATAATACCAGTGTACCGGCATCGCGATGGCATCGCCAACCAGGGAACCAAGAAATGCGTTTTGCATGCTCATGATAAACAGGTTAGTTAGGATCGAAGGATGGACAACTCGGACGGTCATGAAAATTCTCTGCCAAGCACAAGCATGGTCTTGTATTATGATGAGATTTATTCATCCGGGCTCGACCGGACCGCCCGTTTCCCCGTGGACCGTTATCGCCGGATAGCAGAACAACTCAGGCGGGATGACGTGGAGGGCTTGATTCAAATAAAAAAGCCCCGCCTTGCCACACGGGAGGAGATTTTACTGGCCCATGATCCTGACTATGTGGACCGTTTTCTCGGTCGGGACTTACGAGAGGATGAAATACGCCGGATTGGACTTCGCCCATGGAAACCGGAAATCGTGGAGCGTACCATGCGCCTGGTGGGTGGTGCGGTCGAGGGGCTGGACTTGTTAGGCAGCGGGGCTCCCCTTGCCGGCAATATGGCAGGGGGTACCCATCATGCATTTCGTGGGGAGGGGGCTGGCTATTGTATTTTTAATGATTTGGCAGTTTGTGCGGAAATTGCCCTCGGGCGTGGACAAGCCAGTCGAATCCTCGTGCTTGACCTTGATGTCCACCAGGGGGATGGAACGGCTGAAATTTTTCGGGAGGATGACCGGGTGTTCACCGTATCCATCCATGGGCAGGACAATTTTCCCTTCCGTAAGAAAAAAAGTGATCTTGATATCGGTCTGCCCAAGGGTACAGAGGACCAAGAATTTCTTGGCGTGCTTGATCGTGCCCTTGCCCAATTAAGCAAGGTTCCCTTTGATATGGTTTTTTATCAAGCGGGAGTGGATGGTTTGAGATATGATGCCCTTGGGCTGTTGAACCTAAGCCGGGAAGGAATGAGGCAACGCAATGAGCGGGTGTTCGAGTGGCGTAGGGAACTTGAAGTTCCCATGCTTTTGTTCATGGGTGGGGGATATTCCGACCCCATTGATCACACGGTGGATGCATTTACGGATTTGTTCCTTGGGGCTGGCCGTGAGTACCGGTTGGCAATTGCGCAATCAGGCCGAGTCTGACTCTTGGGTTGCCGCTTTTTCGGGCGGAGAATTTTCGACTTTCGTTTTATCAGAAGGGAATAGTTTTCTGAATAGAGAGTATAAAAAAAGACCAACATGCAGGCAGGTGGGCAGGGCAGCGGATACCCCCATGATCAGACCAAAATAGATATTTTTTGCATTCTCACGCCCGGTGGGGTCTTGGATTGCCTGAATCGCCCGGTTGGTGTACTTCGTTCCCCGCTCAGCGAGTTGTTCGGGGGCAGTTTCCCACAGGCTGATCATCCACCCACTGAAGGTAAAGACGAACAGTACCCAGAAAGTTGCCAGCACTGCGATTACCAAATCCAGGGATAAGTGAAAGATGTACTCCGATGTTTTGGATGATGAAAGAGCCCGTCGAATGATCCAAATAGTCACAAAGAATGAAAGGCTATCGAAAAGGGCACCCAAAAAACCAACTGGAATTTGCAACTTTACATAATGGGCGGCTTCGTGAGTCATCATGTAGTGTGGAAAGGCCGTAAATATTGCCCACCAGTAGCAGGTAATATTTAATAAAACGAAAAACCCAAACAGAATGGGGAAGAATATTTTAAGCGATCCGCGCTGGCGTTCATAAAGGTCGAGCACCTGATGCAAAGCGTCCCGCCACAGTTGAATGATTCCGTCCACATCCCCCAAGTAACAAGATCTGCAGTCGCATACAATGCAGATCTGCTTGATTGTAGTGGACAAAGACTACTAAAAGAGGGGGGAGTGAAGAGTTTTTGCAAAAATCCAGGATGGTTTGATCCAAAGTTTGTGCTTTGCAGTTTTTGGCTTTTCTGGCTTGCGGGAACCCCTTCCTTTTCTCTGGCAGATAAAGGCACTATGGAGGGTATACTTTCTGCCAAGGGAGAAACCTGGATCGAAGTCCTGGACGATGGAGATTTTTTGCACAGGTTCATTCCTCAATGGATTGGGGAGGGCCCGGCGAATGGCGGGAGTTTTGATCAAGCAATGATTCAACTCATTGCCGAACTGGTCGTAGGGAACCGCGTGCAAATCGTCTGGGCACATGATGGACATCTCCGGGTACTCCGGGCAAAAATTTTGCAACCGAAATATCCGGAAGGAACCTTTGTGGGCTATCTTTTAAAATCGAGCAACCGTTGGATTGATGTGCAAAATCCGGATGAAGGAAAGCCCTGGCGGTTTTATTTGCCCTGGTTGGGCGGATACCCAAGTGAGGGGGGTGGCTACAATAAACAAATTCTACGAGAATTAAGTAACCGGAAGCCGACCGATCCCGTGCGTTTTTCATGGAAGTATAAATCCCGCCCAACCATCGAGTCGGTCTATGAGAATGTGATTGATCCAATAATCCCTTTCTGGGTCGGGAAGAAGCTTCCTGAGCCCAGAACCATTCGGGTGGATCGATCGGTGCAGGAATCTGAAATGCCCGATCCTCAACCCCCCGGACAGGTAAGTCCTTTTGATATGCTTGTGCCCAGTGCCGATAATCCTTTTGAACAGATTCATGCAAACCCGTTTGAACAGTTAGATGAAAAAGCCCCTGTGCAAAATCCCTTTGACAGCTTGGAACCTGCCAAGACAGAGACTATGGATGCCGTGGTTAATCCTTTTGAAAACCTTCCGCTCCCCCAGAAAAGCCCGTTTGATTTGATTGGCCAAGAGTAGGCCAGTGGGGGTTATTGCTTTGCGGGAATAAAAATGGCCGGAGTGCCCATTGGATCCATCGGGTCGTCCCTGATGACCAGGTTGAGGCCGGAGGAAATGGACCATTCGGATACCGTGGCACCGCCCTGATCCCATGAGCGGTGAATTCTTTTTCTTTTTTGCAAAATTCTTTGCTCAAGATCGAGGCTGTCTTTTCGGGAAATACTGCTCCATAAAATATCTTTGATTTCCCCATTTTGATTGAGGGCAATAATTTCGACTGCCGGGAATTTCCCTTCCACTTGTTGAACGGATTGAGAATTTGATAAATCGTAGGAAAGTACCGCATCCTTAGCATGCTTGAGCACCTTGTCTCGGTATGACTCAAAGTTGGGTGAATATCGTTCTGGGAGAATGTTGCCCTGAGCATCACGAATGGCAATTTCCACGATCTCAGATGACCATACGGGAGCAATCCTTCCCCCTCTTTGATCCACACAGTATACAATTGCAGGCAGATTCTCCGGGTTGCGGTAGGCCGGAATCTCCGAAATGGCAAGGTAGCACTCATCGATCGCTTTCGAAAGGCCGAATGCATTGGGTTCGTGCACCGTTTCAAGGGGTTTGTTGTCAGGTAAATAAACCACCAAACCCTCAGTCCTGGGATAGTAGCAGACCTGATTTCCGACCAGTCTGCCCATTTCGTCAAACCTTCCTTCCTCCTCAAGTAAGTCTTCTTTGGACAATCCTCTTTGAGACCGCGGATGGAAATAAGTACGATACGGGCCCACAGGAACCCCGTTTGAAAAAGTTGCTTCCAGCCGAATATGGCTAGTGACAGGAATACCACCGGGCTTGAGACCTTCTTCTCTTATTTTTTCAAAATATCGAAATACCTCGGCATTGGTGAGCGAATAATAAAGAGACAGGTTCCCCTCCAGTTCATCCTCAAAGTAGTTTTTTTCGTAAAGAACTTCACCCGCCTTACCATAGGAGATAAAGGAGCCTTCACGCTTTCCTTTATCAAATGATCCAGTCAATTTCATTAGACCATTGGGTTGCCAAAAGAAGAAAGAACCGTGGCGCAGTCCATCCACAAATCCAATTTCGAACTTTTTCTGACCATTGGGATAGTCCTCCGTAACCCTGGCAAATTTCCATCTGCCCACAGGTACATCCTCACCCGCACGATAGAGCCTAAGGATGCCATCGTCATCTTTCCGGTATTCAAGTTTCTCCGTAGTTACCCTTTCCTCTTTGGAGCAACCAAAGACGCAAAGGGCAGACAAAAGAATCAGGAGCAAGTCTGTCCGGAAAAAATGTTTTTTATTTTGTGGCACTTGGAACAATTACATTTTCTTCAAAACAATGGGCAACGGCAAATTTAGTTCGTTCGTTCACGGACCTGCTGAGCAATTTCCATCACATCCTTTGCAGGTACGGTGATAACTCCAGATGGTTTTCCCCCTTCCTTGCGAAAGGCAGAGATCCCGATCCACCTGCCAAGATGATCAAAAACGGGCGTTCCCGGGGTGACATTTTCCACCACATAATAATCCCGAGGCTTGCGGATCACCGCGTTTACCCAACCTCTTTGAAGGGTTGATTTGCGGAATAAGTTCCGGCCCAATTTACCCAATGACACCACTTCATCGAGTGGTTGAATATCTGGCGAATAAGAAAAATCATACTCAATATCCCTAAAAGCGGGTGAATGAACAACACCCTGTTCCTTGTTGCTGGGTCTTACAAAAGCGAGGTCGAGGTCTTCATCCTTGAGTAAAAAGTCTGCCGCAATTTCGGTACCGTCTGGCCTGAGAATTAAAACCTCGGTGTAATTTACATTCACATTTCCGTTCCCCCTCATTTGAGCAAGAATAGAGTGGGTCGGGTCGATTCCGTTTAAGGAAAGGACGATGAGACCATCTTTCCCCAGCACGGTGCCCAGAGTTTCCAGTTTCCTTTCGGATGGTGGAAAGCTCCTTCCTCCCGAACTAAGCTCAATCCGTACGGTCGCAGAGATCCAAACCACCGAGTCAGATTGTTGTTGGAGAAGATTCCTCCAAATCGTAACGGTACTTTGGTTGGTCTCCGCAAAAATTTGGATCAAGCCAACTGGCCCGAACAAACTAAACAATAACGATAAAATAATAGGTTGCTTCATCAGGGTGTCCATTCCGGTTCGAGTTCCAAAAATAAGGTATGTATGCCCCTTTTGATAAAAAAGATAACTTGCTTGGGTTGCATTTGGTGAATGCCAGTCATTAAACTCCTGAATTCTTCCACCCCGGAAATTGCTTGCTCATTTACAGTGAGCAAAATGTCTCCCTGCCTTAAACCGGCCAAAGCGGCCCACCCAGCAGATTCCACATTTTCGACCAACACACCGTTTTCATCAGAGCTCATCCTTAAAAATACCCGGTCGGCAAAGGATAATTCCCGGACCGTGTATTCAAGTTCTTTGTCCTCAAATTCTGGAAGCTCATTGGCTGGTGTTGGACGTTTATCAAGAGTGGCATTGAGCTCAAATATTTTTCCATCCCTCCAGATTTCAAAGCATACAGTCGAATGGATTCGGTATTGCTTTATCATATTACCAAATACTTCAACATCTTCGGGGCGGTAGGCTTGAATGATCTGCCCATCAATCCGGGAAATTAAATCATCTGCAAGCATGCCTGCTCTTTCTGCAGGAGTGTCCGGAAATACTTGGGATAAACGAACCCCCCGGGCTGTTTTGCCAAGCCCGAGAGCTTCTGCAAGTTCGTTGGTCAATACCTGTGTGCTTACGCCAAGCCAGGGTTTCCATGCCTCAAAAGGCCTAGTTTCGTCGGCTTCCGGCCCGATCTTAATAACCGTTAAATAATTGGCCAAATTTCTTTCAAACCGAACCAATGTGGGAACAGGCTCATCCTGGTCTTGAGTTAGTTCCCTTGAAATATTTACCAGATCTTCAATCTTTTCAATTTTCTGGCCGTTTATTTCCGTGATTACATCGTTCTCAAGCAGCCTGGGTTTTGCACTGTACGATGGGCCACCCTGAGCAACCGAATGCACCTGTACTCCGTATTCGCCCAGCCTTCGTGCCTCCAGCGAAGAAAGCAAAGTGAATTCTCTCAAGGTAAGCCCCCAGCTTTTGAGTTCTTTTTCTGGTTGGTATGCAGGTTCACGCTTTTGGGTGATAAGCGTCCAGGTTTTCTCTTCGTTATCCCGATAACCCCTCATCGAACATTCTTTTCCAGGGAGTAGGGAGCTAATGATTTGATGAAAGGGCGGAAGATCTTCCGGGATCTTTGCCTGCACACTCTTGCCGTCCAAGTGGGTAATGATATCACCGGGGAGAATGCCGGCCTTCTTTGCGGGAGATTCATCAATCACCCCAGAGACCAAAATGCCAGCACGATGGGCTTTTAGATAAGGTTGGCATTCCAATCCGATCCAAGATCGTTCGACCCATCCTTTCTCGGCAAGTTCTGCGGAGACTTCCTTTGCCAGGTTGGAAGGGATTGCACCACCCAGGCTGGCAATCGCAACTTCATTAATTCCGATGATCTCTCCGCGTTCGTTAACCAGGGGACCCCCACTATTTCCGGGGAAAATTACGGCATCATGCCCAAGCCACCGGACGAGTTCCCCAACATTTTCCCCATCGAGCCGGAATGAGGAAGAACGATGTGAAATTAGGGCAAGGTTGGAAACTATGCCACGAGTGACCGACTGGGATAAACCGGCCGGGCTGCCCATGGCAAAACAGATATCACCCACTTTTACCCTGTCAGAATTTCCAAAAACTGCAGTTTGAAGAGGGGGGGCATTTTCGGGGCGATCACTCAGGCGAAGACGCAGCACCGCAAGGTCGGTCAGGGCATCTGCTCCTAGTAAATCAGCGCCTAGTTCTTCCCCGTCATACAATCGACAGGTAAGCCTGGTTGCTTTTCCTGCAACATGATGATTGGTCACAACCAATCCCGTGGCATCGATAATTACTCCACTGCCCGTCGATCCCGATTTTAACATCCTTCCATTTGAGCCCCGTTCGGAAACCACCTCGATCCTGACGATTGCCCGGTAAACCGAGTTGACCCGATCATTGATTTTGAAATTTTCCTCGCCCATTAGCCAATGGCAGGAAAATAAAGTGACAAGGAGGAGTTGAAAAAATGGTGAAAGCTTATGCATTTACCTTTAAAGCGTTTCTGGAATCAGATTAGTTTGGGTGTATCTAAATAAACGGGTCAAAAGAGGTTCTTGCCCTTCGGCCCATCTAAAGGCAAGAATCAAACCTAACTAAAAAGCATGAAAGTGGAAGAAAATGGAATAAAATTTTGGACTCCCTGGCAGGCCAAGCTTTTGGCAAGTACCCTTTGTTTGGGTTGCGTTTTTGCCCTTTTTACATTGGCCGCCTGGACCGTCCAATTAGTTGGGGATTTTCTTGGTTATTTTTCTTCCGTTCTCTGGCCTCTGGCCATTGCTTCGATCCTGGCTATTCTCTTACTTCCGGTGGTTCGGAGCATAGAAAAAAGGAGTGGGTTAAGTTCCCGTTTTTCGATTGTGCTTTTATACGCAATTGTCTTTGGGTCCTGTTCCTTTGCTTCCTGGTCGATTGGGGGCGAGGTGATTAGTCAGTCGCGAGAACTTGCAAGCAGTTCAATTGATTGGCCCGAAAGAATCGAAGAGAAAATTAAGGAATCTGTCAGTTCTGAAACTTGGGGTGCTGTATCCCAACGGTTTCATCAATTTAAGGGTGAATGGAAGCTGGGAATTCAAAACCTTTTTCAGGAAGTGCCCGAACTGTCGGGTAACTCGGCCCGGGTGCTGAAGGATGCATGGTCGAGTGTGGGTTCATTTTTCTCATCTTTTGCCTGTCTGGTAATTGTGCCGATTTATCTATTTTATTTCCTGAGCTCCAAGGGTGATCCCCTTGGTGCTTTATCCGGCCATCTAACTTTTATCAACGAGGATCTCCGCCATGATTTGATCTACCTGATCCGCCAGTTTAAAGAAATCCTGGAAGGCTTTTTTCGCGGCCAATTAATTATTGGTTTAGTCATGGGGATTGGATATGCCATTGGCTTTAGCCTTTGCGGATTGAAGTTTGGTATCGCACTTGGGTTATTTTTTGGAATCTTGAACATCATTCCTTTTCTCGGCACCGGGCTTGGTGTTTTAACCGTGCTTGCAGTTTCTTATCTCCAACCGGGAGGTATTTTTGAAACTGGTCAATGGAATGTGCTATGGGGTTGCGGGATTACTTTCCTGGTCGTGCAGTTAATCGAGAGTTACTGGTTAAGCCCAAAAGTTATGGGAGAGCGGACAGGCTTGCACCCAGTTGTGATCATCGTCTCAGTTTTTTTCTGGGGGACTGCATTTGATGGTCTTTTGGGAATGATCTTAGGGATACCCCTGACTGCTTTTCTGACGGTATTTTGGAGATTGATGCGCAAAAAATATCTTTCCTCCTAGGAAGTAAAGTCACCGATTGGCAGGCATACACTGAATCTTGATCTGCTTGTGCGCAAGATAACCTTGAAAGGTGGAACACCTTTGGCGATGAATGAATGCTAAACCAATAAACTAGCTTGGCCCAAAAAGACACAGACTTTGTTCATCTACATGTTCATTCCGATTACAGTTTGCTGGACGGATGTTGCCGGATGGACCGGTTGATGGAACGGGCGGTCGAGTTGGGCATGTCGGCCATGGCACTTACGGATCATGGCAACCTTTTTGGGGCGGTATCATTCATTAAACAGGCAGAAAAACGTGGAATTAAGCCCATACTTGGATGCGAAGGTTACCTGGTCACGGATCATAAGAATGATGAGCGTCCGGGTAGAGAAAATCATAAATCCTACCACCTTGGCTTACTTGCCAAAAATTTTCAGGGTTATCAAAATTTATGTAAGGTGGTGTCTGATGCACATGTGGATGGATTTTATTATCGTCCGCGTACCGATTTGGAGACCTTGGCGGAGCATGCGGACGGGTTGATTGGTTTTACCGGATGTATGCAGGGGTGGGTCCCTCAGCTTATTTTGAGGGAGCAGGAAGAAGAAGCGGAAAAGGCTTTAGGGCAGATGGTGGAAATTTTTGGTAAAGAAAATTATTTTGTTGAACTGCACAATCATGGGATCAAGGAGCAGGCACAGTTGGTCCCAGAACTCATTAAGTTGGCCAAAAAGTTTGGCCTCAAAACGGTTGCCTCCAATGATGTTCATTATGTCAAGGGGGAGGACTGGGCCCCACATGATGCACTCCTTTGTATTCAAACGGGTTCAAAATTGGACGATGTGAACCGGATGCGATACGATGCCCGTGAATTTTATCTCAAATCCAGGGAGGAAATGGAGGCCCTTTTTCAGGAAGTGCCCGAGTCCATAACCAATACCTTTGCCGTTGCGGAAATGTGTGAGGTTAAACTTCCTTTTGGAGAAAATAATTATCCGGTTTTTACCCTGCCTCCCGAAATTAAAACCGAGGTAAAGGATAATTTGGAGTACCTCAAGAATCTCTGTATTGAGGGACTGCAGACCAGGTATGAGATTGAATATCAGGAGATAAGCCTAAGGGTGGAGGGAGATCCTCTCAGTAAAGAATTGAGTGAGCGGCTGGATTACGAACTAGGGGTAATCGGCAAGACTGGTTTTAATGATTATTTCCTGATCGTGGCTGACTTTATGCACTGGGCAAGGGAGCAGGGAATACCTGTAGGCCCGGGCAGGGGATCGGGTGCCGGCTGTCTGGTCGCTTATGTTTTAGGAATTACTGATATTGATCCTTTGAGGTTTGGTTTACTGTTTGAAAGGTTTCTCAATCCTGAGCGGGTTTCCCCGCCAGATTTTGATATCGATTTTTGTATGCGCCGCAGGGGGGAGGTCATTGAATATGTCCGGGAAAAATATGGCCGGGATTGCGTGGCTAATATTATAACCTTTGGCACATTTGGTGCCAAGATGGTGGTCCGTGACATCGCCCGGGTGCGTGATCTTCCTTATGCAGAGGCGGACAAACTGGCCAAGATGATTCCGGATGACCTGAATATCTCATTGGAGGATGCACTGGCCAAAAGCCCGGAACTATTTTCTGAATACGAAAAAAATCCTGTTGCCAAACAGATTGTCGATACAGGCCGGATCATCGAAGGTATGGTACGGAACTCCGGCACCCATGCCGCTGGAGTGATTATTGCGGACCGACCCCTTAGGGAGTTGGTTCCGCTAACCACTCAGGATGGAATTTTGACCACTCAATATCCCAAAGATCCCGTCGAGGAGCTTGGCTTATTGAAAATGGATTTTCTTGGACTGAAAACCTTGACCGTCATTTCGGAAGCCGAGGCCCATATTAGAAAGAGAGAAGGATTGGAGGAATTCAGGGTAAGCAAGGCTGACCTGGAGGATGGACCGACTTTTAAACTTCTTAATGAAGCCCGTACAATAGGGGTGTTTCAGTTGGAATCAGAAGGAATGCGCCGGTTATGCCGTCAGATGACGATTTCCAGTATCGATGAGATTATTGCACTCATTGCTCTGTACCGTCCCGGTCCGATGGATTGGATACCTGATTATATCAAGGGAAAGGAGGATCCATCGACCATTCAGTTTCCGCATCCATTGCTGGAGGATGTTTGTGCTGAAACTTATGGGGTAATGGTGTACCAGGAACAGGTCATGGAAGCGGCACGAAAGATTGCGGGCTATACCTTGGGCGGTGCTGATATCCTCCGCCGAGCCATGGGTAAGAAAAAGCCTGAAGAAATGGCAAAACAAAGAGAAATCTTTGTGAAGGGGGCAAAAGATGTAAACGGGATAGATGCCAAAAAAGCCAATGAGATTTTTAGTATTTTGGAAAAATTTGCCGGTTATGGGTTTAATAAATCCCACTCCGCAGCTTATGGCATAATTAGTTACCAAACGGCTTATTTAAAGGCCAATCATCCGGTTGATTTTATGGCGGGTGTGCTTGCCTGTGAGTTAGGCAATTCGGAGAAGCTTGCTCACTTTCTTGGTGAGTGTCAGGAAATGGGGATTTCCGTACTGGGACCGGATGTCAATGAATCGGGAGAAAACTTTACCCCACTGGATGGAGTAGGGGAAGAGATTGGTTCTATTCGTTTTGGTTTATCCGCCGTAAAGGGGGTGGGTGATGTTGCCGGTAAATCCATTGTGGAAGAGCGTCAGAAGGGTGGCCCATTCTCAGATTTTAGCAATCTGGTCGAGCGATTGGACGGAAAATCGGTAAACAAACGGGTCCTTGAAAGTTTGATCAAGACCGGAGGTTTTGATGCAATGCACCCCAACCGGGCAGCCCTCTTATCCGATCTGGACCGGGCAATGGGGGAAGCTCTCTTACGCCGTAAAGACCGCGAAGCGGGGCAAGTAAACTTATTTGATATGATGGGCGATTCAGATGATGAAAAAACTGAATCCAAAGAAAATTTTGGCTTTAATTCAAATCTGCCAATTCCAGAGATGGATGATTTGGCAAAATTAAAGCTCGAAAAAGAATTATTGGGCTTTTTTCTGTCTGGGCATCCCGTGGACACGCTCAAGGGTTTGGGGCCCCTTATCGACACGCTCAAGCAAGAGGAGTTACTTCATCTTACCGGGAAAAAATCATTCCGCTTATCTGGGGTAATTTCCGAGGTGGAACGAAGGTACACCAAGAAGGATTCGAAGCCTTGGGCCAGGTTTACTTTACTGGCCAAAGAAAAAGATTTATCTTTGCCCATGTTTCCGGAAGCCTACTCCAATTATGGGACTCTTTTGGAAGAAGGGGAACTCATGGTGATTACCGGAGTTGCTTCAGTAAAAGATGGAGAAACAAGGCTGACGGTTGATAAGGTAGAAACTCTTGACCTATCGCTTGCCAAAATAATTGAGGAATCGACCTGGCTTATCGATCCTGCTGATGAAGATGCAGGTTCTTTTCTTTCTGATCTTTATTCCGAGAGTGAAAAAGGCAGGGGTCGCTCCAGGGTAAGCATTGCATTTGCCCAGAATGGCGAGGATGATGGACTGGTCGTGCAGATGGACGAACGATTCCGGCTCCGGCTTAGTTTGGAGAATTTTTCCAAGTGGAGGAACCGATCCTGCGTTTTGGGAGTACGAGTAAAAGTAACCGAGCCTGATCCGCCCGAGGAGCGTAAATACGGGCGGAAAGATTAGCACGGCTTCCAGCTTGACGAATTTACAGCACAATATACATTAAAACTTTTGATCTAAATTATGTCTATCGAAATTAAGTTACGCAAGGGTGAGCCAATGGACCGTGCAATTCGCCGTCTGAAGAAAACTTTAGACCGTGAGGGCGTCATACGTGATGTTCGGGCCAAGCGCTATTTTGAGAAACCCTCCGATAAAAAGCGTCAAGCACGCAAGGTAGCAGCCTTTACCCAAATGTTGCGTACCCGTTACGAAAAAATGTAAGCTTGCTCGGTTTGCCGAGCCCCCCATTTTTATCTCGTCTTTGATGGGATAACTTCCTAGCAATAATTGACAATGTCTCAATTGGCTAAAAGGAACACGGTTAGCTTGCGCAGAGAATGGCGCTTATTTGACCGGGACCATGCAAAACCAGAAACTTTCCTCAAGTTATGTGAGAGAATGATCGAGGTTGGAGAGTTTTTACTTGCCCATGATGTGGCTCGAGCAGGGCTGAAAAACTACTCCAATAACAAGGCACTTGCCCAAAAAGCAGCCCATGCCCTTTGTAAGGCGGGTTCCCCCTTCACTGCTACCCAAGTTCTTGAAGAATTTATTTCTACTGGAGCTTCAGATGTGGAAACCCAGAGCCTTTTGGCAAGTGCCTATAAAGACCTCTGTGAGAATACCACGGATAATTCCAAAAAACAGCAGTATGCAGACCTGGCAATTGCCAGATACGAGCAGGCATATTTTGGGAAAAACTTTTCCGGGGATGGAGATACTCATACGGATGCGGATAACCTTTACTACCCATGTATCAATATCGCATTTATGCATTTCGTTTGCATGAATTATGAGAAAGCTCGTGAGTATGCCGGTATTGCCTCTCAAATGTGCCTGTCCATCCTTGAGCAGGATGAATCCAACTACTGGGTGAGAGCAACCCAGGCTGAAGCTTTTCTTCTACTGGGAAGAATTGATGAAGCACTTGATGCTTATGCCCTGGCGGTTGATTTAGCCAGTGCCAAGCCTTCCTATGTTGCCAGCACCCGGAAACAGGCCCTCCAGATAAGTTCCCTCTATGAGGATGAGAGCATCCGCAAAAGGATCGTTGATGCTTTTCCGACTCTCGGAATTGTTGCCTGTTCGGGGCATTTGATCGATACCCCTGGGAAAAGCCGCCGGTTCCCGCAGGAAGCAGAATTAATTGTTAGGGCAAAAATTGAGGAAAAACTTGATTTTATGGGTGCTACTTGTGGATACAGTTCTGCGGCATGCGGAACAGACATTATTTTTCTTGAAGCCATGTACGAGAGGGGTGGGGAGACCCATGTTTTTCTTCCGTTTGCCAAAGAAGAATTCATTCATACAAGTGTGGTCAGGGGAGGTGGTGACTGGGTGGCTCGTTTTGAAAAAGTTCTCGATAATGCCACTTCCGTTCACTATGTCACCAATGAGGGCTACTATGGCGATGATACCCTCTTTTCCTTTTGTAATGATGTAATGCTAGGATTTGCGGCGATGCGCAGTCGAGGGCTTGATGAAGTGCCTAATCTGCTCCTTTTCTGGGATGGTCTAAAGGGGCAAGAAGGTGGAACATCCCAAGTTGCACAATCCTGGAAGGAAACCTTTACCGATCCTGTGGTCATTAATTCCCGAGAAGTTCTGGAATTGCTTGATCAAATAGAAGAGCCGCCAATTCCGAAGGGGGATACCAAGCCAATATTTGTAAAAAGTTTTGGTGACTCGGTTACCGCATTACGCTCCGTAAAAACAATGCTTTTTGCAGATGTGGAGGCGTTTACACGGGTAAAAGAGGAACTCACTGCTCAGTTTGTGGAGGTTTTTCACGGAGGGGTGGCCAAGATGATGAAGGAGCTAGATTGTAAGCCTGATTTTGTGAACAGTTGGGGGGATAGTTTCTTTGCGGTCTTTGATGATTTGAGCGATGCATTAAATCTGGCCATTAATATGAGAGATTTTTTTGGAAATGGAAACTGGCCCGAATTGTCTGAAACCGGCAACCTGGATGTTCGCATTTCTATGCATGCCGGACCAGTCTACGAAGAGTTTGACCCTTTGCTAAAGAAACGAAACTTTTTCGGTCGCCATGTTAACCAGGCCGCACGAATTGAACCAATTGTTTTACCAGGCTCGGTCTTTGTTTCGGAAACGGTAGCTGCTTTAATCTCTTATCGATATGGAGATTTTGATTTCGAGTATGCAGGCAACCTCGAGCTGGCGAAAGACTTTGGATCCTACCCGGTCTACATATTGCAACGAAAAGGGTATTGATCCTCATTGATGCAGAGTTCTTCTAAAGCCATTGGACTTACTCCCCCTTTCGAAGCTTTCTCAGGGGAGGGACCCTACACTTTTGTGAGTTATGCGCATGCGGACAAGGTGGTGGTCTTTAATGCCATGCGACAACTTTATGATAGGGGTGCAAATATATGGTATGATGAAGGTATCAAGCCGGCTGGAGAGTGGGTGGAGGAAATTGCCCATGCGATCAAAGCATCTTCGTTATTCTTGGTCTTTATTTCACCGCGTTCGGTTGATTCCAGGTATGTTAGAAGCGAGGTGGGATATGCTCTGAGTGAGAACAAAGAAATCCTGACTGTTTTTGTAGAGGAAACTACTTTGCCTGCTGGGCTTTCCCTATGTTTGCAGCAATTTCAATCCGTGTTTTTACAGGAGAGCAATTGGAAAGAAAAAGCATTGGAGACCATTTTCGAAAAAATGGACGCCCCGATTTCTTTCAGTTCCGAACTGGTGGATAATGGTGAAGCGGTGGTCGATCACGGGAAAATTTTGTGGGACCTTTGGGATAAATCCAGGGAAAGGCAACTGGCTCGTTGGCATATCCCTACGGTTGTTAAAGAAAAGAAGACAGGCAAGGGAAATACGGAGAATCTAGCTTGGTCCGCCAGAGAAAAGCCTCACACTGAGCCAAGAAAAGTTGTCGGTTCAACCCGGCACCCCTTTGCCACAAAAGTGGAAGTTGATCCGGGCAGCGATATTCCTCAAAAAGCAGGAGAATTATTTAGAGATTCAGTAGCGGGCGATTTTTCGTGGATTCCTTCAGGCGAAATTTCTTTAAAAGTTCCATACTCCGAAGAGACGAAATCGGTCCGTGTAAAAAATGGTTTTTGGATGTCCAGGTTTCTCATTACTCAGGACCTGTATGCCAAAGTAATGGGAAACAATCCGAGCTTCTATGATTCATCCGTAAGGGAAAATGCGCAAAATTTTCCTGTTAATAATGTATCCTGGCTGGATGCGGTTTCTTTTTGCAAGGCATTGACCATTCTCAGTAAAAGCGAAGGAAAGTTGCCCGAAAAATATGAATTTCGTTTACCCACTGAAGTGGAGTGGGAATATTCCTGCAGGGCAGGTACCCTTACCGAATATTATTTTGGTGATCAACCACACGAATTGCAGGAACATGGATGGTTTCGTGGAAACAGCCAGAAAATGCTTCACCCGGTTGGCTTGAAAAAGCCCAATCCCTGGGGTCTTTATGATTTGTACGGAAATGTTCGTGAATGGGTTGGGAATTCTTTTGTAAACACCCTGCTAAATGATAGTGAACAGGATGAATTCCGCATTAGCCGTGGGGGGGCATACATGAAGGCTGCTGCTGAGTGTCAGTCATCTTCCCGATCCACCAATTCTCTTAATCATCGTTTTAGAAACCTCGGGTTTAGACCCGTTTTAGCAAAAGTTCTATCTTGATATTCCCTAAATGCTCACGGGGGAATTTCCGTTGTCACAGGGCTTTAATTTTGTCATGATCGACAACTTTAATGAGCGAGCAGAATAATACAAAGCCCCCAAAAAAAGAGGTGTTGGATGGAAGCGATCAAGTGGCGGTCCGCCTTGCTAAATTAGATGGGTTGCGCGATTCCGGAAATGATCCATTCCTCTCAAACTGGGAACAGACTCATGTTTCCAGTGAAGCATTTGGGATGCTTAAAGAAGAAGATGAAACCGGGCCAGAAGTTTCTGTTGCCGGTCGGATTATGGCCTTTCGCCTCATGGGCAAGGCTGCCTTTCTTAAACTGCTCGACCGGGAGGGCAAGATACAGATTTATGTCCGCCGAGATGAGATCGGGGATGATGAATATGCCGCTTTCAAAAAATTGGATCTAGGAGATTTTATAGGGGTTCGTGGACCTCTTTTCCGAACCAAGACTGGGGAAGTTACGGTGCGGGCAAAAGAGTATCGTCTTGTTGCGAAAGCCTTGCGTCCTTTGCCGGAAAAATGGCATGGGCTCAGTGACAATGATCAAATTTACCGGCAACGCTACCTTGATCTTGTGGTAAATGATGATTCCCGGGAACGGTTCAGAACTCGTAGTCGAATTATTCGTGAAATTCGTGAGTTTATGTGGTCCCGAGATTTCATTGAAGTGGAAACCCCCATGCTGCAAGCAGTTTCGGGAGGTGCCGCAGCCCGTCCATTCCGTACCCATTTTAATGCATTGGACTGTGACTTTAATCTCCGAATTGCCCTTGAGCTTCATCTCAAGCGTATGCTTGTTGGAGGTTTTGACCGGGTATTTGAAGTAGGTCGTGTTTTTCGGAATGAAGGACTTTCCCGCCGCCATAATCCTGAATTTACCATGCTCGAAGCCTATCAGGCTTATTCTGATTACCGGGGAATGATGGAACTTACCCGTTCCCTGATTCAACAGGTGGCCGAGCGTGCCCTTGGCACATTGCAGGTGGAAAGGCCAGAGGGAGAGGTGATTGATCTCTCTGGAGAGTGGCGGGAAGCAAAATACAAGGATTTGATTCTTGATGCAGTTGGAAGAGAGGACTGGTTTGAACTCCCAAAGACTGAGAAATTGCAAAAAACCAAGGATATGGGGATAGAGGTGGATCCCGCGCTTGAGGATTTTGAGGTAACCAATGATGTTTTTGAAAAAGTGATCGAACATACCCTGATTCAGCCGACATTCGTGACCCATATTCCACGGGAGCTTTGTCCCCTTGCCAAAATTACCCAGGCTGACCCGACCACCATTGATGTATTTGAACTTTGCATAAACGGGCAGGAAATTGCCCCTGCCTATTCTGAGCAGAATGATCCCGCCGTTCAGCGGGAAGCCTTCCTGCGTCAGGTGGGCGAAGAAACCCAAGAACTGGACGATGATTTCCTGCTCGCTCTGGAGCACGGTATGCCCCCTGCCGGAGGCATGGGAATGGGTATTGATCGGTTAGTCATTTTCCTTACCAAAGCGGCAAATATCCGGGATACCATTTTGTTTCCCACCCTGCGCCCACTTTGATATCCCATTACCAGATACCCTCTTGTTAAAAAGATGAGGGGAGAGGCTAAAAACGGGATATTGATCATTAAGCCAATAGGGTGGAGACAGGCTTGTTTTTCATTGTTTCTCCTTATAATTTCGGCTTTTTTTGCGATAATCAGCCGCTATGGTCTTTTGGTTAGCTGGTTGGGTACAATATCTATGCTCCTCCTCAGTCTGCTCAGTGTGCTTGATCAAGTATTAGAATGGTCCCGTCTCAAGGTAGATAGCCGTGGATTTTGGCTACGTGGCTGGTTTAGGAATCAAATGTTTGAACACCATGAAATTGAAGATTTTAAAATTCATGAATTTACAGGCAAAAAATTGCTCACTGTCGTATTAAAAGAACATGCCCGGAGATCCCGCAAGTTGCCGGATCAGCCAATTCCCTTCCCATGCTGCTTTGGCCGGCCAATTGAAGATGTTTTAAAAGTGGTAAAATCCAAAATCGATCGCACACCCAGACCTCTTTTACCAAAAACCTAGCCTGAATTCGTAACTGGCTAAAAAATCAGAGAGCCTTAACTCCCTCGTGAGATTATTTAGATGAAAAAAAATACTTCATTAGGTCTTTTATTCATCCTGTTTTTATCTTTTTCGGGCTGTATCACTCGAAATGCAAATGATTTGTTTTCGAGCAGCGACCGGTTTGAGGATATACGCACTTATGAAAGTGATTTTAGTTCCCGAATCGAAGTATTGCTTGGGATTGCGGAGGAAGAGCTCAGGAAAAACTATGAACAAAAAAAATTCTTAATGATCCGGGAAGACAAGCCTCGGGCTGTCCTGCATCCGAGAAAAGATATATTTCTTCGCGAGCTGATCCTATCCGCCCATCAGGATAATCGCCTTACGGATGAACAAATGAGCACTCACCTCAAAAAATGTGATCATCTTTATGCATTGTGGGAAAAGCACTGGATGTCTGCCGAAAAAAAAGCCAGACAATTGGGCTATACCCGTTGAAGTAAGGAATTAGGCAACTCTTCCTCTTTGTTTATTTGGAATAAATAAAGAAATGAAGCTGGGTAAATAAGCCAAAATGATAATCCCCAACTGTGAGCCAATGAATATCATTAACGGCATAAATGCTTTATCCATAAAGCCATAGGAATGTAATCCTACGCCTAGCATATTGGTACCAAAATAGGACCATGCCGTTACAACATTTCCAAAAATAGCAAGGGTGGATAACCCACGGACTTTGGCAATCCCCGCCCAGCGTGCGTGCAGAATGATTGCATTCCAAATCACAATAAGGAGGGCACCGTTTTCCTTGGCATCCCATCCCCAGAATCTACCCCAGGATTGATCCGCCCAAATTCCTCCAAGTACTGTGCCGACCAGGCTGAAAAAGAGGGAAAAGCAAGTGATCCCAAAAATCATTGATACGAGGGTTTTGTCGAGATCCTTCCCAGTCTTTGGAGTTTTGGTAACCGTGCGGAAAAGCATGGAAAACACATAAGCAATTCCCAGAAACCCCGCAAGGAAGGTGGTCGAGTATCCAATGGTTATTGTGACCACATGAGTGGCCAGCCAAAAATTTGAGTCTAGCACGGCTCGCATCATTTCCATGGTATCCCCGGATGGATTGAGCGAGGAATCAATGCTTAGGTTATGGGCGACTACCAGGCCACCAAACCCGATGAGCGCACCCATTGCCGATGCGATTCCGAGCCGGAGAAATTTCTCGGTCAGGAAACAGAGCAGCACCGCTCCCCAGCTGATAAACAATGCCGATGAATACAGATTGGTGACCGGAGGTCTTCCTTCGATGTACATTCTTCCCGCAAGTCCAAAAGTATGGGCGATCAGGACGAGCCCGGTGAGCAGGTAAGCACAGTCCAGCAAGGTCTGGGATGCCCGGTTCTCCCCCTTGCCCGTCTTTCCATATACCGACATGAGCCATGATGCCCCCGCAATGAGAAAGATCCAGAGATATCCAATTGAACTGCGGTAGAAAGGTTCAAATCCGTTGTAGGTTTTCTCAAAAGCAATGGTGGAGACATCCGCTTGTGCACGCTGACTGATCAGCGACCTCATTTCTATGACTGTCTGGTTAAAGGAATGAGCATCATTCTCCCGGTATGCCCTGCCCAGATGTTCGTAATGTTCAATAATTGGATCGATTCCTCTCCTCAGTTTGATTGCTTCGGCATACTGGGCTGCAAAAAGTGCAGAAGGATCCATTTTCAGATTTTGCCGGATGCTGGCAATTTTCCCGGACAATTCATGATCCGGGGAGGCAACTAGTGCCCGTACGGTAGAGATAAAGCGGGCGGGTTCGATCTCTGCTTTTTGTTTGGACTCCAAGGGTTCTGTGCCCACCATGGATTCTCCGATTTTCCGCCATTTTCCGCCGGTTTCTCCCTGTTCAGGAGGGAGAGGGAAGAATTCGGCAAACAAATTGAAACGTGCGTAATAATCAATGAAATACATGAGCGGGCCGAGCACCTCACTGTTTCCCATTTTTATACCATCCGGATTGGCGGAAATCTCCGAGGTAAGGGCACGGAACCTTCGATATTCATCTGTTCGACTGCTATCCTTTTCAGCGTGGTAAAAGAGGGGTTCCAATTTGCTGTGATCATGCACGGAGGAGGATGGGGCGTGCGGAGGTGGGATAAGGGTGGTCTTTAGGTTACGGTAAAGCACTAGCCCGTGATACAATTCAATAATATTCTGGTGGAAATAATTACGGTATTCCTGATCGATCTTACCGGCATCCTGGGCACTTTTCTCAATTTCCTCCACAAATGGTTCGATTTCCTTGTAGGAAAAATACTTCCCGTCCCGGGCCAGTTTTTTGCCGATCAATCCAAGTACCTGGTCATGATCAATCAGGAAAGTTTTCAATTCATCCGCCCGTTCCGGGGTGAATAATACCTCGGCAAGCCATTTGACTGCCGGCACATCCGATCCGTTTTCATCCAGTGCCGTCCGCTTGTTTCGTAAGACCAGCAGGGTATTGCGGGCCACACTATCAATCGGTTTTACCCGTCCACCCCGCAGGACAGGGATGCGGGAGAAGGCATCCAGATTAATGATCTCCTGGTCAGAAAAGGTTTCCCCACGAAAGAAGTCAAAAATGGAAAGGGGGGTATACTTATTCGGAAAAAATACGAAATAGATGCCCGAAAGAACTAGGGCAAAACTGAGAACTCGCAGGCGTAGGGATTTCTTTTTTTCGGTCATGCCATTGATTTGTTGGCGGCCGCATTTTTGCTAAGAAAGCGGGCGAGATGAAAACTGAACTGCCAGAGCAGACCGAAGGATACCAGAATGCAGGCAATGTAGGGAACAAGCCAGCTTGGGTTTCGCACTACTTGGAAAACGGTGTAGTCGGCGGCTTTGTTCATTTGGTACTGGTAAAATGTCTTACCCTCATGCCTGAGTGGAGTATTCATGTAGACTAATGCTCTGCGCGATTGGTTCTGGCCCATCCTTAGCATAATTTCACTTTCGAAATTGAAGGGGATGTCCGTTCCCTGATAGAACTCATTAGCGATTCCCAGGAGCTCAATGGAGTAGGGCAGGTATTCTCTTTCCGGTCTGAGGGTCACCCCCCATAACTTGCCATTCATGCGGATCGGTTGGAACGCCAGGTCTCCCATTTTGGGATTGATCTGCGCCCACCAGTGGTTTCCTGCAGGGTGGGAAATTGCCGCCCATGTGCCCATACTCTCGGCACCATCCAGCAGTTCAAAGACCACATAGCCAAAATTCATTCCTTCGCTGCTGAAATCCTCAGGTTTCGGCCGGATTTCAAGATTGGCAGATTGGATGACACCACGGTTCACCTTTTCCGCCGGACCAGTTGCTTCGCGGGCGGGAGGCAAGGAATTGAATTCGCAATTTGGTCCGAAGCCCAAAATTTTAACCTTGAAGGGCAAGTCCTGAGAATAGTGCATTCCTCCACCTTCCAGTAATGCTTGCGACAGGGCGACCACCTGTTCAGTTTCGGGGTTGGTGACATCAATGAAGGCAAGTTCCACCCCGTGGAAACGTTCCAGGTAATTTTTGGATTCGCCCTTGTTTATTTGCATACGCGATTCCTCTTGCATTGCTTGCGTAGCGAGCTGTCCAATGAGGAGCATAATGATTCCAAGATGGATAAATTGAATGCCCATTTTTTTGCCCGTCCATTGAAAACGGGTAATAAAAGCGGAAATCAAATTGAGAATGAGCAAACCACCAAGCAAATACCCTCCGGGAATAGGGATGGGCAGAGGGTTGAGGAATTCTCCTCCCCAGAACTGTTCGGGATAGTGCCAGATACCATAAAGGGACTCAAAGAATTCTGCCTGTGCACCCCGTATCCCAACCCTTACCTGTTCGAGTGTAGCCACGAAGATAAGAACCATCGAAAAACTGAGCAGGGTGAGGGTGATACGAAGGTCAGCGAGCGGAATTAAAAACGAGAATTTTTTCCTTCTTTCGCCGAGGGAGGTTATGTTCTTTTTCTTGTCGGACATTTTATGGTTAGTGGTGGTCTCCCAGACAGAAGGAATCAATAAGTCCGAGGAAATTCTCCTTTTCATTACGGGCAAGTTCCACATCTCCCATGAGTTTAAGAAACCACGACCTTCCCTCATGGAATAGGATGGCGGCGTAGAGTGCTTGCCCGTCGGATTCTGCCAGGACCAGTTTTGCCGGTTTCTCATCGATTATACGATCGCTGAGGTACTGAGCCAGGCCTGACTCATCGGTGGGTTCCATGCCCACTTGTCCGAGCCAACGGTTTACATTGGCAAGGATGCCTCCGACCTGCCCGGGGAAGGAAGTGATGGAAAAGTCGAGGGAGTCTCCTGCCTTGTTGGATACCGTATAATTCCCAATTCTCATTTGGGTAGTAGGTTTTCTCTCCCAGTGTGGAGGTGCTTCCCAGGTAGGTTGATGACCGTTGGTAGAAGGGGGCGGAGTGGGCAGACTTGGGGAAATTGCCCGAACCGGTGCTTTCCCGGCCCGCAGGGTAGTGGATTCAAGAAAACCGTAAAAATTGTTTACTTGTTGATTGATCAAGTCGCGGTCAGCAATGAAGGGAAATAGCCAAGTCTGTTCCTCTTGGCGGTGAATTGCGAGCAGGGCGGTCTTGGGCGGTTGTTCGTTGCCAAATTTATCTTCCAGTCGGACAAGTTCGAAGGTACGGCCAGCCAGGTTTTTTGCTTCAATCAAGTTTAATAGGCTGGAATCATTGTAATCAGAGTGACCGAGCTCGCGGGCAAACATATTTACTATACTGGCGGTCTCGACGGATTCCCGGAAAGGCATCACACCAATTCTTCCCCTCGGGCCCAGTTCGGTTTTGATATGAAAGGAACCTGCCATCATTCCACTCATTTCCGGGTTTTCTCCCCACTCCTCTGGTATTTCCCAAGTTACCACCGGGCCTTCGTAGTGGTTGGGGGCGGAGTAGGAACGGATCTTTCCTTCCTCTCCACAGGAAACGAGCATAAGCCCTGCGGTTAAAGGCAGTAATCTTACAGATAATGTAAATCCTACAGAAGAACGGACCATATAGAATTCAGAATATAAATGGGTGTGGAACAGGCAACCCGAACAGGGCTGGTTTTAGGCATTACATTTAAAAAGGACCACATCCCCATCTGCAAAAACATACTCTTTACCTTCGAGCCGTAACTTGCCCGCATCCCTGGCGGAGGCCATGCTGCCTGCTGCCATCAAATCTTTATAGGAAACCACTTCCGCCTTGATAAATTTCTTTTCAAAATCGGTATGGATTACACCGGCACATTGAGGAGCGGTCATTCCTTTGCGGAAGGTCCATGCCCGTGCCTCTTTTTCTCCGGCAGTCAGAAAACTTGCCAACCCCAGTAAATCATAGGTCGCCTGGATCAGGGAGGTCACGCCAGAATCGGAAACTCCCATGGCTTCCAGGTATTCATGTGCCTCCTCATCGGTAAGTTCTGAGAGCTCTTCTTCCATCTTTGCGGAGATTGGGCAACATGCAGCATCCTGCTGGGTGGCTGCCCATGCCTTAAAATTATTAAATCGTTCATTGCTAGTGGGATCCGCAATTTCTTCCTCTTTCAGGTTACAGGCATAGAGCATCGGCTTGGAGCTCAGTAGATGAAAGGATTTCAGGCGTTCCTGCTCGTCCTCGTCCATGGGGAGAAGATTGGCTGGTTTGCCCTCATCCAGATGGGGAATGAGTTTCTCGAGCAGGGCCACATTGGCCGCGGCATCTTTGTCCTGTCCGCGAGCTTTTTTGGAATTCTTTTGTAACTGACTGGCCACTGATTCGGCATCGGCAAGGATCAGTTCGGTCATGATCACCTCGGCATCACCCACCGGGTCGACCCTGCCCATATTATGGATGATGTCCTCATCCTCGAAACAACGCACCACATGTACGATCGCATCCACCTCGCGTACATTCGCCAGGAATTTGTTTCCCAATCCTTCTCCTTTGCTGGCTCCTTCGACCAGCCCCGCAATATCCACCATCTCAATGGCAGCGGGGATCAGGGTAGTTGTCTTGACCAGTTCGGCCAGAGGGATAAGGCGGGCATCGGGAACCTGGACCACTCCCACATTCGGATCAATGGTGCAGAATGGATAGTTTGCCGCCTCCGCCTTGCGTGTCTTGGTCAGGGCATTAAAGAGAGTGCTTTTGCCCACATTGGGCAGTCCTACGATTCCAGCTTGTAGCATAACGAATATAAAAGAGGGCTCATCATGTCGTAGAGCTTGGGTTCGGTCAATAAGGATGGGATGGATTTGAGCAAACCTTTCCCATTGACGATCCAATACGAATGCTTAATTTGATTGTTCCTTTGTGGCGATAGTAGCTCAGTTGGTTAGAGCACTGGTTTGTGGTACCAGGGGTCGCCGGTTCGAATCCGGTCTGTCGCCCCACTTTTTTCAAAGAAGTTTAAATGGAAGGGCTCCCTGTTTGAATGGGATTCAAAGACTTTTGATTTGTCTGGCCAATCAGGTTTGGCGGGGTAGGGGCACAAATTTACTCCTCTTTTTCTAGTGGAA
>ERZ807291.868-NODE-868-length-50727-cov-7.259512_pt1 | contig 50727 bp, 46 predicted proteins | sample MGYA00521257_ERZ807291 | MGnify/ENA primary metagenome ERZ807291 (study PRJEB31413, sample SAMN03169783) | marine metagenome | biome: Marine; feature: Water; material: Subsurface seawater | place: North Sea | collected 2011-04-28 | depth 1 m m ... | reverse complement strand
AAAAAGTACTTTGGTAATGAAGACCCTCTGGGTCGCGTTTTGAGGTATGAGCTGAAATATGACCTAGCCATTACTGGGGTTGTAAAAGAGGTAAGAGATGTGGGGGCTCATTTTGAGTTTGACTTTCTAGCTTCTATGCCCACTTTAACTAGAGTGATGAATTCAGATGTCCTCACAGGAGCGTATAATGGATTTTATAGTTACATACACTTTCGGCCGGGCACAGATATTAAATCTTTCAATACTCGGCATCAAGAGTGGTTGTTCGATCGATTTCCAGAAGAACGGATCCGCTTACAGCCACTTTTAGATATTCATTTAAGGTCAGATGCTATTGCTGAGATAGAAGAGCAAAGTGACATCATGTTTGTTAGAGTTGTTCTTATCATTGCGATAATAGTCATCATTTTAGCCACCATTAATTATATCAATTCTGCGGTTTCGACTTCTGTTGAGAGGTTGAAGGAAATGGGCGTTAGGATGGTTTCAGGTGCTTTTGCACAACATATTTACTTTCAGTTTATACTCGAAGCTATTCTTACTATCTCCATATCAATTGTCATGTCGCTCATAGCCTTATTCTTTATGATTACGCCTTTCAATGGGATGCTAGATACCAATCTAATACTCAATCCTATCGTTCAGTGGGATATTTGGTTGGTCATTGCGGGGCTAATTTTCTTGACCGCCATTATTTCAGGAATGGCTCCTGCCATAGTAATTATTAGGATGGAACTGACAGATGTATTGTTAAATGTAGTGACCCTCGGAAGAATTGGTTACCTGAGAAAAGGCTTAATGATTTTTCAGTTTGTAGTATCCGTAGTTTTGATTGTGGGTGCGGTAACAATAAACAGGCAAGCTGATTTTGTCAAATCTAAAGACCTTGGCTTTGATCAATCTAGTGTAATGATTATTCCTATCAGAGATAGAGGAGTTCATATTGGCTACCAAAGCTTTAAAGATGACGTGCTTGGAATTGCAGGAGTCACATCAGTCTCGAGGGCAAGCACCGTTCCGGGTAGGCCTTATGCTACCAATTATTATAAGCTTGAACCAGCAGCCTTAGACTCAATTCTAATGAATGTTGGGGATATTGATGACCACTATTTTCAATCTTTAGGAATAAGATTATTGACAGGAACTGACTTTGAATTCCTTAAAGATGAGTCGATAAATCCAGTGGTTGTTAACGAAACGGTCCTTGAGGCTTTTGAACTAGGGGATCCGTTGGAGGCATTGGGGAAGCCAATGTATTATAATGGTGAGAAGTATATGATTGTAGGGGTCATTCAGGACTTCAATTATGAGACACTGCACAATAGGATTCAGCCATTGGTTTTTCAGCCAGGGGTAGCCTTAGAAGATTACATGATTATCAAATATCAGGGCGTTGATGAGGACCAAGTTGCTGAACAAGTATCTGGCTTATGGTACGAAACGGCCTATGAACAGCCCTTCACTAGAACCTCGCTTACGAATGATTTAGCATCACTTTATCAGTCTGAGAAGATTTGGGGAGATATTGGTAATCTTTCAATGATAGTCTCGGTAGTGATCGGAGCGCTTGGTGTTTTTGGATTAGTGTCTCTAGTGGTTCAGAAGAGATTCAAGGAAATGGGTTTGCGGAAAATATTTGGGGCCTCTCACGGCAATATTATTGGCATTATATACAGCGAATTTCTTTCAATACTCTTTGTCACAATCCTTATTGCTGTTCCCTTGGCTTATTTTCTGTCACAATTATGGCTTCAAGATTTTGCCTATCGAATTGCAGTGCCGATTGATGGCTTCGTGATTGCTATAGCACTCCTTGCTTCCGTTACGTGCTTAGCAGTCTTATTTCATACCCTGCGTGCTTTGACTAAGGATCCTATCAATGCATTGAGTGACTAGGAGATCGCTTGCAGTTTTTGATTAAAACTGCTAATATCAATTCTTAAACTTAGCGTGTATGATTTTAGGAGTATCAGGATGGCTTGTAGATAAACTTAATGTTCAAGAGTAAGCAGTTCGTATCGGTTTTGTGATTGCCTTCTTTTTATTTGGGCTAGGCATTGGTTTTTACCTTATTCTTTGGCTGGTAAAAGTCTTATCAAAAGAGTAATAGGCGTTGTTAAGCGTTTTAAGATTGAGCTTAATCATTTACGCTGGCCAAGGCGGAGAGCTCCATGGATAAGGTTATGTCAAATTGATCTGGGTTCTGTAGTACTACATTCCTTCCAGCAATTTCGACTTCTAACGTGAGTCTTCCTTGGAGTATCGACTGACTGGCAAACACAAGCCCATCTACCACTACACTGCCTTCTGTGTTATTGTAAATGACTTCCTTAGCAAGTACAACTTGATTGTTGTTCAGTGTAACCGTATTTGCAAGGTTGCTGATTGAAAAAGTTGTCAGTCTCCTAGGTAGGCCATTGTTGCCGATTACACTTATAGTGACTTCAAAAAGCCCCGCAGAATTGACATCATCCCAGCCGCTTATATCATAGTACATAGCGCTAATCGTAGGATCGAAGAATTGGTCAGCATCCTGAACATCAAAATCTTGAATACTTATGAAGGAGACCTCTTGATAGGATGCTGGAAATGTAATCGGGATCGTTTGGTTAGCAGGAAGTCCTCTCCAGTCTATGGTAAAGACTTGTTCTATCTCCCCTGTTATGATGTCAAATGGGGTGCTATCACTACCACTTGAGCATGAAGCCAAGAGTCCGAAAAGTAAGAAGCTAAATATGTTTCTTTTCATCATTTTATTGTCTGGAATGTCAAAACTAATGAATTCTAATTTTATAACGTTCTGTTGACAGAAACGCTACATGGGGAGACGTATTTTACTACTCTTCGGATAGTAATTTTAGCAATACGCCATTGGTCCAGCCGAAGCCATCTTGGACAGGGTACTCCCCCCCGCCACTGAGTAGGTTAGTATCTTCTACATTATACTTTTCCATCAGTTTTCCTGTGTTCTTGAAAACTTTGACGTTAAGCGACACCCATCGTTCTTTGATTTGGCCGGCTAGTTGATCGTGCCCATAGTTGCGTAGACCTTTAATAGCCATCCACTGGAGGGGTGCCCATCCGTTGGGAGCATCCCATTGTTGACCCGAATTAAAGTTTGTGGTGACGAGACCACCATCTCTTAATAACTCTTTGTCTATCATTTTCGCTACACCTCTTGCTTGATCTGCACTGCAGATTTCAAAGAATAAAGGAAACGCAGCAGCAGCATTGATAGAAGTAGTCTGTGATTTTTCTAACCAATTATAATCAAAGAAGTAGGATTCATCCTCATTCCAGAAGTAGGTATTTATGGCTTCTTTCCTTTTTTCGCACAAGGCATAGTATTCCTCATACTTAGCGGTATCTCTATTTTCTTGATGTATACTGGCAATTAATTTTTCTAAATGATACAGTAGGCAGTTTAAGTCTACTTGTACCAGGTCGGTCGTGCGGATTGTTTCAAGTTTGTCAAAATCTGCACACCAGCGGGAACTAAAATCCCATCCTGATTCGCAAGCGGCTCTAATGTTTAAGAGTGTCTTTTTACCAGCCTCTCCTTGTGATTCAATTAGCTCCACATCATCCTGATACATCTCTGCCCTCGGATTTGGAATGTTGTCAAAGTGACGGTTCAACATCGAGCCATCTTCCATCAAAACCACCCGCTTAAAAGTAGGGGAGTCTGCGCTTAGCTTGTCTGAGCCTTCCATCCAGAACTTGTGTTCCTTTTCTAAGGCCGGAAGAAATTGGTTAAGTATTGACCTATCTTTTTCTTCTGACAATAAGGCAACCATTAAAGAAAAGAAAGGCGGTTGAGAACGTCCCAGATAATAGCTTCTATTGCCATTTGGAATGAAACCAATCTCCTCAATCATCCAAGCAAAATTCTTGATCATGTCTTCGATCATCTCAACTTTTCCACTTACCGCAAGGCCAAGCATGGTAAAGTAACTGTCCCAATAATATATTTCATTGAACCTGCCACCTGGAACTATGTATGGGTATGGGAGCTGGACGAGAGTTGAATAGAAATCATTTTTTTCGGGTGTTCTCGCAAGGATAGGCCATAGTTTGTTGATGTGATCAACCACTGGAGCCTCCTTGTCACTTACATAATCAATCTCTCTAGTTGGCGCCTTGGCGAAATGCTGATTGAAAAAAGCTTTTAGGTCGAAACCTGTCGATTCTTTTTCACTCCTATACTTGCTCAGGATCTTATTTGGAGATTCTTTGATAATTGCATCTGAGATTTCTTTACCATCTTCCCACAAGCCAGAGGCATGAAGGTCAACAAAGAGTTCTTGAAGGTCTTTTTCTAGGTGAAGTACTTGGCTCATATTGTTGGTTCTGTCTTGGTGACCTTTAAGTTAAGATTTAGATTGTATAAATTCAGCAGAACTTCAAATCAGCAATGTCAAAATCTATAATTGTTGTAGGCGCAGGTGCTTGGGGTGGATGGACAGCATTCCACTTACAAAAGGCAGGCTTTAAAGTAACCTTGGTTGATAAAAACGGGCCAGGAAATCCACTCTCTGGTAGTGGAGGCAAGACGCGCATCATTCGAATGGCCTATGGAGGAAGTCAGGTCTATACCGATCTGACAGCAAAGTCATTTGAGCTTTGGGAGAAGTATGCGCTTTAATGGAATGATCGGCTTTACCATCAAAAAGGTGCTTTATGGATGTTCAATGGCATAAATCCGGCCTATGCCGAATTGTCAATCCCTCTGATGAAGGCAAGGGGTTTCCGCCTCGATCCGCTTGATCTTCAAAACCTTGCCATTCAATATCCTGAGATCAACTTAGCGGATATAACAAGTGCTTATTGGGAGCCTAAGGTGGCCTACTTAGAAGCAAGCCGCGCTTGTGGTGTCGTAGCACAGAAATTCAAGGAAGCCGGAGGAAACTACCTCGAAGCAGAGGTGACAGGTATTGACTTCGAAAAGGAGAATATTTCAGCTTTAAGGCTTAAGGATGGTTTGACCCTTCAAGCCGATGAATACGTGTTTGCATGCGGACCATGGTTGACGAAGCTGGTGCCAACTTTGAAAGACTACATTTATGCATCAAGGCAAGAGGTCTATTATTTTGAAGCTCCCGATCATTACAAGGATTTGCCTATTTGGTTAGAATTCAGGAAGGACGATCAGATGTTCTATGGCATTCCCGACCACTTCGGCCAGGGTTTCAAATTTGCCTATGACGAAAGAACATGGTCTCTCGATCCAGATAAAGACGATCGGGCAATAACAAATGAAATCTTGGATAAAATGAGGGCCATTTTGATCAATAGATTTCCGGCACTCAAGGAATCCGTAGTGCTGAAACACCATACCTGCGTTTATGAAAATTCGCTAGATGGAGATTTTATCATTGATCGAATCCCCAAAGCTACGAATGGGCTATTCTTGGCCGGTTCTTCAGGGCATGGATTTAAAATGGGGCCAGCCATTGGTCAACTTATTACTCATCACCTCACTGGGAAAACAGCAATACCCAATGAGTTCTTATTGAACCGATTTTCCCAGGGAATCGATCGGAAGAGTCAATTTGAGGTTTGATTTATAATTTTTAAATCATTGTAAGTCAGTTATATACGTCCTTTTTACAAAAAATCATTAAGTAGTTGTAAGAAAACGATGCTTGCGAAGTACTAACTTATTGACAATTCGCTAAATGACTGAACTACAACAATCTCAAGTCTTTAATGACTGGTTGAAAGACCATAAGGCCATCCTCTTTAAAGTGGTACGGGCTTATGGGTTCAATCTAGAAGACCAGGAGGATCTCTTTCAAGAGATGGCAGTTCAGGTTTGGCGATCTGTCCCAAAATTCAGGAACGACTGCGCAGTCACCACTTGGATGTATAGAATTGCGCTTAATACTGCTCTTAAATGGACCAGTAAAGAGCGTAAGCATCAGGAGGGGCGAGAGGATATTGATCAAAAGGCACATGTTTTAACCGAGCAGTCAGATTTTTCTGATCCGAGGTTGGACTGGCTATACGAACAAATTGCTCGCCTAGAAAATATAGACAGGTCTTTATGCCTCTTATTATTAGATGGATTTAGTTATAAAGAGATGTCTAAGATCGTGGGTATTTCAGAAAGTTACGTAGGTGTAAGGATCAACAGAATCAAGAAACACCTGAGCAAACAATCAGAAAAAGTGACGTAAAATGGAGTTCGAAGAAATGAAAAAAATATGGGACGCACAGAATGGTCAAGCAATGTATGCTATTGACGAATCTGCTCTGCACAATCGTGTAATCAAGAAGAAGAATAAGGCAAGAAGAACTGCCGACTTAACAGAAAAGATATTTATCGGGGCCAATATTATTGCCGCTACGATGATCTTAGTGCCAAGTCTATTAAAGGACAAATACAGTATCTCAGGCAGCTTGATGATGGTCATAATGTACCTGACTGCAGGGTTTATCCTTTACATCAGAAACAAAAGACTTAAAGTGCAAGACAACTTCGATGATAGTATGGTTGGCGATTTGGACAACGCCATCGCCACGTCAGACTATCAGATCAAGTTTTCGAAAACAAGTCGTTTTTATTTGCTGTCTGTGGTATTATTGACATTGGCTAGTCTTGTCGAATCAGGTGCCGCTTGGTGGGTCATACTGCTAGTGACTATCTTTTTTACAGTGACTTACCTAGCGTCGCGCTGGGAGCATAGAACCTTCTATGTGTCACAGAATAAGGATATCAGGGCCATGCGTGATAAGATCATCAGCATGGAAAGTGAGGCATCCGAAGACGAGTTAGATCAGCAGATCTAAGCCCTAATTCATCAACAAATTTTATCAATAAAAAACCGAGGCAACTGCTTCGGCCTGGACAACTACGTCCTATTCAAATCAAAAATCACTATCATGAGATCTTTTCAATTAATCATATTCGCCATTTTAATCAGTTTTAGCCTTGCTGCGCAAGATGTTACAGGAGATTGGTATGGTGAGGTTGGAAACAATAGCAAAATTCAATTCATCTTTCATCTGTCGAAAGGTGCAGAAGGCTTAACTGCTACGCTTGATATCCCTAGCCAGAACCTGAAGGGTATAAAAACCAAGGAGGTAAGCTTCGAGGACAATCAACTCTATATTGACGGGAAGAACTTGGGCTTTGAATACAAAGGAACATTTCGCCCAGACAGTGCCGATATCAAGGGTAAATTTATCGAAGGACCGAATGCTGTCCCATTGGTTTTAAGCCGAGAAAAACTGAAGGCTATTAAAGCCAAAGTAAGACCTCAGGAACCTGTAAGACCGTATCATTATCAGGAAGAAAACGTGACTTTTGAGAATGCAAAAGACAATATTTCCCTTGCGGGAACGCTGACTTTACCCAATACCGGTGATGTTCATCCAGTAGCCATCTTGATTACAGGAAGTGGGCCTCAAAACAGAGATCAAGCAGTTTTTGGGCATAAGTCTTTTTGGGTGTTAGCCGATCATTTAACTCGTCAAGGGATTACAGTGTTGCGTTATGACGATCGTGGGGTGAATGAATCCACGGGTAGTTTTTCTGAAGCTACTACGGCAGATTTTGCTACCGATGTAAAAAGTGCGATTGATTACCTGAAAACACGAAGTGATATTGATCCAACGCAAATTGGCTTAGTAGGCCATAGCGAAGGAGGAATCATTGCGCCCATGGTGGCAGCCAATTCAAAAGATGTCGGCTTTATGGTAATGGCTAATTTTGCTTGCGATGTGTTGGAGATTATCAATACTATAAATCAAAAAGTAGATGAATCGCTTTCGGTTAGAATAGGAATTCATAGCGGACCTGTTGTGGCAGGTGTGATAGGAAGTAGCAAAATAGCCTATGATTTATGGGGTGAAACTGTGAATGTAGCTTCTCGATTGGAATCGCACGGAGAGACAATGAAAATTTGTTGCTCTCAGGAATTTAAAGCTCAAATATCTGGCGATTTTGTCTTCAAAGACTTCGGTGAAGTTGAGCTAAAAGGAATTGGGAAAACCCATGTTTTCCAGATGAGTCGCTAGGATAGATATTTAATCAATTAACCAACCCGCAGCCGCATTAAAAAGTCATCCTGGAGCTCACTGCCCAATTGAAATTGACGCGTATCGAAGATCTCCATGCCCTGCCGTTTATAGAACTCAACTGCCTTGACGTTCTTCTGCCAAACCCCCAACCAGAGCCAAGCGGATTCCCTTGATTTTGAGAGGTTCAAACTAAACTCAAAGAGGGCTTTACCAATTCGCTGACCTTGGGCAAATGCCTTAACATAGATCCTTTCAATCTCCAAGCCTTGATCAGATGTGTTCAGCTTCAAGTAGCCAAGTACCTCGCCATCGACTGTCGCAAAATAGAATTCAGAAGTACTAGCATCGAGTTGTGCTTGAACATTCGCTAAGCTGAAGCTCTTAGCCAGATAGGCGTCCAAATTCTCTTTGGAATTCTGCGCTTCGAAAGTTTCACGGAAAGTACTTTCACCAAGGACACGGAGTAAATCCACTTCACTCGGTTCAATACGTCTGATGATTAAATGCTTAGACATGCCATAAATTTAGTCCTTGTTCATGTGGTCACCAACAATGATGTTATCAAATGCTTTTGAAATCATATTAAGAAGTGAATTGCAGTCAGACTTGTCTTTGAAAATCTTTATATTTCATTCGTTCAGCGTAGAAAGATATGGAGCCTAAGATTCGAATAATTGAAAAGTTTAATCATAATGTATTCCGTTGAGCAGGTTGGCAATTACGCAATGGATATACAAGATTCCTTGAGAGATAGTTAATTTTTTGACTTGATAGTGCCGATGTTATACTAAACTATAAAAGCCATTTTTATAAATGGTCAATCCTTTCCATTCGATTGCTTATCTTAGAACCAAGCATCAACCCTATGAAACGATTTTTATACTTAGGATTTCTATCCTGCCTCTGTTCCTCATTATTTTTTAGTTGTACTTCTCAACAAACCATTGACCTCTTTAATGGTGAAAACCTAGACGGTTGGACCAATCACGGTGAAGAAAAGTGGTATGTCGAAGATGGAAACCTGGTTTGCGAAAGCGGCCCCAGTGCCCAGTATGGCTACCTTTCTACGGATGAATTCTATGACGATTTCGAACTCACGCTGGATTTTAAACAAGACGCCAACGGAAATAGTGGTGTTTTTATTCGCTCCACGGTTGACGGTACAAAGGTCAGTGGCTGGCAAGCCGAAGTGGCGCCTCCAGGAAGTCACACTGGCGGCATTTATGAGTCTTACGGTCGCGGTTGGTTGATTCAGCCCGAACCAGAAAAAGACAAAGCCCTAAAAATGGGCGAGTGGAATACCATGAAGATCCGAGCCGTTGGACCATCGGTTACTACTTGGCTCAATGGAACAGAAATGATCCACATCGAAGACGAAAAGATCGGAGAGGGAAAGGGCTCTATCGCTTTACAAATTCACGATGGAGGCGGCATCAAGGTCAGCTGGAGAAATATTAAAATCACACCGATAAACGATAACAAGTAAATAGCATCATGAGAGTAACGAACCTTACAAAAATGATGATCGCTTTCTTGGCGACCATCTGTTTAAGTGCTTGTCAAAGCACCTCAAAAGAAGCCGCTGACGATTGGGTTTACCTCTTCGATGGCACAAGTATGGACGGATGGCGTGCCTACAATGGCGAAACCATGCCGCCACAATGGGTAATTGAGGATGACGTTTTGACTTTCGATACAGATATGAAACTAGAAGTTGAATGGACGGGAGGAAAAGACATTATTTATGCAGCCGAGAAGTTTGACAACTTTGAACTTTACCTCGAATGGAAAATCCCTGAAGGAGGGAATAGTGGGGTTTTATATCATGTAGTAGAAGGCTACGGTGGACCCTATGAAGCTTCGCCCGAATATCAGTTGTTAGATGATTTGAAGTGGGAAGAAATCAATAATGCGACACTACAAGAATGGCAAAAAACTGGTGCTGATTATGCCATGCATACGCCTGATAATAATGTAAAAATCGTGAAGCCAGCGGGCGAATGGAATACCACCACGATTAAGTTTACGCCAGAACTAGTGGAGCATTGGCTGAACGGAAAGAAGATTTTATCATTTGTGCCATGGGATGAAGCTTGGGAAGCCAAGAAAATGGAAGGTAAGTGGAAAGACTTTCCTGACTATGGTAAGTTCAAAACGGGTTATATCGGCCTCCAAGACCATGATAGTCCATTATGGTTTAGAAACATCAAGATCAAGAAACTCTAAGGAATATGGATAAGAGAGATTTTTTAAAGAAAGCTGCACTCATGACTTCAGCGACAATTTTACCATCAGCTACCTGGGCATTTTCGAGTGCCGATAAACTGAGGACAGCTCATATTGGAGTAGGTGGTATGGGGATGGAAGACCTAAAGTCAATTTCTGCTCATTCAGCAGTAGAAGTGACTGCGCTTTGCGATGTTGATGCTAATAATTTGGCTGCTGCTCAAAAGATGTTTCCTAAGGCGAGGGTATACACAGATTACCGAGTGCTACTCAAAGAAATGAATGATGCGATTGACGCAGTGGTCGTTTCTACCCCCGATCATACCCATGCACCAGCTTCTATGATGGCCATGGAAATGAACAAGGCTGTCTATTGCCAGAAGCCGTTGACACATCATGTGTCTGAAGCACGCGCCATGAATCAAATGGCGAAGGATAGGAACTTGACCACTCAGATGGGTATTCAGGTGCATTCTTTTTATGACTATAAATTGGGTACCGCATTGATTCAATCTGGGATCATTGGTAAAGTAAAAACAGTACGTGCTTGGTCGCCTAAAAACTGGGGCACTGACGGCCCTCAGCCAATGGGCAGTGATCCTGTGCCAAGCACTTTGGATTGGAATCTATGGTTAGGTACATCTGCGGATAGACCTTTCAAGGAAGGTGTTTATCACCCAGGAAACTGGAGAAAACTATTGGACCATGGCTGTGGAACCCTTGGAGATATGGGGGTTCATATTTTCGATACGCCTTATAACGCTTTAGCGCTAGACGTTCCATTTACCATCAAGAACAAGTGTAGAAAACCAACAGGCTTCGGCTTTCCCGAGAACAATATTGTCACCTACAGATTTCCGGAAACGGAATACACAACCAAAAAATTTAAATGGGTTTGGTACGATGGTCCGGGTGCACCGAAAAATCATAAAGACCTTCGGCTTCCGAATAAAGAAGAACTGCCAGATCAAGGAGCCATGTTTATTGGTGAGAAGGGTAGCTTATTATTGCCTCACTTTATGCAGTTACCGAAACTGATTGTCAAAGGGAAGTATGTAGATATCGATTTATCGAAATTCTCTGATGTGGGAAGTCCTACAAAAGACTATGGGAAAGAAAGCAACAAGCACTATCATCAGTTTGTCGATGCCTGCTTAGGGAAAGATGAATGTTCGGCACCTTTCTCCTACGCTGCTCGATTGACTGAAACGATCCTTTTGGGAGTAATTGCGGGGCGCTTTCCGAATAAGACTTTGCACTGGAACAATGAAACCTCAAAGTTCGATGAGGAGGAAGCGAATCAGTTCTTAGAGGGAGATTATCGAGATTTTTAGGGCCATTGGCCAAAACGATCTCTATGTGAAATTTAACAATCAGACCTTTTGTATGTTAGGTCAAAAAGAATCGCTATGTCCTTTTCACTTTTATTGAAAGCTTACCTACTCACCACAGTGGTCTTTTTCGCCATCGATATTATATGGTTGGGGGTGATCGCTAAGAATCTGTATAACAAGTACCTCGGCAAGTTGCTAGCCCCGAAAGTCAATTGGACAGCCGCGATGATTTTCTATCTGCTCTTCATTGTAGGAATTTTCTATTTTGCCATAGTACCATCGGTAGAGGCTGCTTCATTGGAACATGCCATTTTGAAAGGTACTCTATTCGGCTTCTTTACTTACGCTACTTATGACCTGACCAACCTAGCTACTCTTAGAGGTTGGCCGATTAGAATCGTGTTCATAGATGTCATTTGGGGATCAATTCTCACGGCTTCAGTGAGTACCGCGGGATTCTACATCATGAATTGGTTGATGACATGAGCCTTTTGATCACAGACCTACTCTTTTTAGCACTCGCTTACGCGAGCTTCTGGTTTATTGTTTCCATCATCTTAAAACGAAATGATATTGCTGATGTAGCATGGGGGATGGGCTATGTGGGCTTATGTGTTTATTTGTTTTTGACGCAATCCAGTGGTGAGCTAAGCACCTATGTTTATGTTTTAGTGATCCTTTGGGGTGGTCGATTGAGCTTGCACATTGGTCTCAGGAACCGAAAAAAGAAAGAAGATTTTCGCTATAAGCAATGGAGAGAAGAGTGGGGGAGTAACTTCTATTGGCGTTCCTATTTACAGGTTTACCTATTACAGGTGCTACTTCTGTTGATGATCAGTATTCCGATTATTATTGTTTCACAGTCTTACGATAGTGAGCTGGGTTTTTTGGCCGGAGCGGGTTTAGTCATGTGGCTCACTGGGTTTTATTGGCAGGCCGTTGGTGATTATCAATTAGGTCAATTCAAGAAGCAAAAAACGGACAAAGATCAGGTGATGCAAACGGGGCTTTGGAAGTACTCACGTCACCCCAATTACTTCGGTGAGATATTGATGTGGTTCGGCATTGCAATCATTGTATTACCTGTTATGGATGGTTGGATAGGTTTGATCAGTCCCATTTTAATCACTTTCCTACTGCTTAAAGTGTCTGGTGTTCCTATGCTTGAAAAGCGCTATAGAGGCAATGCTGCTTTTGAAGAGTACAAGAAAATTACTCCAGCCGTTTTTCCAAAGTTTAAAAAATATTGAGACTTCCTTTGATAAAGTTCTCTATTGTGAAGCACTTGGCGATTATGTAAAAGTACACCTGACCAACAAGACTTTTATAATTACTACGACTATGAAAGGTATCCTAGCCGATTTACCGTCAGATCAATTTATGCGTACACATAAATCCTACATCATCAATAAAACCAAGTTTGAATACATCGAAGGAAATCAAATCAAGATTGATAAACATATGGTAAGTATTGGTCAGTCGTATAGAGAAGAGGTATTCCGACAATTGAGTTAAGCTGAAATTCTAGTGTTTTTCTTTTAACTTATTCCTTATGATTCAGAATCCCATTTATATCCTTGCAGTTCTATGCTTTCTGATCTTCTTAAGTGAATGGCTATGTAAATACACTAAGCTTAAGCACCTGAGTAGTTCACTTCTAGTAATTTTATTGGGTGCTGTGCATGCTAATTTCGGCTTGATACCATCTGCGTCTAATGCGAGCCCCGTGTATGATACGATCTTTCAATATGTTGCGCCAGCAAGTATTTTCTTTCTGCTCTTAGGTGTTAACCTAAAACAACTTAAACAAGCAGGGATGCCTATGCTCATCGCCTTTGGAATTGGTGCCTTAGGTACTATGGCAGGAGTAATGGTTGCGCTACAATTGATTGACTATCAATCAGTTTTTGGAGCAAACTATGCCGCAATTGCGGGCATGATGACGGGAACCTACACAGGTGGGAGCGCTAACTTCAATGCCATTGCGCTAGAATATGGCATGGTCAAGGAGGGGGCGATTTTCACAGGGATAATAGTGGCAGATAACATCATGACTACTATTTGGATGCTCGTGACATTAAGCCTTCCTGCTGTAATGAAGAAGTTTAGAAATAATCCAGAGGCAATCTCAAAGAGTAGGGCTAAAGTCGCTGATCATTCCGATAAGGAGGAGTTATCTCCTTTAAACTTAGGCCTGCTGATCGCCATCGTGCTAGTGGCAATGTTCACATCTGACTGGTTGTCCGATTGGTCCGCAACGCAAGGTTTTGCTGTTCCATCGATATTGATTCTCACAACAATTGCGCTGGTATTGGCACAAACAAGTTTTGTTAAAAGGATTCCTGGCGCAAAGCTATTGGGCATGTTTTCAGTATATCTATTCTTGGTTGTTGTCGGAGCTTTTTGTGAAGTAACCGCTTTGGCAGAAGTGGGTGCTCATGCGATTGATATTTTAGTTTTCACAGGCGCTATTGTCCTAGTGCATGGGGTTGTTATCGTCTTGAGTGGTGTGCTCTTTAAATTGGACTGGTCTATTTTGGCCATTGCTTCTCAGGCTAATATTGGAGGAAGTAGCACAGCTTTGGCTTTAGCGAAGACTTTTAAGCGAACTGACTTAGTTTTACCGGCAATACTAGCAGGAGCTTTGGGTACAGGACTTGGAACCTATTTAGGGTTTTTAGTAGTTGGATTGGTCTAGTCAATGATTTCGAAAATGCACCTAAAGCCTAGCCAGGCCTCTGCCCCTTGATAGACAAAAGTCTGCTGGAAATTAGCTTTCTCGTTAGGTTCAAACCAACTACCACCGACAGCAATACCGTCCTCGCTTGTCATCTCAGAAACATTGTTCAGAACGTTAAAGAATCCAATCTTGGGGTCTTTAACTTCGTAAACGTTCGCAATTCTTTCGTTGTTCTTAATCAATTTGGCCTTGCTGAATTTAAAGGCTTTCATGTTCGCGCTAGCAATCTTATCTAGCTGTTTCATCATAGGTTTTTGCTGTGTTAAGAACCTGATGCGAGACCATTCATTGGCGGTTGGTAGTCGAAACTTGAATTTCTTAGGGAACTGTGCTCGGTCCCTTTTAGACATTTTTGCTAATTCTGCTACTAGCATTTCAGTCCTCCATTCACAAAAGTCTTCTGCTTGTTTTCTAGTTATACCCACTAAAGGCATCAATGCAAACTCATCACTCTCAAAGAATTTTGCTTCGATTTTAGAAGCGTCTAAGCCCTCGAAAAGGTCTTTCCATTTCTCAAAATCGGGCTTTTTCTCGTTGAAGGAAGAAGAATTGATGCCATCTTTTTTTACAGCAGTGGCTAAATAGTCTTTGTACATATAGCCAGGTACCTCAGTGATGTCAATACAAAGCCTAGGGTTTATCGCCAAAGTATTAGCAGCACATAGATATGGGTTATCCTGAATAGGGCTAGAAGACCCAAAGTCAGGTGAGAGTAAAAAAAGATTGAGGGATAAAAATAGGACCAGCTGTTTCATAGAATAGATACCAATGGCCCTAAAGTAAATGATTTCATTTGAGCGTAAAAGACAATTTGTTAAGCAGGCTCAAATAATGCACAAACGGCACCCGCGGGGTCTTCGATGTAGCAAGTTCGGCCATACGCCCCCATAGATTTAATTTCGGAAAGCAGTTTGCCACCATTTTCAGTTACTGCGGCTACGCTCTTATCTAGATTCGCTACGTTAATATAAATCATCCATTGAGAGGGGATATTTTTATTCGAGCCTTTTTTATGACACACTCCAGCTTTTGGTTCTCCATTAGCAGTCATGTTATAGTCATTATAGTCTCCCATCGAGACTGGCTCAGGTTTCCATCCGGTTACTTCAGCATAGAAATCCTTAACATTTTCGGCATTGGGCACGGTTAGGTCTATCCAACCAATTGTGCCATTGATAGTTTCTTCTTTATCATTCATAGTTTTTATTTCAAATGTGATCGTTCAGGTGGTAATGGTGGTCATACTTTAGTATGAATTACCAGTTCAGTCGTTTCTTAAGGGATAAAATATGCGCCAGGTGATGTTTCCCATGCCATGCATACAATCCTATAACGTTTTTAAGAACGTTAATCTCTTTAGTTTCAGGGTGAACGAAAGTCCGCTCTAAATCAGAAGGGCTGAGGTTTCTTAGCATGATTACCCAGCGTGCATGAATGGCCTTCAAAAGTCCTAATGAGATATCAATTGGGACGTCTTCGTGGTAGTCCATTGCTGCAAAGGCCTTTTCGTCATAAGCTTTAATCACTGGCTTATCCTCAGTGAGTGCCCAATGAAAACGACAATAACTACCCATATGGCTATCAGGCATATGGTGGATCACTTGGCGCACTGTCCAACCTTCTGTTCGGTAGGGTGTGTTTAATTGGGCTTCAGACAAACCTGCTACAGCTGACTCCATTAAGCGCGGTAGCGCTGCAATCTCATCAATCCATTGGGTGATTTGTTCGGGTATTATGTTTGCAGGGGCCTCAAATTGGCCAATGGGATAGCTTAGATCACTCATTTTATTTATTTAAGGTACGTTTTCGCCTTTTGATGCGACCCACAACTCAAACCATTGTTGGCGTGTTAAGTCAATTGTTAAGGCATCGACAGCCCTTTTAACTCTTTCAATTTTGCCTGATCCAACTATTGGGATAATGTTCGCTGGATGCTTGAGTAACCAAGCATACATGATTTGGTCTATTGTTACTCCATGCGCATCACTAATTTTATGCAGTACATTCCTTATGGTTAGGAAGCGATGAGTTTCCCCGTTGAATACACTTCCACCAGACAGAGGAGACCATGCCATAGGTGAGATCCCAACCTCCTGACACAGGTCGATCGTTCCGTTATCAAACTCTTGCAAAGCAGTAACGGAAATTTCAATTTGGTTGGTGACTAAAGGAAAATCCAGGTGAGCCTGTAAACTATCAAATTGTGCTGGTAGGTAATTAGAGACACCAAATTCACTGACCTTTCCTGATTGTTTTAAGTCTGTAAATGCTCTTGCGATTTCAGAAGGGTCGTTGAACGGGTCTGGTCGATGAATCAATAGCAGGTCGATATTTTCCCTTTTGAGTTTTTCAAGAGAGTTTTCAGCAGACCAAATGATATGGTCATAACTGGTATTATAGTGCTTGATGTAAGTGTTTGGGCGGTTGCCAGACAGTAACTGTATACCGCACTTGGTTACAATCTTTAATTGCTTGTTCAAGCTAGGGACAGAACCGAGTGCCTTGCCAAACTCTTCTTCGACCATATAGTCTCCATAGATATCGGCATGATCGAATGTGTCAATGCCAAGTGCTTGGCATTCTTCTACAAACTTGATCAATTCCTTTGCCGAAAACCCCCAATCTGTTAAGCGCCACATGCCGTGTACTATGCTGGATATACTGAGGTTTTCGCTAAGCTGAACTTGTTCCATGGATTTAATTTTTTACTAAATTTGAAATAACTTTTGAAATAACACGCCTAGTTATTTTTTTTATCTTTGTGGAGTGCTGATTAGCTAGAAATCAAAACAAGGGTCTTAAGATGAAATCAAGAAAAGTACATTCCTATCAAGGGAAGAAAGCTTATTACGCAAGATTTGGTAGGAAGTGGATTGTTGAAAAAGACGCCAAAGTGGAGGAGTTTTCCAATATTGAGGTGATGCTGGAAACCTATCCTGATTTGCTTAATGTCAATGCGATAAAATTATCGTTTGAAAAAAGGCAAGCAGCAAGAGAAGAAATATTGCCACCACCTATCGTAAGAAGTCAAGAAATACACTCAAAGTCTGTTACTTGTTATTATTGCTCAGGCTCTGGAGAAATTGTTGGAGGCGTACCTTGTCCTAACTGTAATGGTAAGGGCAATTATATCGTTTCGACTCGAGGGTTAGGCTAAACATATGATTCAAATCCTTCACAATCCTCGCTGTGCTAAAAGTCGGGAAACGCTCAAAATACTTCAAGCGTCTAGTGCTGATATAGAAATTGTTGAGTACCTAAAAGATGTACCTACTGTATCTGATTTAGAAGGTATTATCAATAAGCTCGGAATCAAACCATTTGATTTAGTGAGAAGAGGTGAAACTATCTTCAAGGAGCAGTTCAAGGGGAAGTCTCTAACAGATCGTGAATGGGTTGAGGCCATGGTTGAATATCCAAAACTGATCGAAAGACCAATTGTCATTAAAGGCGACAAAGCTGAGCTGGGGAGGCCTCCAGAAAGAGTCTTGAGCCTTTTGAAATAAGCTGCTTAGGCTTAATAGCCGAGAATATTCAACATGCTTTCATGTTTTTGCTCTTCCGCAAATACCGTTGTCACCAACTTTCCGTTTTCATCTTTGTCAATTAATACATGCTTAGGTGCGGGGATTAGGCAGTGCTGAATACCTCCATATCCACCCAATGAGTCTTGATAAGCACCAGTATGGAAAAAACCAACATAAAGATTTTCATCTTCTTCGATCAATGGCATAAATAATTCGGATGAGTGTGCTTCAGAATTATAGTAATCCATGCTGTCACAGGTCAGGCCACCCATGTTGATTTTTTGGAAGGGATGATCCCATTTGTTAATGGCCAAAAGGATGAATTTTTGGTTCATTCCCCAAGCGTCTGGTAGACTGGTGATAAAAGAACCATCCACCATGTACCAAAGTTCTTTGTCGTTTTGCAGTTTTTGGTCTAAAACCGAGTACATAATCGCGCCACTTTCTCCGACAGTGAAAGAGCCAAACTCTGTAATGATATTTGGCATTGGTACATTACTCTTATCGCAAATCCACTTAATGTTTTCGATGATCTGATCCGCCATGTAGGCATAATCATATTCGAAAGTCATCGAGGTTTTAATAGGAAACCCTCCTCCAATATCGACTGTATCGAGTTCGGGACAAATCTTCTTCAATTCACAATACTTGTACATGAACCTGCTCAGTTCACTCCAGTAATATGCACTGTCTTTGATGCCAGTGTTGATGAAGAAATGAAGCATCTTCAACTTGGCATTAGTACCTTTTATTTGATCCGTATATAGTGCGTTGATATCGCTATATCGAATACCTAGACGCGAGGTGTAGAATTCGAAATTGGGTTCTTCATCCGCCGCTACTCGAATCCCTACTTGAAAGTCTTTATCAATGCGTCCCTTATATTCTTCTATCTCGCCTAAATTATCCAGTATTGGGATACAATTTTGAAAGCCGTCATTGACCAGCTCTTGGATGTAGTCTACGTATAATGGGCGCTTGAATCCATTGCACAAGATGAGTGCATCTTTGTCTATCTTCTTTTTTCGATAAAGACTTTTGACTATTTGGAGGTCAAAGGCAGAGGAGGTTTCGATTTGACAATCATTGTCCAAAACTTCATCAAGGACAAACTCGAAATGAGAGGATTTGGTACAATAACAATAAGTGTAATCACCTTTGTAGTTATGTTTTTTAATTGCTTCTCTAAACCATTTTTTTGCCTTCTGGATATTCTCAGAAATCTTCGGGAGGTAGGTTATTTTCAAAGGCGTACCATGCTCTTTGATTACATCGTGGAGCGGGATCCCTTGAAATTCAAGGTATTTTCCATTGACTTTGAATTCTTCTGTAGGGAATTCAAAGGTTTGGTCTATCAGATCAAAGTAGCTTTTCACTGTGGCGTAAGCATTTAAAACGAATACAAATATTGCAACAAATCGTGGATTGTGAACACTAGAAAGTCAGAAATTGTCAGCGTACTTTTTATGGTAGCATAATTTTCTCGGATTGAGAGTGAAGTCTTTAGAAATTTTCACAATTACCAAGTCAAAAATGTACCTTGTAAGTCTTTTGTAAACTACAAAGAATGAGGAAAATAAGATTAGTTGAAGTGAGGTCTGAACTTGCTGCTGGAACACGGGGTGCAAGTATGGGCATTGATGCGCTAAAAATTGCGAGTATCAAGAGGCATTCAAATTTCTTTATGCGTTTTGAGCCGGTAAGTGTTAAAGATGAGAATCAATTATTATTTGGAGAACCTCAGTTTAAGTACGCTAAATATGGAGAGGGAGTACATACTATGCTCAATCGCGTTTGTGATACAATCGCTGAGCTACGAAAAGAGCACCTTTTTCCAATAATATTGGCAGGGGATCATTCTACGGCAGCAGGTACTATCTGTGGTATCAAGCAGGCAGACCCTAACAAGCGCCTTGGCGTTGTTTGGATTGATGCGCATGCTGATTTCCATTCTCCATATACTACCCCGTCTGGTAATATGCATGGCATGCCTTTGGCCATGGTTACTGCTATGGATAATGAGGCTTGTGAAGTGAATGATGTTGAAGAAGAGACTGAAGCACTATGGGAAAGGATCAAAGCAATTGGAGGAAGAGGACCAAAAATATCACCGAAGGATATTGTTTTTATAGGAGTGAGAGATACCGAAGCACCTGAAGACCATATCATTGAAGAATACGGTATTCGTAATTTTAAGACGGAGGAGGTCCATGAAAGAGGAGTAGAAGCCATAGCCAAAGAGACGATGGAAGTGCTGAAGGATTGTGATCAAATCTACATCTCATTTGACGTGGATAGTTTAGATACCTCAATTTCTACAGGTACAGGAACTCCTGTAGCTAATGGACTGTCAAAAGAGGAAGCTTTTGAGCTAAATAAAGAGTTGATAAAAGATAAAAGAGTTTGTTGTTGGGAAATTGTAGAGGTGAACCCAACTTTGGACACTGAAAACCGGATGGCGGAGAGCGCTTTCGATATACTCGAAGCAACTACCGACTCTCTGATTAAGAATTTCTGATTGATGGAAGAACAGATTAAACAAGGTATATCTGATGCCTTGAAAGCATTATATAGTTACGATTTAGCGCCAAATGATGTGGCGTTGCAGCCAACGCGTAAAGAATTTGAAGGAACTTACACTTTTGTGACCTTTCCTTACGCTAGGTTCTCAAAGAAGAATCCTGAAGAGACTGGAAATCAAATTGGTACTTTTTTGGTTGAAAATACTGAGGTAATTTCTGCTTTTAATACAGTGAAAGGCTTTTTGAATATCTCCATTTCTGAAGCTTCTCAATTACAGAGCTTTGTCGGGATGTTCAATGGGAAGGACATCAGCGCTTCTTCTCTATTCAAGGCTAAACCTACTGGTCGAACAGTAGTCGTAGAATATTCTTCTCCCAATACCAACAAGCCCCTTCATTTGGGCCACCTAAGGAATAACTTTCTAGGGAATTCGGTATCCAGAATTTTGAAAGCTGCGGGCAACGATGTTCATAAAGTACAGATCATCAATGATCGCGGCATCCATATCTGTAAGTCCATGTTAGCGTGGCTAAAGTTTGGCGAAGGGGAAACCCCAGAGGCTTCAGGCCTAAAGGGCGATCACCTTGTTGGAAAGTACTATGTGGCTTTCGATAAAGCTTTTAAGTTAGAAGTTGCCGATTTGATGACCAAAGGTTTTCAGAAAGAACATGCTGAAAAAGAAGCTCCCATCTTGCTTGAAGCGCAAGAAATGCTCAAGAAGTGGGAGTCGAAAGATCCAGAAGTATATGCCTTATGGGAGAAAATGAACGGCTGGGTATATGATGGTTTTAATACCACTTACGAAAAAATGGGAGTTGATTTTGACCAACTCTACTACGAAAGTGACACCTATCTGATAGGTCGTGATCGGGTAATGGAAGGCCTTGAAAAGGGTGTTTTCTTTAAGAAGGAAGACGGCTCAATTTGGGTAGACTTGACAGGTGAGGGACTAGACGAGAAACTGTTACTACGTAAGGATGGTACCTCCGTTTATATGACCCAAGATATTGGAACTGCGTTGATGCGTTTCGATGATTATCCAGGCCTTAATCAATTGATTTATACAGTAGGGAATGAGCAGGAATACCACTTTAAAGTCCTGTTCTTAATTTTAAAGAAACTGGGCTACGATTGGGCATCTTCTTGTTATCACTTGTCATATGGCATGGTCGATTTACCATCCGGTAAGATGAAGTCTCGTGAGGGTACTGTGGTGGATGCTGATGAATTGATGAAGGAAATGGCAAATACTGCTAAGTCTAGAACCGAAGAGCTTGGAAAAATCGATGGGTTCACGACTGAACAAGCAGGAGAGCTATATGAAATGCTTGGTTTGGGTGCTATTAAGTACTTTTTGCTAAAGGTCGATCCTCGAAAGAGAATGCTCTTCAACCCTGCAGAGTCAATTGAATTCCAAGGCAACACTGGGCCGTTTATCCAGTACACTCATGCACGAATTAGCTCAATTCTAAGAAAAGCAAATCAGCTAGGGGTAAGCTTTGATGATATTGATTTTGATCGAGTAAATGACATTCATCAAATGGAAAAAGATCTGATCTATGCTTTGGGTCAATACCCTGATAAACTGAAAATTGCTGCTGAAACTTATTCTCCAGCGATAATTGCTCAATTTGTTTATGATTTGGCTAAGGATTACAACCGTTTTTATGCTGAGCTATCGATTTTCAATGAGTCGGACAAAACGCTACAACAGTTCAGAGTGGCGCTTTCTGCATTAACAGCACAAACAATCAAGGTGAGTATGGGTTTATTGGGTATTACAGTGCCTGATCGAATGTAAAATGAGATATCTAGTATTAAGTCTTCTTCTTTGTTTCCCGATAACCACTAGCAATATGAGCTTCCACAGTTTCAGTATGAATGCCATTGATGGTCAGTCCATCAATTTTGAAAAATATAAAGGCAAGAAAGTGTTGATAGTCAATGTAGCCTCTCAATGCGGATATACTCCGCAATATGAGGACCTGCAGATGTTACATCAGCAATTTGGTGATAAAGTCGAAATTCTTGGTTTTCCTGCAAATAACTTCGGTTCGCAGGAGCCTGGAACGAATGAAGATATTGAGCAGTTTTGTCAGAAAAACTATGGCGTCACTTTTCAGATGTTTGAAAAAATATCTGTGGTTGGAAAAGATCAAAATGAGCTATACAAGTGGTTAGAGGAGCAATCAGGGAAAGTTCCGAATTGGAACTTCTGTAAGTATCTCCTTGACGAGAAAGGTAATTTAATCGGTTTTTATCCCTCAGCAGTTAATCCGTTAGAGGAGGCAATCACTTCTAAATTATAGTATGAAGAATTGGCTGGCAGCTTTTAGACTTAGGACTTTGCCTTTGGCCCTAGCTTCTATAGGAATGGGAGCCTTTTTAGCTGCAGCCTCTGGTGCATTCAATGCCTTGGTCTTTGGGCTATGCGCACTGACTACCATTTTGCTTCAAGTGCTTTCGAACCTTGCCAACGATTATGGCGATTCAATTCATGGTGCTGATAGTGTTGAAAGAGAAGGCCCATCAAGAGCTGTTCAGTCAGGTGTGATTTCTCAAAAAGCCATGAAACAGGCCATTATCATTTTTGTGCTCCTGTCATTGGCCAGCGGGATAGGCTTGATTTATGTCGCTTTTGGATGGCTGACATTCAATTTTTTGTTGTTTTTAGGAATCGGTGCACTGGCTATTATTGCAGCGATTACGTACACAGCAGGTCATAAACCTTACGGCTATGCTGGCTTAGGCGATATCAGTGTTTTAGTCTTTTTTGGCTTTCTGGCCGTGATGGGCAGTGCCTATCTCTATGAAGGAAAACTGAACTGGGATTATTTGCTGCCAGCTATTTCAATCGGTTTCTTTTCTGTAGCGGTGCTCAATGTGAACAACATCCGGGATATCGAATCTGATGTAAAAGCAGGTAAAAAATCTATACCAGTGAGGCTAGGAAGGGCTGCAGCGGTCAGATACCATTGGTTTTTGTTATCCGTAGGATTTTTGTCTTGTGTAGCATATATAAGTCTAAATTATAATGCCTATACTCAGTTTCTTTTCGTCCTTACAGTACCATTGTTATTAGTTAACGCAAGGGCCGTAAAGAATAAAACGACCGCTGCTCAGCTAGATCCATTCTTAAAGCAAATGGCACTGAGTACCCTTGCTTTCGTGGTTCTTTTTGGTTTGGGGCAGCTCCTGTGAGATGTTCTTTATAAAGCTTTGACGTTGAGCTAGAGTGGGCTATTTTAGTACTTTTGAATTTATGGCAAAAAAGAATAATCGTGATAAAGGCCGCTCTGGAGTAGTTTACTCTACTAGCGCTGACTTTTCCTATGACTATGATAATGACGCTGAGGCCGAAACGTTGGCTCCAGCGGATCAAAACCTCAAAGTAATGCTTGATAAAAAGAGCAGAGGAGGCAAGCAGGTGACGCTAGTAGAAGGTTTCATCGGTACAGAAGACGACTTAAAGGATTTGGGTAAGACGCTTAAATCGAAATGCGGTGTGGGTGGTTCTGCTAAGGATGGCGAAATACTAATTCAAGGTGATCACAGAGATAAAGTATTACAGATTTTGCAGAAAGAGGGCTATCGCGCTAAAAGAGTTGGAGGCTAATTGAGATTACTAAAGACTATACTTTTCACCTCTATAATCGCGGCATTTTGTGCCTCATGCTCGGATACTAAAATTATCAGCACCGAAGGATTCCTAGAGATCAATGGCTCAGAGATCTATTACAAGACCACGGGAGAAGGCGATCCGCTAATTATTGTCCATGGAGGTCCAGTGCTCGATCATTCTTATCTTTTACCACATCTAGCTGCATTGGCAGAAGACTATCAGCTTATTTTTTACGATCAACGTGCTACCGGTCGGTCGTCTATCGAGGTAGCTCCAGCAACCATGTCTTTGGATGGGTTTGTAGAGGATATTGAAGTCCTAAGGCAGCAACTCGATTTGGGTAAGATTAACCTTTTAGGCCATTCATGGGGCGGACTAATAGCAATGAAGTATGCCCTAAAGCATGATGACAACTTGAATCATTTGATACTCTCCAACGCAATGGCACCAAGTACCATTGATTGGCAAGAGGAAAGTAAAGCTGTAGCCCAAAAAATTACAAAAGAAGATCAGAATAAGCGGAATAACCTCACGAGTAGTGGTCTACTCAGAACTGAAGATCCTTCCGCAGCGATTGAAGAAATGATGATGCTTTCTTATCGCGCACATATGTTCGATAAGGCCAATATGGACAAACTAAAACTCTTTATACCTAAAGACTTTATGCTCAGAAGTCAGCTGTATAGTAGTCTAAATCCAGATTTAGAATCTTATGATTTATATGCTGAATTGATTAATGTTAAAACACCAACCTTAATCATTTTTGGTGAAATAGAACCTGCAGTTTCTTTACACGCGAAGCGTATGGCAGCGTCTTTTCCCGATGCTGAACTGTATGTGGTGAGCGCTTCGGGACATTTTCCATTTATAGAGGCGAACAAAGATTATATTCAACACATCAAGTCTTTCATCGGGCAGTAAGTGACGCTATTTGAGGTTCAATTTCTCTTTATAAACCGCTAACAGAATTTTAATGTGTTGAAGCCGTAAGGCGATCTATATTTAGATCACTTCAAAACCTTCAGTCATGAAATTCAAGCAGATTTTCCAATCCTTCTTATTACTACTGTTAACCTCGGCACTTGCTGTTGGCCAAACTGACCTTTCCGTTTTCGAGGGGATGAAACCTAGGTCTATCGGACCAGCGGGTATGTCGGGTCGTGTTACCTCAATTGATGTCGTTCGGCATAACCGAAATATCATTTATGCAGGGACAGCTTCAGGTGGATTATGGAAGTCTGTGAGTGGTGGTGTCAGCTGGGAGCCTCTTTTTGATAAAGAAGAGGTGGCTTCCATCGGTGTTGTAACCATCGATCCGTCAAACGCCAGCACGATTTGGGTAGGCACTGGGGAAGGTAACCCGAGAAACTCTTTGAATGGCGGCTATGGAGTTTACCGCAGCCGAGATGCCGGCCAGACCTGGCAGCATATGGGCTTGAAAGAAACTAAGAATATTCACCGCCTTATCGTCCATCCAGATGACCCAAATACGGTTTGGGTAGGGGCGATTGGTTCGCCATGGGCGGATCATGAAGAAAGAGGAGTTTTTAAAACTACTGATGGAGGTATGACTTGGGGAAAAGTACTTTACGATGGTCCAGGCGTAGGAATATCAGACTTAGTAATTGATCCGGAGAACCCGAATAAGTTAATAGCAGGGATGTGGGAGCATAGACGTGAACCATGGTTCTTTAATTCTGGAGGGCCAGCTTCTGGTATTTATATTTCTCACGATGGGGGAGAGACTTGGGACAGGAAGACTTCGGAGCATGGCCTGCCGAAAGGAGATATGGGTAGAATCGGTCTGGCGATAGCTCCTTCAATGCCAGATCGTATATATGCTTATGTAGAAGCCAAAGAAAATGCACTGTATCGCTCTGATGACGGAGGAGTTGAATGGTATCGAATTTCGAATAAAGGAGATCGAGGACTAGGTGCTCGTCCGTTCTACTATGCTGATATCTATGTGGATTCGAAAAACGAGAACAGAGTCTATTCAATTCATACACAAGCCAATGTAAGCGAAGACGGAGGCAAGAGCTTTGGGAGTTTTGTTAACTCTAGATACGTGCACGTGGATAATCACGCACTTTATATCCACCCTGACGATCCAAGCTTTATGGTTTTAGGAAATGATGGCGGAATGGTTGTGACAAGAGATCGTGGAGGTAGCTGGCACTTTATGGAAAACCTACCAATTGGTCAGTTTTACCATGTGAGCTATGACATGGAAACGCCATACAATGTAATGGGCGGTATGCAAGACAATGGCGCATGGTTAGGCCCAAGTCAATTGCTCAAGCAAGGTGGTATTAGAAATGGTTTCTGGGAAAGAATTGTGGGAGGAGATGGCTTCGATGTAGTGCCCGACCCTTTAGACACACGCTATGGCTACTCATTGAGTCAAGGAGCAAACATCCAGCGTTACGATAGAGAGACAGGTGAAATGATAGGCATACGGCCAGAGCACCCTGATGGAGAGACCATTCGATGGAATTGGAATGCAGGAGTGAATATCGATCCATTTGATAAGAAAACGGTTTACTTAGGCGGTCAATATTTATTCAAATCTCCCGATCATGGGGATTCATGGGAGATTATCTCTCCTGATTTGACAACCAACGATCCAGAGAAACAAAGACAGTCTGAAACAGGCGGGAAACTCAATTTAGACAACTCTGGTGCAGAAATGCATACAACCATTACGGTGGTAGAACCAAGTACACTATCCCAAGGAATGATTTGGGTAGGTACGGATGACGGCAATGTGCAACTCACTAGAGATGGGGGGCAGAATTGGGCCAATAGTGCGGGTAAATTCCTGGGACTTCCAGACAACAGTTGGGTGCAACAAATCAGAGCAAGTACTTATGAAGAAGGTTCGGCTTTCGTGGTCTTCGATGAGCACAGAAGAGATGATTGGAGTCCTTATGTCTATCAGACAAAGAATTTTGGTAAGTCATGGAAACGCATTGTCAACGATGGCGATGTCTTCGGTTTTGCTATGACAATTGTTCAAGATCCGATTGAGCCTGACTTGATGTTCTTAGGCACAGAAAGCGGTTTATATGTGACCATGGACGGCAGTAAAACGTGGTCCAAATGGACCAATGGGTTCCCAACCGTACCAACAATGGACTTACAGATTCATCCGCGTGAGCACGATTTGATTATCGGCACCTTCGGTAGAGCATTATGGATCTTAGATGATATTCGTCCGCTGAGAGAAGCCACTCAATTAGGCATGAAAAAGCTTAAAGAGAAAACCATTTACGCCTTCTCAATTCCAGACGCTACCAATGCCATTATCGGCCCGTACTGGGGATATAGAAGTACAGGTAATGGACTTTTCATGGCAGAAAACAAGCCTTTCAATGCCGCGATAAGCTTTTATGCAAAGGATGAAGGGAAAGTAAAAATGGAAGTGGCCGATGCCTCTGGTAAAGTAGTTAGAACAAGAACTTATAATGCCGAGGAAGGCGTAAATCGCGTGTATTGGGGATTTGAAGCCGATGGCATCAGACAGCCAGGGTCACGTAAACCAACCGATGCAGATGCAGCGAAGCCAAGTGGCTATGATGTCTTGCCTGATACTTATCAAGTCAAGCTCAGCATGAAAGAAGAGACTTCAACCCAATCAATCAATGTATTGAGAGATATGCGGACAGGTTGGGATCAAGCTAAGGTAGAGGATAAACAAGGCTTTATCGCGCAGTATTATGCGCTTGTGACAACAGTTACAAACGTGGTTGATCGTATAGACGAAGCCAATGGCATTGCTGATAAAGTATTAGCGATTGACAAAGATAATAAGGAGTTAAAAGAGAAGGTCACAGCCATCAAGAAGGAATTGAAGGCACTTCGTGAGTTGGTTATTGCACCAAGGGTAGCACAAGGCTTATCTAGGAATTCGGATGCGATTTCAAGTCAATTGGGGAATATTCGTAGTAAGATGCAGAGTAGTTACAGACCTGTAACACAAACTCAGCGATTGGCTTATGACAATGCGAAGAAGAATGTTGATCCAGTAGTAGACAAGATCAACGAGTTCTTTGCCAATGATTGGAGTGCCTTTAAAACTTTTGTGGAAGGCTTGAATTTGGAGTTGGTGAAGGGATTTTAGTTTTTACCATCAGGTCTTCTCTAGCGCGCACCTGTCTGCCGACAGGCAGGCTTGCAGTGCGTGCTGGTCTTTATTGCATGCTCGATATCTTTAAGATTGGTCCGCACTGCAAGTGCGAACCAGACGGAGTGGAAGGTTTTATTTCTCCAGTGTGGTTTCAGTTGTATAATTCTTTTCCTGATTGACCTTTTCAGACTGGCTCTGAAGAAAGAAACCTAAAAGAAGTAATGCGATGAGTAATAATGACTTTTTCATAACCTTTTATTTGACCGATTGATAGATCAAAGATTCTGAGATGTCATGAATTGTATGCCCAGACTTATGTAAACCACCAGAATTTCTCGGTAAACGACATATTTATTCCGTAGAATTTTTCTTACCCCCTTTTAAATTGAAAGTATTAGGATCCTGAAACAAGTTCAGGGTGACAAATAAAAAAAGTCCGACCACTTAAAAAGCAGTCGGACTTTTTCTCAAATGCAATCAGCTCAAACCAAGTTCTCTTTAAAGAAGCGTATCGTTCTCGACCAAGCTAGCGTAGCCGCTTCTTCATCATAACGAGGTGTTGTATTGTTATGAAAACCGTGATTGGCACCTTCATAAACAAAGGCTTCATGTTTGATCTTATTGGCTTTCAAGACAGCTTCGTAAGCTGGCCATCCAGCATTCACTCTCGTATCCAATCCACCATACTGGAGCATTAAAGGAGATTTAACCTTAGCTGCATCTTCTGCACTAGGCTGTCCACCATAGAAAGGCACTGAAGCCGATAAGTTTGGAACTCGCACTGCCATCATGTTGGCAATCCAGCCACCAAAGCAGAATCCAACGACTCCAATTTTACCATTACAGTCTGGGTGGTTGAGCAAGTATTCATAAGCCGCTATAAAGTCTTCTAGCATCTCATCGCGATCACGTTTACGCTGCATTGTTCTGCCTTCATCATCGGTGCCAGGGTATCCACCAAGTGGAGTCAAGGCATCAGGTGCTAAAGAGATAAATCCGTCTACGGCAGTTCTTCGTCCTACATCTTCGATATATGGATTAAGCCCTCTGTTTTCATGAACGACAACCACACCTGGGACTTTGCCAGTTGTACCAGTAGGTTTCGAGAGCAAGCCTTTAATGCTTCCGCCACCTATCGGAGAATCATAAGTGATGTATTCTGAGGTTAGTCTTTCGTCACCTTCTTTGATTAATCGAGTGGTCTCATAATCAGGCATCATACTACTCATCAAAGTAGAAAGGGTCAATCCGCCAATGGCATAGACAGAGAGTTTTTCTACAAATTTTCTACGGTCAATTTTGTTGTGCGCGTAGTCATCATAGAGATCGAATACTTCTGGGTTGATTTCTTCTTTGGAGAGCTTTTTCATGATAAGTCAGAGATTATATTTAATTAAAAATAAGCATTCTAATGAATAGATTTTGCCAAAATCTGATGACTGGCGCTCTTATCTAGTCATTGTATTTTGGGGTACGTTTTTCAAGAGTGGCTTTAAAGGCCTCAGTTAAATCATCAGAAAGAATCATGGCCGCATTCCAATTGGCGATTTGCTGTAGTGAGTCCTCCACCGTATGATCTCTACTGAATTTCAATACTTCTTTAATACCTCTTATAGACAGTGGAGACTTGGCTGCAATGGTCTGAGCGATTTCAGTTACACCACTATGAAGTTCTTCTATGGTGCCAAAGCTTCTGTTGGCCAATCCAAGAGCAAATGCCTCTGAACCGTAGACTTTTCGACCAGTATAAGCCATTTCGGATACAACCCCTGGCGCTATAAGTTTTGGAAGTCTTTGCAAAGTCCCGAGATCGGCCACCATACCCATATCAATTTCTTTGATCGTGAAATAGGTTTCATCCGTGCAGTAGCGCATGTCACATGCTACTGCGATATCTATGCCACCCCCGATACAGCCATTTTGGATAGCTGCAATGACGGGCTTGGAGCATTTTTCAATGGAAGAAACCGCATCTTGAAGTTTCAAAATGAACTTCCGTAATTGCTCACCTCTTCTGCCTTCACAGGAGACCTTTTTCATGTCGTTTAATGACATCAGAAGCTCTAGATCAATGCCCGCACAGAAGTGTTTTCCTTCTCCTTTTAGAATAATTATCCTGACTTCTAGAGTCTGAGAAAGTTGCTCAAATATCGACTTCATTTCGTCCCAAGCCTCCATATGAAGTGCATTGGCCTTGTCGGGGCGATTGAAAGATACGGTGGCTATTTTGTCTTGAATGTCAACTAAGAAGTGATTGTAGGGCATGGGGGTTTTCTTTGTTTCAAGATAGTTTTTTTCTTCATAAATAAGAGCATCACTGGTCTGACTACTCTAAGTGGTCAGACCAATTGGAATAGGACCATCAGCAGACCATTAGATTATATATCTTTATGCCATGAGTAAAAGAGCTCTTGTGAAGTATCTTCAGTCTTTGGACAAGCAGGAATTGGAAGACCAAGTATTGGATTTGTACAGTCGTTTTAAACCGGTACAGACTTATTACAATTTTGTATTCAATCCCAAGGAGGACAAGTTGGTAGAAGAGGCGAAAATGAAGATCTCTAACGAGTATTTCCCTCTAAAAAGACGTAAACCAAGGGCTAGGCGTTCTGTCGCTCAGAAGTACATCAAACAGTTTTTACTATTAGGACTTGATCCTGCTTTGATCGCAGAAGTGATGTTCTTTAACCTGGAGACTGCTCAACGGTTTAATGCCAAGAAGAGGGTTAATCAAGAGGCTTTTTATAAAAGCATGTTCAACTCCTTCGATCAAGCCATTGGCTTTGTAGAAACCAACGGATTGCGCTCCATATTCAAAGAGCGTATTCGCGCAGTCGTTGAAACCGCATGGGACCAAGAGTGGTTCAATGCGGAAGGACTGGAAGACAAAGTAGCTAGTTAGTACTGCTTTACTTCATCAATGCATCAATCACGTCAAACGCTTCTTCGGTATTCCCCACAAAACGATTGAGTATCTCTCCCTCTGGACTTAAGATAAACTTAGTAGGGAAGCCGGCAACGTTGAGTTTTAGCACTAAATCTTGTTCACCATCCTTGTCAAGAATCTGTTGCCAGTCATAACCTTTCGGTTCGACAAAGGCCTTTAGTTTTTCCATGGTGTCGCCATTATTGACACCAAGCACTACCAGTTTATCGGCATACTTCTCCTTGTACTCTTTCACGGTGGGCATTTCGGCAATGCAAGGAGCACACCAAGTTCCCCAGAAATCGATAAGTACGTACTTTCCACGCAAATCATTCAGGTCAAAAGTCTCGCCATCCATGGTCGCATTCGAAATGAAGTTTGGCATAATCTTACCTACTTTAGTAGACTCGATGCCTTCTACACGCTGGGCGACTGCTTCGTAAAAAGTGTAGTTAGCCAATCCTTTATCTAAGCCATTAAAGTATTCGATCGCCTCGTCTTGTGTCACATGGCTACGGATCATCATATCTGACAAATACCATGCAGCAGCTTCAGACTTTGGGTTGGTAGTCACGAATTCTTTCTTTAACCGAATGGTTTGCTCATCAAGCTTGGCGATTGAGGCTTTAAGATCTTCGATCGCGGGATCGTTCTCATCTAACTTGTTGATTTTTAATTGCGTGTTGACAGATTGGTTCATCAACGGAAAGATTTTTCGGTTAATTTCGGCAAGCTCATCATTGGCTTTTGTGCCAGTCGGGTAGGCATCTACAAAGTCTGTGACTTTCCCTTTAAATTCGATTTCATCTCCAGGGCTTGCTAAAAAAGCAAATTGAGAAGATTTGGCTGGGTAATACCCTCTGCCTGTCCTTTTGATCGTTTTCTCCACATTGGGCCAGAAAATGATATGAGTTGGCTCGCTGATTTTTCCGGTATAAGTAAACTTGTTGTCCTTCACAAAGACTGAATCGCTTACTCGTTTTCCTTCGGCATTCCTGTAGCTATAAGACATATGCTTTGTGTCTAAGCCGGGGACATAACCTGACACGGTGAAGCTGTCTGAAGTATCTGTAGCCTCTGGACTACAAGCGAAAACGGAAGCTAAAAATAGGAGTACAAGGCTAAGTTTGAGTGATGATAATTTCATAGTGTTCTGTTTGCTACTATAAAGAAGGTGAACTTTCAACAAACATGCTAATGAAATCTGTTTAGTGGGTCTTGGGGTAAAACGAATTGCTTTGTTCTGCCTACAAACTGTTTACTGCGGTTGCTCTCCCTTCACGCTAAAAAAATACTTTTCATATACCAATTCATTTGGTTCAATATGAAATGGTTGCTTGTTGGAGATAAAAGAATCCTGTTCTAACAATTTTTTAATCAGAAGAGATAATATTGCAGCACAGTGAAAAGTAAATACCCTTTTGACCCTTCCATCAAACACCATGTCTTTGTAGCCATTGGATTAGCTGTTTGGGTATTCGTATTCCTTTATTTTACGGAACCTTTAGATGTTAGTGAGTTTACTGCGGAAGAGAAGCTATTATATATGCCGCTCTATGGAGTTTTTACTTCACTGTGTTATTTAATGACGCTCCCGTTTCAGTATTGGCTCTATCGAAAGCAAAAGTTGAAATGGTCTATTGTCAGTGAATTGCTTCAGTTTCTGTTCCTGGTGGTGCTTGGCTTTATAATTACCAGATCTATTTATTACTACATTGTCATAGACCAGCACCCCAACGCTTATACGGTAGGCTATTTCGCAACTGCCATTTATCTACCGGGTATCCTAACAGTTTTTCCAATCATAGCCATCGGTAGGTGGTCATTCGGTAAATACAAAGACAAGAAACTAGAAGATCAAAAGATTGAGATTCAAGGGACGGGAAACTTTGAGAGTATAAGGCTTTTGCTCAACGATTTAATATGTATTCAGTCCTCAGATAATTACGTTGAAATCACTTATAAAGAAGACGGTGATCTGAAGAAACAATTGATTAGAAATAAGCTGGTTGATGTGGAGATTGCACGCCCTGAATTGATCAGAACGCACCGGTCATTTTTAATAAATCCTTATCACTTTAAACAGTGGAGAACTGGAAATCGCAAGGTAAATGTTGTCCTATCAAGCGATATTGAAGTACCCGTTTCGAAAACTTTCCAGCCTATGGTAGAACAGGCTGTCAATTCCACCACAGGATAGTACACTTTCGCCACAAGCCCCTATAAAAAGGAGTAGGGGCTGATTTCTGTTTGTACGTTTGGATCATCAGTCAAACACAAAAACAAACAGAAATGAAAAAGTTAATCACAGTAATTGCATTAATCACTATCAGTTTTACACTATCAGCACAGTCTAATTGCGACTGTAAAGCAGAACTCGATTTCGTGTATGAGAAAATGCAAACCATGTCCTCTTTCAAATCTCAAATCAAAGGGGATTTAGCTCAAACGTTTGAAGCAAAGTATCAAGAGTTATCTGAGAAAGTCACCAATGATATGGATAAGCTTGATTGCTACGTGCAGCTCAATAATTTAATGGGATTGGTAAAAGATAAACATGCTGGAGTCTACGGTGTGCGATCAGAATATTCTTATGATGATACTTTGGATTCTGCCTTCACTGAGGCTTATCAGAAAACAGATGAATTCAGAGATTTCCCGACAGTTGATTTAGATCTTGAAGCACTAAGAGAAGAGTTGTCTGTAAAGCCAATTAATGATGTCGAAGGAGTCTATAATATCGGGAGTTTAGTAAAGGTTGGAGTCTATCGTGTGGATCAATCGGATAGCTTAATGGCTGTTATCCTAGAATCTAAATTGGGCATTTGGGCACCTGGCCAAATCTACTTGTATATGTCTGCCACTGATCAACCAAATAGATTTGATATCACGGCCCATGGTCAAGTACATAAGAACTTATTGTTCTACAAATCTCATCTCGTGGAATACGGCATACTATTAAGCAATGTTGTTAAAGATGGTCTTACCGAAAATCATGTTTTCGTAGATGCAGAAGAGCATGAGACTTATAAACTGAAGACCCTCGCAGAAGACGTTCAATACGTTTGGATGAATAGCTTTTCAAGAATTGGCAACGCAGATAACCGTGATGCACTTGTGGCACAAATTCAAAGCGAACTTACTGCCGATAACTTAATCGTAGACCTGAGAAACAATGGAGGAGGAGCAAGTAAAATCTCTCTGCCAATTGTGAAGGCCATCAAAAAGTCAGGGGTTAAGGTTTATGTACTGACTAACTACAATTCGGGGAGTAACGCAGAGCAGACTACGATAAGATTAAAGAATATAAAAAATACGGTTCATTTAGGACAAACTACTCATGGTGCGGTTTCATACGGTCATAACTATGGGACTACCTATGAATCACCTTCAGGCTTGTTTTATATCGCTCCGACTGACATGAAATTCAATCATTACCTCAAGTATGAAGAAGTTGGGGTAAGTCCTGATGTCAAGTTGAGTCCAGATTCGGATTGGGTAGAACAGACTATAGAGATCATTAAAGCTCAAAACCAATAGTCTTATTTTAAATAGCACGAATTGTCAGCGTGATCGACCAAGATTCTGGTGCGATGTGTTTGACTGATACATGTGCCAATTGAAAGGCCGTCCGATTAATGGGCGGTCTTTTTCGTTAGAATAATCTTGTAACTTTTTTCTTTAACTGCGAGAATGAAGAATCTCTTGACTTCAATACTTCCTTTAACCTTCATTGGTCATAGTTCAACTAAAAAGGAGAGGTAGGTTAATCTTCACCTATTAAATTCATTAAATTGAATTTTCAACAATCCATCAACCCCTAAAGATGAAATCGTTCAAATCCTTACTCTATATTCTACTATTAATCGCTACTTCCGCCATCGTCAAAGCACAAGATGAGGCTAAGCCCATTCCAGAAGCTCAAAGCTTTGTGACGCTTCATGAAGGTGTTTTTGGAGGTAAAAAGATAAATTACCAAGTCAAGGGTAGTGAAATGTATTTAAAGAATTCAAAAGGAGAACCTACAGGTGCCATGTGGTCGGTAGCCTATACTAAATCAGGGAATGTTGACCCAACAACACGTCCAGTCACATTCGTTTTCAATGGAGGACCTGGTTCTGCATCCATGTGGTTGCATATGGGCTTCTTTGGTCCGAAGGTAATCCGTGTCGATAGCGATGCAAAAGAAGATGACGGTGGTGCACCATATCCGATTGAGGTCAATAAAGACGCGCTGCTTGATATCATGGATTTAGTTTTTGTGGATCCTATCGGAACGGGTTATAGCCAGTTAATTGGTAAAGGCGAGGGTAAAGAATATTGGGGGCTGAATCAAGATGCCGAATCCATCACCAAGTTTATGAGGCAGTGGGTTACAGAAAATAATCGCTGGATGTCGCCAAAGTATATTGCTGGAGAAAGTTACGGTACAACCCGAGCTGCTGCAGTTGCCCAAACCCTTGAAGGTGGGGGTCAAAATATGGCGCTCAATGGATTGATTCTAATCTCTCAGGCCTTGGATTATCAGGGATCTACTTCCATTAATGATAATATTCGATCTTATGTCACTTACTTGCCAAGCATGGCGACCACGGCTTGGTATCATAAGAAGGCCGGTCAAGGAAAAACTATAGCAGCGTTCGCTCAAGAAGCACGTGATTTTGCTTATGGAGATTATGTTTCGGCTTTATACAAAGGAGATTTTATGTCGGATGCTGAGAAGAATGAAATTGCTCAGAGACTCTCATACTTCACCGGTTTAGATGTTGGATTTATAAAGAGAGCCAACAATCGCATATTAACGAGCAGGTTCAAAAAGGAACTCCTTAGAGATCAAGGCATGGCCATTGGTACTTTGGATGGTAGATATTTTGGAGATGACCCAGATGATACTGCTGATTCACCGGAGTTGGGAGACGCTTCTAGCTACAAGGTTTCAGCTGCATACACGGCTGCATTAAACCATTATTTCACTAATGATCTTAAGATCACTATGGACAGGCCTTACTTAACGAGTGGAAGAGTAAGTCCATGGGACTGGGGCAGTGGAGGAGAGCCAATGTATGTCAAAACTTCGCGTAGACTTGCCAATGCAATGCGTAGAAATGATAAAATGAAAGTGATGGTTGCTTCAGGTTATTATGACCTAATCACTCCATTTTTCGATGCAGAGATTACCTTTTCACGTAATGCCATTCCGATGGAGCGTGTAAAATTCACATATTACGAAGGCGGACATATGATGTATAACCATTGGCCAGCTTTCGAGCAATTGGCCAAGGATATCCGTCAATTTATAGAGGCCAAATAAGAGGAAATCAAATGGCATTGAACATTGTACTTATAGAACCAGAAATTCCTATGAATACAGGGAATATTGGCCGTTTGAGCTTGGCTTCTGGGGCAAACCTGCATTTAGTAAAGCCTTTTGGGTTTGAGCTAAGTGATAAAAGAGTGAAAAGAGCAGGCTTGGACTATTGGCAGCATCTTTCACTTACCATTTATGAAAATGAGGAGGAGTTCTTTTCCACCCATAAAGAGAAAGCAATGGCCTTCCTTTCCAGTCATGGGACCAAAGACCACTGGTCCATTCCTTTTGAGGATGATATGTTTCTGATCTTTGGGAAAGAATCTGTGGGATTATCTGCAGAAATTACTTCGAAACATGCCAATCAGCTTTACAAAATCCCAATTCATAGTGAACATGTTAGAAGCCTGAATTTGGCGAATGCGGTAAGCATAATTGTATATGAGGGCTTGAGAAAGCTAAAATAGCAATTCAGTTTTTGAACATTTTGGATGGGTTGTCCTGCAAACGATTAGTCAAGTTAATAAGGAGGCCATGAAGCGGGTGTCAAATGGAAAAGCTACCTTTGTTGATTCATTTTTTCAAGGGAAAAGCCAAGAGTGTGACGTATACATTTATCAATAGAAAGCAGGGAACAATCAAAGACGAAGTGCTATCGGGTTTAACCGTAGCGATTGCTTTGGTGCCAGAGGCAATTGCCTTTGCGATTATCGCAGGAGTAGATGCCAAAATCGGGCTATTCTCCGCTTTTATGATGGGTATTATCACCTCGCTTTTAGGTGGGCGTCCTGGGATGGTGACGGGTGCTACGGGTGCTGTTGCCGTGGTGATTGCACCATTAGTGATGACCAGTGGTGTAGAGTATTTATTCCCTACTATCATTTTGGCTGGTCTTATGCAAATGGCTGTTGGTGCGTTAAAGCTGGGTAAATTCATTCGTATGGTACCCCATTCGGTGATGCTGGGCTTTGTGAATGGATTGGCGATTGTCATTTTTATGGCCCAATTCAGTCAGTTTACAAATAAAGCCGGTGGTGATTTGGATAATGCTGGTCTCATCGCTTTTGTTGGCCTGATATTAATTACCATGTTGGTGATGTTTGTGTTACCGAAGTTTACAAAGGCTATTCCTTCCGCGCTAGTTGCAATAGTGGTCGCTTCTGTAGTGGCCATTTTCTTCTTTCCTAATACGATTACGATTGGTGATAAAGCGGATATGAGTGCCATGTCTGATGGCTTATTTTCACCATTCTTTATGCTGTTTGATGCGATTCCATTCAGTATGGAGAGCTTATTAATTATCCTTCCATTCGCCTTGAAAGTTGCCGGTGTCGGTTTAATAGAAAGTTTATTGACACTAACGCTTGTGGACGAAATGACGGACACTAGAGGAAGTGGAAACAGAGAATCAATGGCGCAAGGCGTGGCAAATGTAGTAACTGGTTTCTTCGGTGGAATGGGTGGCTGCGCAATGATCGGTCAGACGATGATCAATATCAATTCTGGTGCAAGAGCTCGACTTTCTTCCTTTTTAGCCGCTATTTTCCTCTTATCCTTTATGCTGGTACTAGGAGAAATCATTGCCGTAGTACCGATCGCTGTATTGGTTGGAGTAATGTTTATGGTGGCAATTGCCACTTTCGAATGGGCGAGTTTCCGAGTTTGGAATAAAGTACCAAAGCTAGATGTATCAGTAATCATCATCGTTTCGGTGATAACAGTGATTGAAGATCTCGCTGTTGCTGTATTAGTAGGTGTGATTATTTCTGCCTTGGCTTTTGCTTGGCAGAATGCGCTGAGAATTCGTGCTCGAAAATACATTGACGATCATGGGGTGAAGCATTATGAAATATTTGGTCCATTGTTCTTTGCTTCGGTGACCGCATTCTTATCGAAGTTTGATGCTAAGAATGATCCTGATTCAGTGGTGATTGATTTCCAAGAATCTAAAGTGATGGATCAATCAGCCATAGAAGCCATCAACAAGATTGCTGATAAGTACACCCTCGAAGGTAAAACAATACACCTGAGACATTTGAGTGCTGACTGTGTGAGAATGGTTAAAAGAGCAGGTGAGGTCTGCGAAGTGAATGTACTAGAAGATCCAGATTACTTTGTAGCGATTAATGACTATGAGCGCATAAAGAGACAGGAAAAGGCTGATTTGCTGACCTAAAATCTACTTTTGGATGTCTTAAAGGTATTGTCATCAATAAACTTAAGTCTGCCTCCATTTCGATAGCGCTTAGTCTTCGTCATTCCTATTTCACTTTTAGCTGGTAGATAAACCACTAGTGGATACAATTACCATTCGAAGTTTTTTACCTTGTTCATTTGGGATATGAAAAGAACATCGAAAGTTATCATCAAGAGTTTTTGGACCTTACTAATTCTAGTAAGCCTTGTACTAAATGGGTCCGCACAAGAAACTAAAGCCCTGCTCTGGGAGATTTCAGGCAATGGACTAGAAAAATCGTCTTATCTCTTTGGGACAATTCACCTGATGTGTAAAGATGACTTTGTGATTAGTGACGGGGTAAAAAATGCCTTTAATCAAGCAGATCAAATCGCCTTAGAAGTCGATTTAGACGATCCTTCGGAAATGCAAGCTTTTCAAACGGGCATGATGAACATGGCCGGTTATGATTATAAAGGCACTTTATCTGAAAAGGACTATAATCGCTTGGATGGAATCATGAAGGCAAATTATGGTCAAGGAATGGCGGTAATGAGAATCATGAAACCATTTGGTGTCATGTCAGCCCTCTATGGAGAGATGTTGGCCTGTGGAACACCAGAGTCTTATGAATTGAGTTTTGTTGAAATGGCGAAAGGTGAGACTAAGGAAGTGCTAGGATTAGAATCTGCGGCATCTCAGGTGGCTATTTTTGATAATATTCCTGTAAAAGAACAAATGACTTGGTTATCGGATATGTTAGGTGACACTGGAGAAAGTAAGGCAGAATGGAGTCAAATGGTGGCTAACTATAAGGCACAGGATTTAGCAGCGCTTTATGCGAGTATGGCTGAATCGCCCGAATATGCCAAGTATGAAAAGCAATTGTTGGACAATAGAAATGAGGCCTGGATTCCAAAAATAGGTGAAATGGCTAAGGATAAGTCGACTTTTATTGCAGTAGGTGCCATGCATTTAGCTGGTGGTAAAGGTGTTATCAAACTGCTGAGAGAAGCAGGTTATACGGTTAAGCCGATGGATAACTAGTACTAAATATACCCAATGAAAAGGCCAACTCATATATACTGAGTTGGCCTTTTTTGATTTTTAATACTGTTTTTTGATTTACCGATAACTATTTCGCTTCATCTTACCTTGAAACGATCACAATCCAAATATTTCAGAAACTCTTTTTAACAACTCTATTGCTGGCGAATCAGTTAAACACGCTTTGCAAGTTGAGTACATCATCAGGCAGTCAATAAAATCAGTTAACATGTGAAATAGTAATCCAATTCCTATTATTCTAAATGGTTTGGGGAAAAAGAGGAGTATAACATACCCAACCATAGCATAATAGGTGTGTAAAAAATGAAAATTGATGCTGCACCGATTAGCTTCAAAAATGGGGTTGGCCAATAAATGATCTAGATCCACTAACATGGTGGCAAGGAGTATTAAGTATACTTTTTTCCAATCCTTTCTAAAAAATAGAAAGGCTATAAAAAAAGGAAACCCGAAGTGTAAAAAATAATGTATAAATGTCTGCATTGATTTTTTCGTCCTTGTTGCTGCCGGCCTGTCGCCTGATAGGTTTTACCAACAAGCCGGTGGAGTTGGTTAACACGGAGATACTCCATGTGGTCTTTCAAGAAACTAAATTTGCTTTGATTATCCTCTTAAAATCAGGTAGAAGAGATTAGGTGCTGAATAAAATCTTTTGACAAAGGGGCTTGCAGAATTATAGCTGACCTCTATCTTTGCATTCGATGTTAATGAATTCACATATCGCACTCAGCGCAGCTCATGCACATCACTTCCATCATCTCTCTTGAGATGTACACACCCCTATGTGGCCTACGCGGTCACTTAATTCGCCCTTTTTAACTCATTTTCTAATCTTTTCAGTTCTACATCCAGATGGATAATATATTACGCATAGCAGTACAGAAAAAAGGTCGCCTGAGCGATGACTCTTTGAAGTTGATCAAAGAGTGTGGCATCAAGTTTAACAATGGTACAGGCAAGCTTATGGCTGCTTCTACCAATTTTCCTATGGAGTTTCTCTTCTTAAGAGATGACGATATCCCAGGCTACGTACAAGACGGGATTGCCGATATCGGAATCGTTGGGGGCAATGAGGCCGAGGAAAAGGACAAGGATGTCGATACGGTTAAAAAATTGGGGTTCTCCAAGTGTAGATTGTCTTTGGCCATCGACAAAAACGAAGTGTACAATATCGTGCAAGACTTCGAAGGCAAAAGTTTGGCAACGTCTTACCCTAAGATTTTGGGAGACTACCTCAAATCACAGAATGTGAATGCCGAGATCAACGAAATCAGTGGTTCGGTGGAAATTGCGCCTAGCATCGGTTTGGCTTATGGCATTTGCGACATTGTGAGTTCGGGTTCTACCTTAATGAGCAACGGCTTAAAGGAAGTAGAAGTGATCTACAAGTCAGAAGCCGTGCTGTTAGCTAACAAAAACTTAAGTCAAGCCAAGAGAGAGACGCTTGACAAATTCATCTTCAGAATAGAGGCCGTTCAAGCCGCTAAGAATAACAAATACATCTTGATGAATGCGCCTAATGACGCCATTGATCAAATCATCAAAGTGCTTCCAGGCATGAAAAGCCCAACCGTAATGCCTTTGGCAGACGAAGGTTGGAGTTCAGTGCACACCGTGATACGAGAAGATGATTTCTGGGATATTATTGAAGAATTAAGAGGTGCTGGTGCCGAGGGTATTCTCGTGGTTCCGATCGAAAAGATGATTCTATGAAAACGGTAATTAATCCAGCCAAGGAAACTTGGGCTAAGCTATTAAAAAGGCCTACGGTGGATTTAGTGTCTATCGAGGCTTTAGTAAAACCAGTCATTGAGGCGGTAAAGTCACTTGGAGATGAGGCTTTACGCGAATACACTGAAAAGTTTGATGGCGTTCAGCTGACTGATCTTCGGGTAACCCAAGAAGAAGTACGTTTGGCTTCGGATAAAGTGGATGACGCTTTGAAGCAGGCGATTGCTGTTGCTAAGAAGAACATTGAAACTTTTCACAGAGCCCAGAAAGACGATTTTATCAAAGTAGAAACCATGCCAGGTGTGAATTGCTATCGCAAGTCTGTTGGCATAGATAAAGTAGGCTTGTATATCCCAGGTGGTACTGCTCCGCTATTCTCAACTGTGCTGATGTTGGCCGTTCCAGCTAAAATTGCGGGCTGTAGGGAGTTGGTGTTATGTACACCTCCTGACAAGGATGGGAATGTTCACCCTGCCATTCTTTACACCGCGGACTTAGTGGGTGTGAGTAAGATTTTTAAAGTTGGAGGTGCGCAAGCCGTTGCGGCCATGACTTTCGGGACAGAAACCGTGCCTCAGGTATACAAGATTTTCGGTCCGGGGAATCAATATGTTACGGCTGCCAAGCAATTGGCAATGAAGTATGGTGTGTCTATCGATATGCCAGCGGGTCCTTCAGAAGTTGCGGTATATGCAGATGAGTCCGCTGTACCAGCGTTTGTCGCGGCAGATTTATTATCTCAAGCCGAGCATGGGGCTGATTCGCAAGTGGTGCTAGTCGCTTCGTCAGAAAAGATTATCGATGAAGTGAAAAGTGCAATTGCAGAGCAATTGATGACATTACCGAGAGCGGATTTTGCAAAAAAGGCTTTAGATAATAGTGTGGCGATTGTTTTACACAACAAAGCTGCTGCGATTGACTTGTTGAACGAGTATGGTGCTGAGCACTTGATTTTATCAGTGAACGAACCATGGGAGGTAGCGAATCGCATTGTGAATGCGGGATCTATCTTCTTAGGAAACTATACACCCGAGTCGGTTGGTGATTATGCTTCAGGTACGAATCACACGCTGCCCACAAATGGCTATGCGAAAATGTATAGTGGTGTTTCATTGGACAGTTTTGTAAAGAAGATCACCTATCAAGAAATTACACCAGAAGGGCTGAGGGTTTTGGGGCCAGTCGTTGAGACCATGGCGGCTGCTGAACAACTAGAAGCACATAAGAATGCGGTCTCATTGAGACTTAAAAGTTTGAAAAATGTTTGATTTAAGGGACCTACTGCGTCCGCACTTACGGGAATTAATTGCTTATTCTTCGGCAAGAGATGATTATCAAGGGAGTTTTGGGGTCTTTTTAGATGCCAACGAAAATCCTGTGGGTTCTATCACCCCTGAGAAATGGAATAGATATCCTGATCCATATCAGACTAAACTGAAGGAAAAAATTGCTGAGATCAAGGGCATTATCCCTGGCCATATTTTCCTTGGAAATGGTAGTGACGAACCGATTGATTTACTCTTTCGTGCCTTTTGTGAGCCGGGTGTTGACAATGTGATCATTAATCCACCGACTTACGGCATGTATAAGGTGAGTGCCGATATTAATAATGTTACTGCACGTGAGGTTTTATTGACTTCTGACTACGATTTGGATGTTGATGGCATTTTTGAGGCCATGGATATGCAAACGAAGATCATCTTCATCTGTTCGCCAAATAATCCAACGGGTAATGATGTGACCCTCAGTAAAATTGAGCAAGTCCTCAAAGCTTATAATGGGCTAGTTGTGGTGGATGAAGCATATATTGACTTCGCAGATAGACCATCATTTATTGAGAAGCTTTCGGCCTACCCGAATCTAATTATTTTACAGACTTTTAGTAAGGCATGGGGCTTGGCATCGCTGAGATTAGGCATGGCTTTCTGTTCACCAGAAATTCTAAGTGTCCTGAATAAGATCAAGGCACCTTACAACCTAAGTGGTTTGACACAGCGTACGGTGTTAGAGGCACTAGAGAATAAAGAAGAAAAGGACGAAATGGTCAGTGAGATACTTTCTAGCCGAACAGAATTGAAAAGGCTGCTTTCCGAACTGCCAATAGTGAAGAAAATTCATCCTTCAGATGCTAACTTCTATTTAGTTGAAATAGATAATGCCAGCGAATACTATAAACGATTGATTGAAAAGAAAGTAATCGTTAGGGATCGTTCAAAAGTGGTTTTGTGCGATAATTGCCTTAGAATTACAGTGGGTACCAATTACGAAAACTTCAAGTTGGTGCAGGCACTAAAGGAGATAGAATTAGTATAACGTCACTGCGATCCTGATGATAGTCAGGGAAGCAGTCTCCCAATTTGATAAGGAGATTGCTTCGGTTTGTAAGGATTGCATTCTTACAAATACTCGCAATGACAAAAAGAATTAGAAGATGAAAAAAGTACTTTTTATAGATAGAGACGGCACTATTATAGTTGAGCCAGCGACTGACTTTCAAGTTGATTCTTTGGAGAAACTGGAGTTTCTGCCAGGGGCAATTTCTAACCTAAGAAAGATTGCCGAGCAGCTCGATTACGAACTCGTAATGGTGACGAATCAAGACGGTTTAGGTACTGATTCTTTTCCAGAAGACACTTTTTGGCCTGCACAAAACAAGATGCTGAAAACCCTTGAAGGGGAAGGTGTCGTCTTTGACGAAATCTGTATCGATAGAACTTTCGAAGCTGACAAGGCACCAACACGAAAGCCAAGTACCGGTCTTTTGACTAAATACATGGAAGGCGATTATGATCTAGCCAATTCTTATGTACTAGGCGATCGAAAAACAGATATTCAATTAGCAGAAAACTTGGGGGCTCAAGCGATTTTCATTTCAACAGAAGTAGATGATAAGGCAGCGCTTGCAACGATCAGTTGGGACGAGATTTTCACCTTCCTTCAAATGCCAGCTCGTGCTTCTGAAATTCACAGAGTTACAAAAGAAACGGACATCTTGGTTCAATTGAACCTTGATGGTTCAGGACAATGCAATAACGATACTGGCTTAGGCTTTTTCGATCATATGCTCGATCAGCTAGGAAAGCACTCTGGTGCTGACTTGACAATCAAAGTGAAAGGAGATTTGCATATCGATGAGCACCACACCATTGAAGACACCGCACTCGCTTTGGGCGAAGCGTATTTAGAGGCGATCGGGGATAAGAAAGGAATCAATCGATATGGCTTCTTACTGCCAATGGACGAAGCGCTCGCGCAAGTAGCAATTGATTTTAGTGGAAGGCCGTGGCTCGTTTGGGAAGCTGATTTCAAGAGAGAAATGGTAGGAGATATGCCTACAGAGATGTTTATGCACTTCTTTAAGTCATTTTCTGATGCTTCAAAGTGTAACCTCAATGTAAAAGTGGAGGGCGATAATGAGCACCATAAGATTGAATCTATTTTTAAAGCCTTTGCTAAGGCAATAAAAATGGCTGTCAAACGCAATCCAGATGAGCTCGACATCTTGCCGAGTACAAAAGGAATGCTCTAATCAAAGTTTACTTTTGATGACTTAAGCATTGTTTCTTTCCGCTTTTAAGCTCCTATGTTTTACATTCGGAATTCAAACTCAGTCATGCGAATCATTCTGTGCTTTTTAATTGTGCTTTGCACACATCAAATGTCAGGTCAAAACCTTGACTGGTGGGATGCCCTGCACGACTACCCCAATGCTGCGGGTACAGATCGAGATCGATATGTTAGTATTTCTCCTGGGTATATGGGCCCGAGTGCCTTACGTATTCCAGTGCTCCGCAACGGTAAGATTGACAATGAGTTATGGTCTGAAAATACTTTTGAATATCATTTTGGAAGAGGAGATAACACCATTAATAACTGGTCTGAATTCAATATTCCTCTGGCGAAAGATAAGGCTGTACTCTATGTGCAAAGTATTGCTTGGGAATACTGGGAGGTGACAGATGAAATCCGCGATGAACGCAGAATGAGAAGTCGTAGCGGAATAGGCTGGAACACCGGTGATACATCATTTGGGATTATCCTGCGCCTGGCCAATGAAGACAAGTCTCGTATGCCGAACATTACCTTTAGAGCCCATTCAAAGACTACTACGGGTGGAAATGTTACGAATGCTAGGTTTACTGATGGGAGTATGTTCTTCTGGGAAGCTACCATGAGTAAGACCATAGTAAAAACAGATGATAGTAGCCTTTTACTAAAAGGAATGATAGGTTTCTATACTTGGCAGACGAATAAAAACGGCCTACCGAATGGCTCTAATTTCTTTCAAAATGATGCTGGGACTTATGGGGTGGGTATAGAATGGACGAAAGGGAAGTGGTTTCTAGGTAGCGATGTCTCTGGCTACCATGGCTATATCAACAACAGAGATACGCCAAGTGCCTGGCGGAATCAAATCTCTTACCGAGTCAGTAAGCATATTGCGTTTTACACCAATTTTAATGTGGGCTTAAATAGCTGGGGTTGGCAAAGTGTAACAATTGGCTATCGCCACTTCTTCAAAACGATCGAGTAAAAGATAGCATCAAGTCAAAATGGCTTGTTGCTGCATAGTTGGTCCGCAGACGTTCATGATTTCCATATTACTATTTCGATAATTGTCGCAGCAAAGCAGAGTATAAAGACAAGGGTATTGTGGCAGGTGAGTAGATTATATTTGTATTCAGAATTACTCTTTAAATATTAGTGATTAGTCGGTGCTAATATTATTTTTGCGCATGGCAGAACAGATACTCATTCTCGACTTTGGTTCACAATACACCCAACTGATTGCCAGAAGAGTTCGAGAACTTAACGTTTATTGCGAAATCCACCCTTACAACCACATTCCTGAGATAACGGATGATATAAAAGGTGTGATCCTTTCGGGTAGTCCTTGCTCGGTTAGGGAAGAAGATGCACCCGATTTAGACATCGATCAATTCAGAGGCAAAATGCCAGTCTTAGGCGTTTGCTATGGTGCACAATTGATGGCGCATAAATATGGCGGTAACGTAATGCCTTCAGAGATTAGAGAATACGGTCGTGCTCGATTAACCAGAGTTGATGGCCACTATCCATTGCTCAAAGAAATTAGCCTTGACTCTCAGGTTTGGATGTCGCATGCCGACACCATTTCAGAGTTGCCTTCAAACTTCGATGTAATTGCAAGTACTTCTAGTGTTGAGAAAGCAGCATTCAAAGTGCAAGGAGAGGAGACTTACGGTATTCAGTTTCACCCAGAAGTGACGCACTCAGAAGAGGGTAAAGAACTGGTCAGAAATTTTGTAGTACACATTTGTGGCTGTTCACAAGACTGGACGCCAGACCTATTTGCTGAGTCTACTATTGCCTCTTTAAAAGAGCAATTGGGTAATGATAAAGTGATCCTCGGTTTGTCTGGAGGAGTTGACTCTTCGGTAGCTGCTGTTTTGATTCATCGCGCCATTGGTGAGAACCTGCACTGTATTTTCGTAGATAATGGGTTGTTAAGAAAGAACGAATTTGAGTCCGTCTTGGAATCTTACCAAGGTATGGGTTTGAATGTGAAAGGGGTTGATGCTAAAGATCAATTCTATGCAGCACTTGCCGGAATCACAGACCCAGAAGGAAAAAGAAAAGCTATAGGCAGAGTCTTCATCGAAGTATTTGATCAAGAAGCTAAGAAGGTTGAAGACGCTAAATGGTTGGGTCAAGGAACGATATATCCAGATATTATTGAATCTGTTTCTGTAAAGGGACCATCGGCAACAATAAAATCCCATCACAACGTTGGTGGTTTGCCAGACAAGATGAATTTGAAGGTCGTTGAGCCTTTGAATACACTTTTCAAAGACGAAGTAAGAAACGTTGGGCGAAGTTTAGAGATCGATCAAAATATTCTAGGTCGCCATCCTTTTCCAGGTCCAGGCCTAGGTATCAGGATTTTAGGAGATGTAACTGCTGAGAAAGTAGCTATTTTACAAGAGGTAGATTATATCTTCATTCAAGGTTTAAAAAACTATGGTCTATATGATGATGTATGGCAAGCGGGCTCTATGCTTTTACCGATCCAATCGGTGGGAGTAATGGGTGATGAAAGAACGTATGAGCGTGTTGTAGCACTAAGAGCTGTTACCAGTGTAGACGGAATGACAGCGGATTGGTGTCACCTACCTTATAACTTTTTGCAGGACATCTCTAACGAGATTATTAACAAGGTAAAAGGAGTAAATAGAGTGGTTTATGATATCAGTTCAAAACCACCAGCAACCATCGAATGGGAATAAGAAAGGGACTTTTTCTAATAGTAGTTCTTCTGATAATTTCTGTAAGCCAAGGCTTTTCTCAGAATATCAAAGCACTTTTTGATGAGGGTAAAAAACTCTTTGACCAGAAGGAGTATGCGCTTGCACTAGACAAGTTCGCTCCATTAACTTCGGTGAACCAAAGCAATGATCTAGTAAAGTATTCTTCGTACTACTACGCCATTGCCGCGTATAAATCTGGTGATAATACGACTGCTAAGAATATGTTCAAGCAAGTCCTTCAAAAGTATCCTGACTGGGCTGTAACTGAAGATGTGAACTATTGGTTAGGGTACGTAGCAGCCCAAGAAAATGATATACTGGGTACTTTTCAATACTTCGATTTGGTTAATAAGCCTGACTTAGAGGTAAATAAAGCGGCCCTGAAAGCAGTAGTGCTGTCTAATACTACTGACATGAAGGGACTCTTAAAGCTTTTAGATCAGTATCCAAACGATAATCTTATCGCTTCACAACTTGCAAACCAAATACTCTCTCAACCCGTGCATGAGCAGGATATGGAATTGCTCAGTAACCTGCAGTCAACCTATGCTTTGAATCTCGACTTGGGGATTGATGGAATAGAGTATTCCCCCAAGAAATCTACCTACAATGTGGGTCTGTTTTTACCTTTCTCCTTTAGTAGTGATTCAGCAATGCTCGTCAGGGCAATGTCCAATTGGACGACTAGAATGTATGAAGGAGTCGCCTTGGGTGTTGAAAAGCTTAAAGACGAGGGCATACAGGTTAACTTGATAAGCATAGATACTAGAAGCCTTGAAACCAGTTTAGAAGATCAAATTGCAGCAGGTGATTTTGTGGACTTGGATTTAATTGTTGGTCCAGTTTTTCAACGCGAAGTTGAGTTGATGGCTGATTTCTCTAAAGAGAACAAAATCAATATTATCAATCCGCTGTCATCCAATGGTGATATCCTAAAGGATAATCCGTTTGCATTTTTATATTACCCGAGCAATGAATCGATCGCGATCGAAGCGGCAGAATATGCGAAGCAGAATTTCAGGCGTAACAAGAATGCGGCTGTTTTTTATAGTGGATTTTCTGATGTGGCACGTGCAGATATGTATCGTCAGATCATAGAAAAGGACTCCTTTAATGTGACCATTTTCAGGGAGGTCAGGCCAAATGAATCTGTGAATATTCAGCAATGGTTGATTGAGGAGGAAGAACTAGATAAAGACTCAACTACGACAGCTAACATGATGGCTGAAATGGATTCGCTGCGTGAAGCAGGTGAAGAGGAATGGGAGATTTACAGCGAAAGAGATTTCGTATATGACACATTGAAAATATTACCTGACAGCATTGGTCACGTATTTATTGCATCCGATATTTCATCACTAGCCTCAAGTGCCCTGAGTGGTATTGAAGGCAGGCCTGATACAGTTGAATACCTGTCTTCATCAAGGTTTTTAACCAATGAGAGTTCTATTTCTTTCGATCAGTTAGAACGACTGAACGCTACTTTTTTAGGAACAAACTTAATTAATTATAACACTGAGGCTGTTAATGAGTTTAGAAATAGGTATGTAGAAGCATACTTAAAAAGTCCGATAAAAGAAGATCGTTTAGGCGATGCTTACATTGGTTATGATATTGTCGTCACTTTCGGGCGGCTCTTAAACGAATATGGGAAGTATTTTCAAGTGGGGGTGAAGAGAAGAGATGCTTTTGAGGGAGAACTTACCGATAAGTTCAATTATAGGCTTTCCAATGACAATCGCTACATACCTGTCTTGAAGGTGGAGGCTGCGACTATCGTGCCTCGAGAAAAACACTAATTATGAATTCACCAGTAAAAAGTCAGCGTCTTTTCGAAGAAGCGCAACACTTCATTCCAGGAGGTGTAAACTCTCCAGTTAGAGCATTCAAGGCAGTTGGAGGAAATCCATTATTTATCAAATTCGCCAAAGGTGCTTTTATTACCGATGAGGATGATAACCAATACATTGAGTTGTTCAACTCCTGGGGTCCGATGATCCTTGGTCATGCAAATGAAAGAATAGCCGATGCTGTAAAAGAGGCGGTTGAGGGTTCTCTTTCCTTTGGCGCTCCTACTGCCATGGAAGTAGAAATGGCAAAGCTCATTTGTGCAATGGTGCCCAGTATTGAAAAAGTACGTATGGTTAACTCGGGTACAGAAGCCACCATGTCTGCGATCCGCTTAGCACGAGGGTATACTGGTCGTGACAAAATGATTAAGTTCGAAGGCTGTTATCATGGACATGGAGATTCTTTTTTGATTGCTGCCGGCAGTGGAGTCATGACATTAGGGGAGCCAAATAGTCCGGGTGTTACACGTGGTGTAGCAAAGGATACATTAACGGTTCCTTTCAATGATCTGGAACGCCTAGAGGAAGTTATTAATGCAAATAAGGATCAGGTAGCTGCTATTATTGTTGAACCTGTCGCTGGAAATATGGGCTGCACGTTGCCAGCCGAAGGGTACTTACAAGGAATGAGAGAGCTTTGCGATGCTAATGGCATTGTATTGATTTTTGACGAAGTAATGACTGGTTTCAGACTTTCTAAAGCTGGAGCACAGGGTGTTTATGATGTTAAGCCTGACTTAACAACTTTAGGTAAAATCATTGGCGGTGGAATGCCTGTTGGTGCTTATGGCGGTAAGAAAGAGATCATGGATTATGTTTCCCCACAAGGCCCAGTTTATCAAGCGGGAACGTTGTCTGGCAATCCGGTTGCCATGGCGGCTGGAATGGCAATGCTTACTCAAATTAACGAAAGTGAGTCTATATATACTGACTTGGCAAATACTACTGAAGCGATTGAAAAAGGATTTCAGGCCAACCTAGATGAATTAGGCTTAGGCTATACAATGAATCGAATTGGTTCTATGGTAAGCCTGTTCTTTACAGACCAGAAAGTGATTGACTTCGATACTGCTAAATCATCTAATACTGAGAAGTTTGGACTTTACTTTAGGGAGATGCTTAACAACGGGGTCTACTTACCTCCATCTCAATTTGAAACATTATTCATTTCTACATCCATAACCGAGGACTTGGTTGGGCGTATTGTTGAGGCGAATAGAACTGCACTCAAAAAGATTCACTAGTAGTACCAGAA
>ERZ807291.864-NODE-864-length-50772-cov-39.074354_pt1 | contig 50772 bp, 48 predicted proteins | sample MGYA00521257_ERZ807291 | MGnify/ENA primary metagenome ERZ807291 (study PRJEB31413, sample SAMN03169783) | marine metagenome | biome: Marine; feature: Water; material: Subsurface seawater | place: North Sea | collected 2011-04-28 | depth 1 m m ... | reverse complement strand
ATTTTTTTCATTATTTGATTTGAAGTTTTGTGTAAGATTTTTATTATATCTCATTTCTGTTTTAGCATTTATTTTTAGAGGGAGCAATCAGTCAAATCTAGCCTCTTTAATTATTTTCTAAAGTTACAAATTTTTAACTGTTTAATAAAAATTATTTTTTGATTTATCAAAAACATATTCGATTACTTCATTATGTCTGTTTTTAGATCTAGTGCTACTCCCAGCTGCAGGAGAACTGTAAAATCTTCTTGAAGCTACTCTAAAATCTCTTGCCTTATCTAAATGCAACAGCAAATGACTCCAGGCTCCCATATTTCTTGGTTCTTCTTGAGCCCAAACAATATCTTTTGCATTAGAATACTTGTTTAAAACATCTTGAATTTCAAGTTCAGGCAAAGGGAACAACTGTTCTAGCCTAACTAAAGCAGTATCCTTAATATTATTTTTTTCTTGGAACTCTAGTAGATCATAATAAAATTTTCCAGAGCAAAATACTAATCTATCTGTTTTTGAAACGTCAACAGTATTTTTATCAATTACAGGCATAAACTTTCCTTTAGAAAAATCTTCAATACCTGAAACAGCTTTTGGGTGTCTAAGCAAACTCTTGGGTGTGAAAATTATAAGAGGTTTTCTAAATGTTGTAACCATTTGTCTTCTTAATATATGAAACATATTTGCTGGAGTTGAGCAATTTGCAACATACATATTATCCTTTGAACATAACTGTAAATATCTTTCCATTCTTCCTGAAGAATGCTCTGCACCCTGACCTTCATATCCGTGAGGCAATAAAAGAACTAGACCGTTTTGTATTTTCCACTTAGCCTCAGCTGCCGAAAGGTACTGATCTATCATTATTTGAGCGCCGTTACTAAAATCTCCAAACTGAGCTTCCCATATACATAGAGTTTTAGGACTTGTTAAAGAGTATCCATACTCATATCCCATTACTCCATATTCTGAGAGGGAAGAGTTATAAATATTAAAATCTCCTTGATTACTATCTATTTTGTCAAGAAGACAAACTTCTTCTTCAGAGTCCTCTACTTTTAAAATAGCGTGTCTGTGTGAAAATGTACCTCTTTCAACATCTTGACCTGAAATCCTTACATTATATCCTTCTTTTAACAAAGTACCATAAGCTAGCATTTCTCCCATCGCCCAATCAAGTTTGTTAAATTCAAAAAACATATTGTATCTGTCTCCTATAAGCTTTTTAACTTTTTTCAAAAAACTTTTATTTTCAGGTAAAGTTGTAACTGTTTTTGCAACTTTATTTAAATCATCTACAGAAACATTAGTTTTAAATGTAGATAACATTTTATCTTTTTTAACTCTTTTAAAACCTTTCCACTCGTAATCCATGAATGGAGTAATTTCAATGTTATTATCTTTTTTTGAATTTTCTAATTTTTTTTCTAAAGACTCTTTATATTTTTTTTCAATATCAGAAACATAGTCAGGTGAAATAATTTTATCCTCAATAAGTTTTTTAGAATAAATCTCCATTGGATTAGAATGTTTTGAGATTGCTTTATAAAGCTTTGGCTGAGTGAATCGTGGCTCATCCCCTTCGTTATGACCATATTTTCTATATCCTAATAAATCAATAAAAACATCTCTTTTAAACTTCATTCTATAATCTAATGCAAAAGTTATTGCATGAACAACTGCCTCAACATCATCAGAATTAACATGTAGCACTGGACAAAGATTTGTTTTAGCAACATCAGTACAATAGGTAGAAGATCTTCCGTCCAAATAATTGGTTGTAAAACCTACTTGATTATTAACCACTATATGAATCGTTCCACCTGTTTTGTAGCCCTTTAGTCTTTCCATCTGAACTACTTCGTAAACCACACCTTGTCCAGCGATAGCAGCATCTCCATGAATTATTATTGGTAAAACATTTTCAATATTATTTGGATGATATTTTTCTTGTTTTGCTCTTGCTATTCCTTGAACGACAGGTCCAACGGCCTCTAAATGAGACGGGTTTGGAGCAATATTCATAAATACTTTTAGTCCAGAATCAGTTTGTCTGTTTGAAGTCCAGCCTAAATGATATTTTACATCACCGTCAAATGCTTTTTCCTCATAGTCTTTACCATCAAATTCGTTAAATATATCTTCTACAGGTTTTCCGAAAATATTAGTTAAAGTATTTAGTCTTCCTCTGTGAGACATTCCAACAATAAATTCTCTCACTCCATCATTAGCGGCCTTTTCAATAAGTGCATCAAGTGCTGGTATTAAAGCTTCACCTCCTTCAAGTGAAAATCGTTTTTGACCAACATATTTAGTATGAAGAAATTTCTCAAAAGCAACAGCTTCAATTGTTTTTTTTAAAATTTGTTTTTTCTGATTATTTGAAAAATCAGGACTATTAGAATTATGATTTAATTTTTCTTGAATCCATTGAATTCTCTCTGGGGTCCTAATATACATGTATTCAATTCCAATAGAATTACAATAAATTCTTTCTAAATGAATTAAAATGTTAGTTAATGTAGTTGCGCCTACGCCAATTATTTCTCCTGCATTAAATACGGAATCTAGATCATCATTTGATAGATCAAAATTTTGAATTTCTAAATTTGGAAGATAAGTTCTTCTGTCTCTTACAGGATTAGTTTTAGTAAATAAGTGCCCTCTTGTTCTGTAAGCATTTATTAGTTTTACTACTTTAAACTCTTTTAAAATATTATCAGGAACTTCTACTCCCTCAAAGGATAATTTTTCTTTTTTTGATTCTTCAATTCCGAACTCAAAACCTTGAAAAAAAGCTCTCCAACTCGGCTCTACATGTTCTGGATTTATTAAATACTGATCGTAGAGTTCAGCAAAATAGGCTGTATGCGCTGTATTTAAAAAAGAATATTGATCCATCTATTAGATGTAATTTTTATTGATATAAAATTACAACTTTATAAAAATTAAAGGTAGTTTTTTTGATTTTTTTTATCTGCCAAAATCATCTTGCACTCGGACTATATCCTCTTCGTTGGAAGGATTATTTTTATCTGTGTGTTGCCATATTTCAGCTACTAAACAATAATCATCTAAACCAATTAATCTGTGCCTTTCACCTTGTTTTAATTTAATCTGATCACCTTCGCCATAATTTTTCATTTCATTTTCCTTGTCTGTGTCACTTCTTATTATACCGCATTCTCCTTTAAACACTCTCCAAATTTCAGCTCTTCTGTGGTGATATTGCCATGACAATCTAGCATTAGGTTTTACTATTAATATTTTTGGACTTAATTTTTCACTTATTTTTAAACTATCTACATTAATTCCTTTAAAAAATTGATTAGAAAAATCCTGTGCCTGACTCTCTTCTATAACTAAAAAACCTCCCCACGGTCTTTCAAAATCTTTTGAAATAATTTTAAAGCCTTTTGATTGCATTAAGTCTTCTGTATTTTTATAAAAACTCATTTTAACATTTATTAGAGTTCAAATTTACAACAAGAATTGTTAAAAACTTTAATTGTAAAATAGATTGATTTAAAAATTTCTAAAATGTAGTTTTATAAAATGTTTGCACTAGTTGATTGTAATAATTTCTACGTTTCTTGTGAGAGAGTTTTTAATCCAAAATTGGATAAAAAACCTATAGTTATATTATCAAATAACGATGGCTGTGTAATATCAAGAAGTAACGAAGCTAAAGCTCTTGGTATACCGATGGGAGCACCTGCATTTAAGTACGACCCTCTTTTTAAAAGAAATAAAGTTCATGTCTTTTCGTCAAACTTTCCTTTGTACGGCGACATGAGCAGTAGAGTAATGAATATACTAAGTAGCTACACGCCAGACATAGAGATTTACAGCATAGACGAAGCTTTTTTAGAACTGAAAGGTTTTGAAAATTATAACCTTGAAGAGCATGGAAAAGAAATAAGAAAGACTATTCTAAAATGGACTGGAATACCAGTTAGTATTGGATTTGCCCCTACAAAAGCACTAGCTAAAGTGGCCAATAGAATTTCAAAAAAATTTGATAAAAAAACTAATGGCGTCTATGTAATAAGTTCTAAAGAAGAAAGAGAAAAAGCACTTAAGTGGCTTAAAATAGAAGATGTTTGGGGAATAGGCTATAAGCATGCTACGCGCTTAAAAAGTTATAAAGTAGACAAAGCTTACGATTTTATAAAACTACCCGACGACTGGGTAAGAAAACAAATGAGTGTAGTAGGATTAAGATTAAAAAAAGAATTGGAAGGCAAATCTGTCCTATCTCTAGAGGAAAATAGGTCACCTAAAAAAGCAATAGCAACAACCAGAAGTTTTGAAAAAAACATAACTGATTTCGAAGATTTAAAAGAACGTGTCTCTACTTTTTCTATTTGTTGCTCAGAAAAATTACGATTTCAAAAAAGCAATTGTAATTCTATTTATGTCTTTGTAAAAAGCAATAGATATCAAAAAAACAAATTACAATACCGAAATGGAATAGTTATGACTCTGCCTTACGGGTCTAACTCTAGTATAACAATAAGTAAGTACGCTGTAGAGGGGTTAAAGAAAATTTATAAGAAAGGTGTAGAATACAAAAAAGCTGGGGTAATAGTAATGGGGCTAGTTTCAAATAACAAAACACAACTTAATCTCTTTGAAAAAGAAAATTCTAAGCATCAAATACTTATGAAAACCTTAGATTTTATAACAAAAAAAGAAGGGGCTGGCAAAATAAAGCTAGGCAGTCAAGATCTTAAAAGAGTTTGGAAAATGAAACAAACTAGACTGTCTTCAAGATATACTACGGAGTTAAAAGAAATAATAGTATTAAAATAAAAAGTTGAAAGAGAAAAAGGTAATTAATTTTTTTACTCCCAAAAAAGAAAATGGGATGGGACAATGGCTTGCAGGGGAAAGAATCTCGGCGGGATTTCCATCACCAGCGGATGATTTCAAAGAAACTCGAATTAGTTTAGATAGAGAACTAGTAAAAAATAAAGAGGCAACCTTTTACGCAAGAGTTAGTGGAGACTCAATGGTTGGAGCAGGACTAGATGATGGAGATTTACTGGTAATCGATAGATCAAAGAATCCCGAAAACGGAAAAATAGCAATTTGCTTAGTGGATGGAGAATTTACTGTTAAAAGAATAAAAAAAGAAAAGAATAAACTTTATTTAATGCCAGAAAACAAAAAATATAAGCCAATTGAACTGAAAGAAGAAAATGAACTAATTATCTGGGGGGTAGTAACATATGTAATAAAAAAAATAAACTAATAAATAGTCGTTAGAGTAGTTTATTTCTTACAGAAATAAAAAACCTATAAAATAATAAACTAAAAGACGATAAGATTAAAGAAACATACACTAATAATAAACTATTAAAAAAATAAGAAAAAGCAAGAGAAAGCATTAAAAGGAAAGAAGAAAAATAAACACTCACATTATAATGAAAAGAGTGACCATTAACTACTAGGACCGAAGTTCCGAGAACGCTATTTATTGAATTGCAAATCAAAACAAGTCCATAAATTGAAATATAAAAATAAACAGAAGAATAAGAAATTTCTGGAAGAAGTAAACTCAAAAATAATTCTAAAAAAATATTTATTGATAAAGTGATAAAAATAGCAGTGATAAAATTATAAAATATCATTTTTTTGACATAAAATTTTTCAAAATTTAACGCAGTTTTTGGAAAAATAATACTCGCTAAAATATCTATAGGTATTTGACCAATTGAAAATAATTTTATAACAAAGTCTAAAATTGTTGTGGCAGAACTGCCAAAAATAATGGATGTAAAGAAAATAGGAATTTTGGTATTAAAAATATTAGCAAGCTTAGATGAAAAAAAAGCAGAGGATTCCTTAAAAAGTGGAATTAATTCCTTAAAATTTAAAACGATCAATTTAAAATAAAAATATTTTTTTAAAAAAAAAATAGCTAGTAAGAATGTACATAATTCAACGGATAACTTGATATAAGCAACCTTAGTAAAGTCAGCTTCATTTTGAATTATTAATAAAATTAAACCAATATATAAACACCCTAAAAAAACTTTTAAATACAATATATAATTCATTTTTTCAACTCCTTGAAAAAAAAAATAAGGGATCAAGGCAGAAAAAAAACCTGAAAAAATAAAGGCTATTAGAAAAAAAATATTTTTAATATCCAAAATATATATCCCAATACATAATGCTGGAATTAAAATAATAAAAAAAACAAAAGATTTAATTATAAAAACGCTATTCAATACCTTATTTAAAGAATTTATGTTTGTTCTAAGCTTGGAAACAGACTTTAAGCCTGAAATTTCGAAACCAAAATTTGTAAAAATCATTACAAAATCAGAAAGAGCCTGAGTAACTACTATAATACCATATGTCTTAATACCAATTTTATTGACCAGATAAGGATAAGTAATTAAAAGCACAATAGAATTAAAAACCTGAGCAATAGTTAAAGAAGAATAATTAACCCAAAATTTATTCATTATTTTTAACTTTTTTTAATTCAACAAAAATCTCATTTCCAACATTATTGAAAAACATAAAATCAAGATAAGCCAAGGGAAAAAAAATGAGTAGGTGTTTTGAAATACTTATCCTCTTTCCGAAAAATAATTTAAAAATCATTGATATATCATGCACATAACTTATTAATAGTCCCGGATTATGTTTTTTATTAATAACCTTAAAATTATTTTTTTTGGCTAACAGTTCCATACTAGCAATATCATAAAATCCTTTTGAATTTTTATAATGTTCATTAAATTTCTTTTTAAATTCAGGATAATTAAGCGGAAATTCTTTATTAAAAAATTCAAAAAACTTTGATAAAAATTTATATTTTGATTTTATCAAAATATATTCTGAGGGAAAAGTCATCAAAATTCTACCATCATTTTTTAATATTCTATTGCACTCTGATAGTAAAAAAGAATCATCCCTAACCATTTGAATAACACTTGATAATATAATAGTGTCAATACTATTATTTTTAATAGAAATGTTTGCCGAAGACTCATTTAAAACTTTAACTTTTTGATTCTTATTTATTTTTTTATAAATTTCAGAGGGTTCAACAGCATAATAATAAGAATATCTGTTTTTTAAAGGAGCTAATAAATATCCATCTCCACATCCAATATCAGCAATGATCTCATCACTATTTTTTTTTATAAATTTTTTGAAATCAATAATTTGAGCATACCTAATAATATTATTTATATATAGAAAACGTTTTATAAAACTAGTTATCATAATTAATGTTTATAAATTATTGGAGTTTTATTTTATTAAAAACCTCATAAAGATGAATTTGTTTAATTGATGGATGTGTTGGTAAAGTTAAAATATTTGAGGCAATATAGCTCGCATTAGAATAGTTTTTGGACTTAGTGGAAGCTTTATTTTTCTCAATCTGGTCCAACAAGGGATAGTTACAAGTTGAAGCATATATCCCTAAATTTTTTAAGTTATCCTTAAAGCTACTTTTCATTAATTCATCTTTTATAATAATTGGATATCTCCAAAAAAAAGATTTAACTCTAGTAACTCTGAAACTAGTATGATTTTTAAAAATTTCGTCATAAAATTTAGCATTGTCATTTCGTATTGCATTAAATCTATTTAACTTTTCAAACATTAAAGAACCTAGTTTGAACTGGAATCCGCACATTTCATGATTATTTATTTTAATGTTCGAGTAACTATTTAAATTAAATTTATCTTTTTTTCTCTTATTAGACAGATACTTGTGAATATAATAGTATACAAATGGGTATTTAGAGAAATAATTAATAATACAATCGATTAAAAGTTTAAATTTTTTAAAAAAACTTATGGATATATTTTTGGACGAGAATATTTCTAAATCATCTTTTTTACTTAGTACTGCTCCTCCATTAATTGTGCTAATCATTTTAGCTCTTCCAAAACTGAGAATATAATAATCCCCCGCATTGCTGTTTTTAATCTTATCTTTTATCATGCCAAAAGATTGACAAAAATCTTCAATAATATATGAATTATTTTTTTTTGAGCTTAATAATTCCTTTAAATCTTTAATGTTAAAAGAATAATTTCCAAACATATGTACAATAACTACAGCTAAAGTTTTTGGAGATAATTTTGAATTTATTTCTTGAATAGAAGAATAAAAAGAATTATCAATATCAACAAATATAGGTTTTAGGCCTGCATCCTTAATAGCATAATATAACGAAGGGCAAGTATAGACAGGGATAATAACTTCATTTCTACCATTCTTTTCATTAATCCTTAACTTATTAATTAAATTATAAAATGCTAAAGAGCCACTTTGGAAAGTTCTTATATATTCAAATCCTGTGTACTTTTTTATTTTTTCATTAAAATCCTTCCTGATAAATTTGTTACTACAAAAGATACTAGAGAGAACAGAATTCAACAAGTCCATTAAATCTAGTGGAACTGTAGATATGGGTATTAATTTATTTAGTTTAAATAACATCTCAAATAGTATGTTGATTAACCTTTTTCCAATCTATGTTTTTTTCAGCTTCATTTAAATCAATAAAATCAAAATCAGTTACCCAGTGATTTAATTTTTTGAAACAAGATTTTAAGCCAACATATGATTTAAATTTATTCATCATTGATAAGTTTTTAATCATTGGCTGTTCGTAGTCAAAATCTCTTGGATGAAAATAGGACATTACGTATTTTTGTTGACTAAAATATTTCGTTAGTTTGTATGGAAATATTCTAAAATAACCACCTCCAGAATAAATAATATCTTTACTGAAAAATGTTGCCTTACTTATTGGAAACTCTTTGATGAAATCTCCATTAATATTTATCAAAAAAGGATCAGAATGCTTAAAATTTTGAACGCCACCAAAAGATCTATTTGCTGGAAAAATTGAAGAATCAATTCTAATACCTAGATCATAAAGAATTTCATATGCCCAAAGAGATTCATTTGTTATTGAAAAAGAGGGAGCTCGGAAAGAAACAACTTTTTTACCAGTGAGGTCTTCCAATATAGAAATGCTTTTATAAATATCTTCTTTAAAAGTTCTTCGATCTAGTTTATAAGTCAATTGGTGATAATAAGAATGCGTTCCAATGTCAAATCCCCTTTTTGAAATTTCTTTTATAATTTCTGGATATTTTTCCGCAATCCATCCTAAACAAAAAAATGTAGCTTTAGTATTTGTAGAACTTAATAAATGAAAAATTTTTTCCATATTCAAGTGAATCCTACTTTCAAAATTTTTCCAATTTTTCGGGTTTTCAGTAAAAGGATTATTTAATAAATGAAACCAATCTTCAATGTCAAAAGTTAAAATTTTAAGATCTTTCATTAATAAATGTGTTTGGTAAAGATTTTACCTAAGAGGTTATTAATAAAAATAGGTGACGATCTCAAAATATTATTAATAAATTTCAAATCTTTAATACTTCCTTTATTAAAATATAACTGATTTCTATATAACTCCATTGTTTGTGGTTTCCAATGATTTTTAAATCTTAATGAACCACTCTCTGGGGAACTTCTTCCAAAAGAAAAAAATCGATATTTTTTTTCTATTGACTTTTTTATCATTTCCCAATATAATAAATACATTGTAAAGTATTTATTATACTCATGGAGAGAACCTGCCCAACAACTTTCTAAAACATTTGAATACGAAAGAGCAAAAGATGATGCAACTGGCTTATCATTATGGTATGCACAAAAAATCATTGCTTCTCCATTAACCCAGTTTTCTAAAAAATATTTAAAAAAATATTTAGGTTGAGGAGGTGAACCTAATTTATGCATACTTTTTGAATATACATTGTAAAAATCTTCAAGCAAATTTAAATTTCCTGATTTTATAACGACACCTTTTTCAGATGAAACTCTAATCTGTCTTCTAATATTATATTTAAAAGAAGACAATTGCTTTAATGGTTCTGAATCTAATTTAAGTATTGAGCAAACTTTATCTTGGGAATTTAATTTTGTAATTTTTTCAAAACTTCTAATCTCAATTTGATCAAAGATTTTACTTATTTTATAATTTTCTAATTTAAACTTATCAGAAACTAATATACCACCATATGATAAATGAGGGTGAGATACAAATTTATTATCTATAATTGATCCGAAAAAAAATGCTTCAATTATATCATTATTGTAAAAGAATAAATATGATTTTTTGTATTTAAAAATATTTTCTAAAATAAGAGGAATTTCTATATTATTCCCAATACTATACTCACTGCCCTTTAAATTTTCGTCAATTATAAAATCTTTTGGAAGTTCACTTAAATTTTTAATAGTATAACTCATAATTTTCTAAAAATTAACATTAAAAAAAATTTAAAATCAATTAAAATTCTTTTAAACTTCACATTGTTAAAAATATATCGGTAGAGGAACTCTAAATTTAAATATAAAATAAATTTTGGAGCTCTCTTATTGAAACCAGAATATATATCAAAACTTCCACCTAAACCAAGCATTGTTTTTGGATAATATTTATATATATCCTCCATTAAATACTCTTGTTTAGGAGAACCCATTGCTATAAATATAAAATCAGGTTTTTTTTCTTTAATATCTTGAATCAAAATATTTTTTTCATCAATAGTTTTAATAAACCCATCACGATAACCACATATATTAATAGATTTAAAATCAGATCTTAATTTTTTAACTACTTTTTCTATTACAACAGGTTTACTTCCAACTAAATAAAAACTCTTTGTTGTATAAAATTTTTTAATAAAATCTAACCAAAGATCAGATCCAGAAATTTTAATAATATTTTTTATCCCTTTTTGGTTCAATGCCCATACTGCACCTATTCCATCAGTGTAACCAATATTATTATTAATAATTTTTTTTAATCTATTATCAGCATAAGTAATTTTATCGGAGTTAATTGCAACTAAGATTTTATTTTCATTACTAGCAGTGTCAATTAATTGTCCAATGCTAGTAAAATAAAAAACTTTTATTTCATTAATAACTTTATAATTTTTCATAATTAAATAGCTTCGCCAATTAATTTAAAGGTTGAATTAGAAATGTTTTTCTGAATAAATTTTTCTAACTTGTTTAACGAATATGGGCTTACAGATTTTGGGTGTGATATTACAACAAAATTTAAAAATTCTTTCATTTTAATTTGTTTAAAAGCATCTTCTAAATATGAAGCTTTATATCCATCAAAAGATGCTAAACCGTTTGAGAAAGAAGTTAATTTTTCAAAATAGTTAGTTGACGAGTTACTTATTGAATTTCCATCTCCAAAATCATCATGAAAACTATAATTATTTAAAAATTTAACAAACGCTAATTTCCAATAAAAAAAAGGATTTAATTTAACCGTTGATATCGGTAATTCTTTAAAATATCCTTTATTATTTTCAATACATATATCACTCTCAAAATTCCATTCACTTTTATTAGGAATTTTAGTATAATCATATGACTGATATTTTGATTCATATTTTTCATTTGAAAAAACACTTGAATCTATTTTGATACCTAATTTTTTGAAAATCTTTGAAACATTTGTAAAAGGTTGAATACTAAAACCACCCGCCCTAAAAGCAGATATCTTGGTTTTAGTAATTTCTTCAAGTAATTCTTTTGACTTAACAATAATAGAATTTATTTCAGTTTGGCTAAAACTTGATAATTTATAAGCATTATAATTTAGTTCCCACTTATGTCCATCATAATTCGATTTTAACCAATGTGGATGAATATGAAGTTGTACTCCATTTCCTGAACTTACTATATCTTTTAGTTGAGATGTAATTTGTTTATAATCGTTTTGTAATTTCTTGTGATTACCTTTAAGTTGATTAAGTCTGAATATATATGTAGCATCAACAAAAAATGTAAAAAAAACGTTGTATTTTTTTGAGATTCGTAATATTTCGTTTGTGGGCTTTATTATACAGTTATCGACCGAACCTGTTTGATTTCCCAAATAAAGTTCATAATCTAAGGTTAAGTATATATTCATAGTAATTTTTTAAGCTTTGAAATGATTTTAGAAATAAAATTAATTAGCATTAATTCTTTTCTATGAATTGAGGGTACAGGGATTTCGTTTAATAGAACAGTTCTAATATTTGTATTTCTAGAATAATAATGATTAATACATCCTGGAAAATCCAAAAAATTATGTGAATCAGATCCGAAAAAAAAATTTTTATTTTTAAAAATGCTATTATCAAAATAACGATTAGCTCCTCTTAAATTTAACAACTCATACAAATCAATTTTTTCAATTAAATCTTTTGGGTAACTATCTCTTTTATATGGGTGAGGTAAGGCTATTAAAGCTTTTTCATTTTTAGCTTTATCTATCAATTCTTTATAATTATCAAACTTTAAAAGCTTGTCACAAAAAAGTATGATTAAATCACCTACTTCAGTTGTATATTCACAAGCAGGTATTATTTCTACAGGGATATTTTCTTTTTTAATCAAATCACAAATTAAATTATAACTATCTAAATTATTATGTTCTGTTAGAACTAAATGGGTAATTTTAAAATTTTTAAGGGCCTTAATAATATTTCTAAGCGAGTTAGTTGCATCAAAACTATGGCATGAGTGGAAATGAAATAAAATATTGTATTTATTCATTTTTTTAAATTAAATTTCAGAAAATTATATAATCCAAAGAAAGTAAAATCTTTAACAACTTTTGGATTTACTAAATCAATAAAAAAGTTTATTAAACCAACTCTATATTTCACTACTCTTTTTAAATCAGAAAAGACAAACTGAAGTCTAAGACCAGAAATAAATTTTTGTTTACCTAATTTCTGATTCTCTAAGTATTTAACGTAATTTAATGGAAAATTAATGCCTGAAATAATCGATAACAAGGAGGATCCCCAAAATTTAGGATTTATTTCAATTAAATAAAATTCGTCAGAATTCTTATCATATTTAAATTCAATCATAACAACTCCAGAAAATTTAGAACTAGTAACGATATTATCACCATAACACATTAGCTTAGGGTGATTAAAAGATTCGCAACAAGTACTAATTCCACCAGATGGTGGGCTTTCTCTTATTCTTAAATGTCCAAATTTTGAAATAATTTTTCCTTTATCGACAAGAGCAAAATAACCACATCCATTACCATTTATAAAATCTTGGGCTATTACACCACCCTCTTCGAATAAATTATTATTCATGCTCAAAAAATCTTCTATTATTAAGTCAACATCATGAAAATTATTAGCATATCTAACAAATCTACCCCCACCCTCTTTAGTAGATTTAATAACAATGGGGAAATTTAATTTTGAGTCCCTAATATTATTTGAATAATGGTGTTTAGATAAATTAACAGTTAAAGGAACAGGAATATTTAATTTACTAATAAACTCAAATGTTTTCGACTTATCATGAAACATGGACCACAGTTTAAAATCAGAAATTAATAACTTAAATCCATTTGAGATAAATATATTTTTATTAATAGAAAAGTAATTAAAAGAATTAATTGTAACCGGAATTATAATGTTACAATTCATTTTATTTAACTCAGTAACCAAATTATTTGGCTTAAAACTTAAATAATTTTTATTTATGATTTGATCAAGTCCATATAACTTAAAATCAATATTATTATCTTCTGAAAAAGAAATTATTTTGTGGCCACTCTTTTTTAAAGACCATATAATTGCTTGCGAATGCCTTTGCTTATAATCACATACTAATATTTTTTTCATTGCTATCTGTTTTTAATAAATTTAGCGGGAACTCCGCCGACAACAGTATAACTTTTAACATCTTTTGTTACAACAGCCCCAGCACCAACAATTGCTCCTTTTCCAATTTTAATCCCTTTTAAAATAATTGCATTTCTATTAATCCAAACATCATCTTCAATAATTGGATTTGAGATTGGTGTATCACCTTGAAATTTAATTGAAATGCTAGTTGAATTGTAATTATGGGAAGCATTCATAATAGCGACATTAGGAGCAATTTGTACATTATTACCTATTACAGCACCTTGAATGAAAACATTTTCGTTAATTTCTGAGTCGTAACCTATAGATAAATTTCTGGTATTTGATATATAAATATTGTTGTGAAAACGAGCAGATTTTGATTTTTTCATGACTTTCAAAACATATGTCATGTAAAAAACCCTAATATTATTAAAATAATTACTGAATCTTCCATGTGGAAGGTTTTGAATTAAAACATAATATATTATTAATTTGATCTTATGAATCACTTTTTTGAACTTAAATATAAATTTACGATTTTAACAGCAATTTTTTTTAGTGATAAAAATTCTATTTTAACTCTACCATTTGAATTTAAATCATTTTTTATAGCATTATTGACAAAAGCAAAGACATTATCACTGCTATATTCGAAAATTTTACAATTATCAATATCATGAATAATTTCTTTTGTATCACCTACATCAAGAGATAAAATTGGTCTATTTGCTGCACATGCTTCTTTAATAACTTGAGGAGAGCCCTCGTTTTTTGATGTAAAAATAACAAAATCACAAGCATTATATATCAAATTAATTTTATCTAAAGGAAGCCAATTGTCAAATTTTATTATTTGAATATTATCAAAATTTTTAATTATATCTGATGTCATTTTATAATTTTTTTCAGGTCTATTGGGATTTGAAGGGAAAAGACAGTAATTTACGTTTGAATCTAATTTAAGAGCTTTTTTTGCATCATTTTTATCAACGGGGAAAAACACATTGAAATCAACTCCGTATGGAAGGACAACATCACTTCGAAAACTTGAAAATGCTTTATTTTTTAGCTTTTCAGAAACAAAAATTCTTTTTGATGCAAATAAACCAACAAAAGATGATATTATATTATTAAAAAAATTATTAATGTCCGATCCGATGTATGTAATGAAAAGTGGTTTTGATATTAATAGACTAGAAAGAGCAGTTAGTCCAAAATGACAATGAACAATATCAATATCATTTTTTTTTACGTATTTTCTCAATTTGAAAAAAGAGTAAAAGTAATCAGTTTTATTATTCAAAAGAAAAACATCCACTTCGAAACCATTATCTCTAATGGTATTTATTTGTTGATCTATAAACTCGGGAAGTTTACCTTCACAATCCTTAGTCCAACTTGTTAGTTTCCAAACAAATAAAATTTTCATTCGTGATTTTTTAGAAAATTAAATAAATCAATTTTCGGCTCCCAATTCAATTTACTTTTAGCTTTTAAAATATTGTATTGAGTATCGGTAATTTTTGAATCAAGATTTACGTATTCACATTTGTGATCTAAGTTAAGACAAGCAATTATATCATATTTTGAATAAGATTTACCAGAACCAATATTGAAAATATCAAAATTCATATTCTTAATATTAAATATTGATTTTATAATTGCTTGACACAAATCAGACACATGAATAAAATCTCTTTTATCTCCAGGTCTAAAGATTTTGATATCGGAATTTTTTCCTTTTAACAAATGATCAACAAAATTTTTATCTGACTTTTTATTGCCATATACATTACTAGGTCTTAAAACAATAATGTTATTAAGGTATTTTTTATGATAAAAAAAACAAAGTTTTTCGCAAATTAATTTGGAAAAATGATATGGTGTCTCCGCTGATGTTTTAGCATTTTCACTAATGGGAACATTTAAATTCAAACCATATAAAAATGTACTAATAAAAATTAATTTAACATTATTAAGTCTACAATATTCAAGTACATTAATTGTTATATTATAATTATTTTGTAGAAAGAAATGTGGATTGTTTTCAACATTTTCAGATGGGGTAACAGAAGCTAACAAGACCATGATATCGATAGTCGCAGCAGATTTAAAATTTTCTTTTTTTCTTAAATCAAAATCAAATTCACAAAACTGATATTTTTCATCATTTAATATTTTTTTTAATTCTGTACCTATAAAACCTTTCGAACCTGCTAAGCCTATTTTCATAATTTCGAAATATAATCTTCAGCTTTTTCATAATCAGATGGTCTTCCAATATCAAGCCAAAACCCTTCGTGGAGGAATGTAGATGCAAAATTATTAGATTTAATTAAATCTAGCATAAGATGATCAAATCCGTAAAAGGTATCTTTTGGGATATATTTTAAAATACTTTTATTAGCCAAATAAATACCCATACTAACAAGATTTTTATTAACTGGTTTCTCTCTGAAATCAATTATTTTTCCGTTTTTTTCAACCACCAGTTCTCCAAATTCACTTTTTACTTCAACATTAAAACTACCTACAGTAAATATATTTTTGTTTTTTATGTGGAAATTCCACATAGCATTGAGATCAATATCAGACAATACATCGCTGTTAATTACTAAAAAATTATCTGGCAAGTTTTTTATTAATGACAAAGGTCCTATTGTACTGAGTCTCATTTTTTCTTCACTGTATGAAATTTCAACTCCAAGACTTGACCCATTTCCAAAATATGCTTTAATCAAATTTGAAAAATGATTTAAAGTAATTATAAATTTAGTAAATCCTTGTTTTTTAAGATTTAAAATTAAAATTTCTAAAACTGGTTTTTCATTAATTGGAACCAATGGCTTAGGGATTGATATGGTATAGGGTTTTAATCTTGTACCTAACCCCCCTGCTAAAATAACTGCTAGTTTAGACATTATATATATTATGTTTAAAATTATTAATATTTTCTCTAATCCAGTTAATGGTTAAATCTAGACCTTGGTCTAGAGAGTAATTAGGTTTCCAGTTTGTGTTTGCCAAAATTTTGCTATTGTCACAACACAATCTTTCTACTTCACTTTTACCAGGTCTAATCCTTTTGGTGTCAGTTTTAATTTCGAATTGAAACTTTAATTTATTAGACAATAATGAAAGTAAATCTTCCATAGAAATTTCTTTATTATTACCAATGTTAACCACTTCACCAAAATTATTGTAATTTTCAAAAATCTCATAAAATCCGTTAGCGGTATCTTTTACAAAAGTAAAGTCTCTCGTTGGTTCTAAATTACCTAATGATAATTCTTTGTTTCCAGCTATCATTTGAGAAATTACAGTTGGAATAAATGCTCTTGCTGACTGTCTAGGCCCATAAGTATTAAACGGGCGAACAATCTTAACAGGTGTTTCAAAAGATCTATAGAAGCTTAAAGAAATTTCATCAGCTGAAATTTTAGTGGCTGAGTATGGAGATTGACCTACTAATGGATGAGCTTCATTAATAGGAACATATTGAGCAGAACCATAAGTTTCACTAGTTGATGTTATTAAAACCTGTTCGGTACTTCTTAATTTAGCCGACTCTAATATATTATAAGTGCCTGTAATATTTGTTTCAATATATGCTTTTGGAGAATTATACGAATACGGAATTCCAATAAGTGCCGCTAGGTGAAAAATTATATCTATGTTTTCTGTGGCTTTATACACAGAATCGAAATCTCTAATATCACCACTTACGACTTTAATGTGATTTTTAAATTTACTATCCTCCAACCTTCCCCAACTATTTGATGAGTTATAACGGACAAAAGCCGTAACATTGTAACCTTTTTCACACAGAAGTTCTACTAAGTGTGATCCTATAAAACCGGCAGCTCCGGTAACTAAAACATTTTTCATATAATTAAAATAAATTCCAATAGATTATTAATGAAAAACAAGCTATAAAATAAAAATTTATAAACCTTAAATGTTTCTCAATTTTTTGTAAAGATAATACTATTGCCAAAATAAAAATAGGATAAAAAATAAATTGAAAAATATCAATTAGAAAAAAACCTACAAACCAAATAGATAATAAATTTATAAATACAAACAATAAAATCGGACGTAAAGATTTATTTAATTTAAAAATCAAATAAAGACCATAATAAATAAATGGAGATAATAATAATTTAATAAATCTACTTGGTGACAGTAAAAAGATATAGTCACTTGAATAAGAGATAAATGTTGGTAGCGGGCCAATAATTGATAATATCAAAAATTGGAAATAAGTAAATGGAGACATTATCATCCCATCACTTTCTAAAAGAAAACTTAAATAACCTCCAATATTGCCCTTTAATAGAGTATTAACATAAGATATAATTTCTAAAATAAAAGGAGAACTAGAAATAGCAAAATACAAGAATATCAAGTTAAAAATCAATAAAAATATTTTATACTTTCCGCTATTTTTATAAATAAAAAAAGAAAAAGTAATTACTAAAGACAACGCTACAATTGTTCTAAATAGAAAAAGAGATGAAACACTTAATCCAAAGAAAATGATAGATTTTACGCTATACTTTTCTTTTAATCTCAAAATACAATGTATTGCCAATAAAATCAAAACTAACATGACCGATTCTTTAAACAAAAAACCCGAATGAATTAAGTAGCAAGGAAAAAAAACAGATAATATACCAGAATATTTTGCTTGATCAACAGACAAGAAATATCTTGAAATAAAATAAGTTTGAATTGGAATAAGAGAAGAAATAATCGAATTAAAAATTTTCATTAAAAAAATATTTCCTTGTGAAAAAAAGGCTAAAATTCCGTAATATAAACTAGCACCTGAATCTGAATCTAAAGTTAAAAACTGAAAATCTCCATTAGAAAGCTTAATAGCATTATTAAAGTATCCTAACTCATCTTGAGGATTATAACCTAGAAGGTTATCATAAGAAAAAGAAAAATATATGAGAATAAAAATCGAGAATAAAATTCTTATAATCATGGAGGATAATAATAAACCTAGAACAAAAGATTTAGTATTATAATAATAAATTGTTCTTCTTAAGAAATTTGAGCCTTCGAAAAAAAGAAAAATTAAAAAAAAATTAAAGAAAAAAGAGTAAATATAAAAATCAAGGTTCCAAACGGTAAAAATTAAAAATGTAGAGAATAAAATTAAATAAATTTTAAGTCTTAATTTATATAAGATATTTAAATGATCACTCATCATAAATGTATTTAATTTTCTTAAATGAATTTTTCCAATTGAATTTATTTTTAACTAAATTTTTTGAAAGATTAAAATTTTGAACTCGGTTTTTATTGAACTCATTGATAAATAAAATAAAGGCTTCAATTTCTTTTTTTTGAAATTCCAAATTTTCAAAAATAAAACCAGATTTAGTGTTTTTAAGAACGTCAGGTATATTACCTGCATATTTAGTTGTAACTACAGCATTCCCAGATGCTAAATATTCTAAACCTTTAGTAGGGGAAGATACTAAATTTATTGTCTGGTTAACTCTAAGAAGAAGTCCAAAATCTATAACACTAGTATAAAGAGGGACTTCTTTCCTATTTAAATTTTTAATCAAATAATCATCTGCATTTAAAGAAGATAAAGTAAGTTGACTAATTAAAGAATCGGAACTGTCATTAGTAAATATACACAAGTAAATATTTAGTCCCGATTTTTTCAATAATCCAATTAGCTCTATAGATTTCTCAATACATTGATAAGATTGAAGACCTCCTAAATAGCCAAAAACTAATTTATTATTTATACCTAATTCTTTCCTTTTTAATATTCTATTTTCATTATCATGATCAAAGTTATCTAGCATTGGAAGACAAGGCTGACAAACATTTGTAAAAGGGACTCTGTAATATGTTTTTAAATGGTTCTGTAAATTAGACGAAACTGATATGATGTAATCAGAATTTTTTAAGGCGTAAATAGTTTCTTTTTTAGCTAATTCAATTTTCCAATTACTTTCATTATAAAATTCTAGTTCTGGGAATAAATCTGCATGAAAATCTGAAATTAATTTTATATTTTTTGAACAAAATTTAGTTAATACAAGAGTTGAGGATAATTCACATTGAATTAATTTAATTTTTTTTAAATCAACAATTATTTTAACTATAACTGCACAATAGAACCTGTTAAATAATCCTAAAAACTTATTAGTATAAAAAGAAAAAGAAGGTAATAAAATCCAATGATAATTTTTATCTAATTTACTTTTGTTTAAAAATACACGTGGCCATTTTAAAACTGGTACAAATACCATTACCGAAACATCTAATTTTAATTCATTAACACTAGATAAAAATAATTGTAATCTAGTAAGCGCTCCGCCTTGGCATAGAGGATTTAAATTAGGATGAATAAATAAAATTTTTTTCATTAAATACTTATAACATTAAAATCTTTATTGCTACATATTTTTTCAAGAACATCTATAGATCTTAATGTCAAATCTTTAGGGTGACCAATAACTACTAATTTACTTTTTTTACTTAATCTTATCTCATTATAAATGATTGCAGGATTTACTCCATCATTTGACAACATTCTTTTTTCTGACTTAAAAAAATTTGATTTTAGTTTAGGATTATCGGCTCCATAACCGCTATGACATCCATCTCCAATTTTTAAATATTTTTTTGAAAATATTTTTTTATCAATTGTGTTTAATAATCGATGAATAAAGTTGTGGTTATAATATGAAATTGGTAATTCCATAAAAGAACCGGAGTCATTTTCAACTGTAATATCATTCTCGAAAAGATAAGACTCTTTGTCGGGGGCGTTTGAATAATCAAATTTTAAATACTTACTATTACTAATTGCACCATAAGAAACCGACGAATCAATTTTTAAATTAGTTTTATAAAATGCTTCTTTAAGTAAATCGAATGGTTGAATACACCAACCACCAGCTCTAAAAGATTTAATTTTATAATCTTTCTGAACTTGTCTACAAATTTTTTCTAAAAAATCCACTCCATCTATAAAAAATTTTAAGATTTTAGATTTACTAAAACTATGAAGTCGATATCTTTTCATATTTGAAAAATCCCATTTACCATCAATAAACTTAGCATCTTCCCAGTGTGGATGGATATGAAGTTCTATTCTATGACCATTAGCAACTATCTCCAATAATTGATCAATAATCAGGCTTGCATCTTTTTTTGTAGATATTGAGGCTGTTTGCATTTTTAATATCATTAAATAATCAATAAAAAAAGTAGCTTTTGAATTATATTTTTCAAAAGAATCTAAAATCATTTTAGTGGGTTTAATTATTGAATTAATGACTGACCCTGATTTTGATCCAAAAAACAATTCATAGTCAAAAGTAAAATGGATAGTCTTGGCGTTATTCATAAATTAAGTAATTAATTTTTTCTCAAATTCTCTAAAGTACTATTTATTAAAGTAGATGATGTTCCTTTAGTGTATGGAAAATAAATAAGATCAACATTAATTTTAGAAAATTGCTCTTCAATATTATTCCATTTATCTGTTCCTTTCCAATCGTCACCAACAAACATTACATCAAATTTAAGCTTCCTCCACATAGACATTTTGTTCATATCGGATTGACATACAACTTCATCTACAAAATCGATATGTTTAACAATTTCAATTCGTTCAACAAATGGAATAACTGATTTTTTATTTTTATAACGAACTAATTCATCATCAGTTACTCCGACGATTAATTTATTACAATACGTTTTTGCATTTCTTAAAACATTCAAATGACCAATATGGAATAAATCAAAAACGCCACTTGTATAACCAATATTGTATTTTTTTACCATTTCCAAGTTTTATTAAAATATTTTCTATAAAAAATTTCTACATTTAAAAACATCCATATTAATTGACCAGATCTTGGATTGGATTTTAAATCTATTATTAATTCATCTAATTTGCTAGAATCTAGCCAGTTTGAATTTCTTAGATATTTATCACACATCGATTCTAAATTTGGGAACCAAGAGCTTAAAGGGACAGGGAATCCAACTTTTTTTCTTTCTATTATTTCATCTGGCAAATAATTATATGAAATTTTTTTTAAAATATACTTAGGTATATCATGAATTTCACTATAATCATCCGCTTTCAAATTAGATGCAATACTTTTAGATTTATCATTTAACCATTTTAGTTTTAAATCGTAGGGAACTTCTTTAAAAACAAACTCTATTAATTTGTGATCTAAAAAAGGAGGCCTTGCCTCAATACTAGTTTGCATAGTAGTGTAATCTACTCTTTGTAATAATCCTTTTAAATGAAAATTATGAAAAAATCTAAATATATTTTCTCTATTATCGTAATTCATAAAATCTTTTTCTAACTTATCATCAAAAAAATTTCTAAAATTTGAAGTTAACAGAAATTTATCTCTCACACTTCTATTGACATATTCGTACTTAGAAATGAAATTTTTATAAAAATTAGATTTACTATCATTTCTTAAATCAAATGCTAATCTAAAAATTTTTCCATATCCACCAAATAACTCATCTGCTCCTTCACCCGAAATAACGACAGTTATATCCTTGCTTAACTCTGTAGACATGATTGAAAGAGGAACTTCATTTGGAACACCTAACGGCGCGTCTTTATAACCTATTAGCCTATCCCACTCTTCAAAATAATCATCACTATTTAAAACTATCTCTTTATGATTAGTATTATATTTTTGGGAAACTATTTTTGCATACTTAAATTCATTAAAACCCTCATCTTCAAAACCAATTGTATAGGTATTAATGGGCTTCTTGGAGTTTTTAGACATTATAGCAGTTGTAAGACTAGAATCAACTCCTCCACTTAAATATGAACCTACCTTGACGTCAGATATTAACCATCTTTTAATTGCTTCAGACACTTCATTGTCAGTTCTTTTGATAATATCTTTTTCATTATATTTTTTTGAAAAATTAAGTTTCGGAAGTGACCAATAATTTATTTCAGACTTATTAAGATTATTATCAAACTTTAAAAATGAAGATCCTTTTACTTGAAAAATATTTTTAAAAAAAGTAAATGGTTCTCTAACATATCTGTTAGCTAAATATTCATCTACAGCCTCTTCTTGAAATTCTGCTTCAATTAGACCACTTGATAGAATACCTTTGATTTCAGAGGAAAATATTAACTTTTGATCGACTATTGTATAATAAAGTGGCTTTATTCCAAACCTGTCTCTTATCAAAATTATTTCATTTTCGATTTGATCATAAACTGCTATTGAAAACATTCCATTAGCATTATTTAAAAACCAATCTAACCCTTTTAGTTCAAGAGATGCTAAAATGACTTCAGTATCACTTTTAGTTTTGTAATTATATTCTAGTTTGTTTTTTAATTCTTTAAAATTATAGATTTCACCATTATAGACTATTATAAACCTATTAGAATTACTCTGCATAGGCTGATTAGATCTATCATCAAGATCTAAAATAGAAAGTCTTCTATGACCTAATGCAATCTTTTTATTTATTAATTTTTTACCTCCATGATCCGGCCCTCTATGAAATATTGATTTATTCATAGATTCAATTCGTTTGTCTAAATCATTAATTTCAGTTCGAGAAAATATACCATTAATTCCACACATATCAATTTCAATATTTTATTTTAGAAGTTAAATCTTTTTGAAATTTTTTATTTAAAGAACCGCTCCATTTTTGCTTTTCAACCATATAATCAGTTCCATAAATTGTTGATAAATATTCGTGATAATTTGAAGGAACATTAACGTTTAAATCAAATAATTTAATTTTTTTAGTTGTTATTTTAAAATTAAATTTTAAAAAAAAGACAGGAATAGTATTATTTTCTTTATAAAAATTATCAATTGAGTCACATTTATCTTGCTCATATATGGTACACCACATACTTTTTTCATTAATAGTATAATTGTATAAATCTAAAATTATTCCTTTATAAATTAAAGAGACTATTCTTCCTTTCTCTTCAGGGATAACGTGATAATAACAGTATACGCTGAAACCCTTGTTTTGAAAAATTTTTATAACATGATCAATATCTTCTTTAATATCAATTCCAAGATCAATATCCATATCACCTTTTATAAAACCTTTATTCCTTATTGCACCCAGAAGAGTTCCATAGTCAAGCCAATAATTAATTTTATTTTTTTCTAAAATATCAACAGCGATAGATAAAATCTCTTTTCCATTTTTAATTAATTTTGTTTTTAATCTTTTATTATATAAAATACTCCTAAAGTTTAAAATAGATTTTACAATTTTTAATTTTTTAATTTTATTTTTAATCATTAAATAATAGTTTAATTATTTGTTACTCCGCAAAAATCAAGAATAATTTGAGAGTCATCTCTACTTTTGAAATCTTTAAATTCTTTATGAGCAACTAAAAAAACTATAATATCTGCGTTTTTTATTGCAAGTTCAAAACTTGATAAATTAAATAATTGATGTTCGATAATATTTGGTTCAACAACTATTTTGTTAGAATCATTTTTGCCATGACAAATTCTTTTTGATATATATAATGCTGGAGATTCTCTAAGATCATCAATATCAGGTTTAAATGCTAAACCCATTAATGCAACTTTCGGCTTTTTATTATTCAATAATTCAAATTCTACAATTGTTTTTTCTATTTTTTCAACGCACCAAAAAGATTTATAGTTATTTACTTCTCTTGCCGTGGCTATAATTTTAGATTCTAACGGATAATTTGAAGAAATAAAATAAGGATCCACAGCTATACAGTGACCACCAACTCCACTACCAGGGCTTAAAATATTAACTCTTGGATGTTTATTAGCTAAAGAAATCAATTCCCAAACATCAATATTTGCTTTATCACATATTAACGAGAGTTCGTTTGCAAATGCAATTTGAACATCTCTAGATGAATTCTCAACTAACTTACACATCTCTGCAGTTTTTGCATTAGTTGAATGAATGTTTCCTGAAACAAATTTTTTATAAAAACTTACAGCTTTTTTAGTTGAAACATCATTGATACCTCCAATAACTCTATCATTATTTACTAATTCATGCATAACATTTCCGGGAAGAACTCTTTCAGGGCAATAAGCTATATTAATTTTGTCAAATAAATCAGGTCTCTCGTTATTTATAAAATTTCTCATTTTGTCAGTTGTACCGACAGGGCATGTAGATTCAATAATACAAAGATTATTCTCCTTAAGAAATGGAATTATAGATTTAAAAGCAGATTTCACATAAGAAATATCAGGTTCATTTTTTGTAGTAAATGGAGTAGGAACTACAATGATAAAAGTTGAAGCTTCTATTGGAATGGTTGAAGCTTTTAATTTTCCACTTTTTACAGATTTTTCAACAACAAGATCTAACTCTGGTTCTACTATATGTATTTCACCTTTATTAATAGTTTCAACAACTTTTTCATTAACATCAACTCCTAATACATTAATATTATTTGATGATATTAAGGCTGCGGTTGGCAGACCTATATAACCCATACCTATAATTACGACATCTTTATTTTTCATTTGAGTAATTTTTTAAAAATGAGACAATTTTATTCGAAGCATTTCCATCTCCGTAAGGATTATGCAATTTACTCATTTTATCAAAACGGTTATTATTTTCTAAAAGATCAATAGTTTCCTTTACAATTAAATTCTTATCGGTTCCAACTAAGATTACAGTACCTGCATCAACTGCTTCAGGCCTTTCAGTTGTATTTCTCATGACTAAAACTGGCTTGCCTAAACTAGGTGCTTCTTCCTGTACTCCTCCACTATCTGTAATTATAATTTTAGAACGATTCATCATCCATACGAAATCAGGATAATCCAATGGATCTATCAAGATTATATTTTTGATATTTGATAAAATTGTTTTAACTGGAATTTGAACCTTAGGATTCAAATGAACAGGATAAATAATTAAAATATTAGGTTTTTTTTGAGCAATTTCTTTTAACGCTTCACATATATTAATAAATCCTTGGCCATGATTTTCTCTTCTATGACCAGTAACTAAAATTATATCTTTATCAAGTATTATTTTACTTATAGAATTTATAAATTCACTTGGATTTTCTTCAACTTTTTTTACACTACTCATTAAGGCATCTATAACCGTATTTCCAGTTATAATAATTTTTCTATGATCAACATTTTCAGAAAGTAAATTATTTTTTGAAACTAAAGTTGGAGCAAAATGCAAATCAGTTAATCTTCCGGTTATTTGCCTGTTTATTTCTTCTGGAAAAGGAGAGAGTTTATTAAAGGTTCTTAAACCAGCTTCTATATGACATATTTTTGAACCGTTATAAAATGAAGCTAAACTTCCTGCCATAGTTGTAGTAGTATCACCATGAACAAAAACATAATCAGGTATAAAGTCTTCTAAAACATTCTTTAGATTTAACAAAATTGAAGATGTCAAACCATATAGATTTTGATTAGGCTTCATTAAATTTAAATCGTAATCAGGTATAATACCAAAAAAATCTAAAACCTGATCCAACATTTCTCTGTGCTGAGCTGTTACGCATACTTTTGTGTCAAAAAAATCATTTTCATTTATAAAACAATTTACTAGGGGAGCCATTTTAATAGCTTCAGGTCTAGTCCCAAATAATATCAGTATTTTTTTTTTTTTCAAAACAATTTTTTTTTAATATCTATAGTAATCAGGCTTATAAGTTCCGTCAACTTTTACTCCAATATAATCAGCCTGATCTTTATCTAATTCCTCAAGTTCAACACCTAAACTTTTCAAATGCAATTTAGCAACTTTTTCGTCTAAATATCCAGAGTTAACAAGAGTTTCACAAGCAACTTTTGAATTTGGATCAAATGCTAGAAAATTATCTATTAACGCATCACTAATTTGATCGGCTACTTTATCTGTATGACCTTCACTTCCTGATTCAGATGTAAAAAAATAACTCAAATATTTAATTTTTTCCTATTTCAAAGCATTTGTAACCAATACTTTTTAATTTTGATTTATTTAATATTTTTCTTCCGTCAAAAATAAAGGAAGGTTTTGACATAACAGCGTAAATTTTATTAAAATTTAAAACTTTATACTCCTTCCATTCTGTCAAAATTACAATTGCAGAACTATTATTAAATGTATCTATATCATTTGTCTTTTTAAAAGTAATTCGATCTAAAAATTCACTAACTTTCTCTGAACAAAAACCTTTATTTTTCCAAAAACTTGATAGATCACTAATAATATTGAATTTTGAAACTTTAACATCATGAATGTTTAATATAGCTCCTTTAGTTATGAGATGAGCTGCAATTGCTATTGATGGAGAATCTCTTGAATCGTCAGTATTTTGTTTAAAAGCCCATCCTAAAATATTAATATGTTTATTGTTTACATTACCATTGAAACATTTTAAAATTTTATTTATAAACCTTTTAGATTGAAATTGATTTATTTTCAAAACACCAAGCCAATAATCAGCAACTTCTTTTAAACCATAATAATTTGATAAATAAATTAAATTCAATAGATCTTTTTTTAGGCAACTCCCACCAAATCCAATTGAAGATTTTAAATATTTACCTCCTATTCTTGAATCAGCTCCAACTGCTTTGGCTATTTCGCTAATGTCTGCTCCTGTAACTTCGCATAGCGCAGATATGCTGTTAATCGAACTTATTCTCTGTGCCAAAAAAGCATTTGAAACTAACTTAGATAATTCAGATGAATACAAATTAGTGGTAATTATTTTTTGTTTTGGAATCCAGTTTTTATATACATTAACCAAAAGATCTCTAGCAAATATAGATGAAGTATCCTTATCTGAGCCTATTAAAACTCTATCTGGAAACCTAAGGTTATCAATGGCAGAACCTTCAGCCAAAAACTCTGGATTTGATAAAATTTGAAATTTTAAATCAGGTTTAATTGTTTTAAAAATTTTTTTTAAAATATCTGCTGACTTTACTGGAACAGTACTTTTTTCAACTATAATTTTATCTGACTCTGAACATTTAGCTATAAATTCTGCACATTTTTTGAAATTAGAAAGATCTGAAGAATTCTCAAACTTGCCTGTAACTACAGATGGAGTATTAACAGAAATAAAAATAATTTGAGATTTACGAATATTATTTTCTATTTCAGTTGAAAAAAAAAGATTTTTACCTCTTACTTTATTGATGATGTCATCAAGCCCTGGTTCATAAATTGGTAATTTAGATAAATCGTCACTATTCCATTTATCAATTTTTTCTTTGTTAATGTCAACAACATTAAATTCAACATCAGGACAGTAATCTGCAAAAACTGCCATTGTTGGAACTCCTACATAACCAGCTCCAACCGAACATATTTTTAAATTTTTCAAAAGCAGATTAAATTTTCCCAAAAATAAAATTATTTTTATAATTATAAACTATTAATTGAATTTTTAATAAATTCGCTTCAAATTATTTATTAATATGAATAAGATATTTTCAATCCTTTTCATTGTAGTTTTTTTAAATTCATGCTCAAATCCAAAATTAATTAGAGATGAGTTAGTTTATGATAATGATTTTGAGAATAATTCTTTAGAATCTATAGACGGTGGTGGTATTTTTAATTACAATGGAGACAATGTGATTGGTAATTTCAATAATGATGGTTTTGATCTTCATTTAAATGATTTAGGACCACATGATTATGTATTCGTTTCATTTGATTTATACATTCACGGATCATGGGATGGTAATTTTAATGGTTTTAAAAAAGATATTCATGGATATTCTGATAAACCTGACTTATGGGTAATGGAATTAAGACCTGGAATGGGAGGTTTTCAAAACGAAGATTTTCAAAAATTTGAAACGACATTTTCTAACAGTGTTTGTGTTGCAGGATATTGCCTTAGACAATCATATCCAAATAGCTATCCATTTGAAAATAATCCCAAATCTGGATATTGGGCTAAAGATTTGAAAGAAAACTGTTTAAGTGTGGGTTGGAATAATGTTAAAACAACAATGTATAAAGTTGAAAAGGGCTTCAACAATAGAGGCAATGCATTAGTTATTCGTTTTTATGATAATTTATATCAACCAAATGCAATTGATTCTAACGGAAATTCTTTAGAAAAATGTGATGAAAGTTGGTCAATAGATAACTTAAAAATTAGAGTAATTGGATATGATTAGATTATTCTTTTTTCTAAGCTGCGTTTTTACTTTAAATTTAAATAGTCAAACGTTAAATTTAAATAATTCCATTTTTGAAAATCAATTAAGAAGGTCTCAATTAGAAAATACATTTGAATCCAAAATTTCCTTTACAATTAGACCTTTTCATCTAGGTAAAAATGGAATAAATCTGAATGATTCGATTAAAAATGATTTTTATCCAACAAATAATATCTATTTTTTAAACAATAAAGCAGTTCTTAAAATTTTACCAATTGACAATATTTTAAATTATACTTCTCATCATCCATATAACAGGAACAATGGGGCCATGATTCCAAATAAAGGATATCAACATTTGATTAGTGCTGGTATTTATTTAGAAATTGGTCCTTTGTCAATACAATTCAAGCCTGAACTAGTGTATGCTGAAAATAAAGAGTTTGACGGTTTTTGGGAAGGTCATTATGATTACGTTTGGGCAAGAAAATATTTAAAATGGAATAATATTGATTTACCTGAACGTTTTGGAGATAAATCAATTAATAAAAAAACTTTTGGTCAATCTAGTATAAGATTAAATCACAAAGGAATCTCATTTGGTATTTCAAGTGAAAATATTTGGTGGGGACCTTCAATGAGAAATAGTATAATGTTGAGTAATCACGCACAAGGATTTCACCACGTAACTTTTAACTCATTAAAACCAATTAACACTCCTATTGGGTCTTTCGAGTGGCAACTAGTTACTGGAAGGCTTGAACCGTCGGGTCACTTACCCCCTTCAATAAACAGAGAGTACAATGGAACTTTATTATATGTTCCAAAAGAAAATGAAATTGAAGAGCAGAATGATTGGAGATTTTTTCAAGGTTATATCCTAACCTACTCTCCAAAATGGATTGATGGTTTATCTTTAGGTTTAATGAGATGGTCGCAAATGTATGGGGCTATGTTTGAAGGCAGGTATAGCTGGATGACAAAAGAGTATGGAAGAATAGGTTATCTACCAATTTTTAATAATTTTTTCAGATCAAATGACAAAGTTGAAGCTTATGAATCTAACACAGATCAGGCAGCAGGAATATTTTTTAGATGGCTTTGGAAAGATTCAAAAGCAGAACTATATGGCGAATTCAACCACAACGATTCAAAAGCTAATTTAAGAGATTTATTGTTAGACTCTGATCACTCAAGAGCTGTTACTTTTGGAATAAACAAAATATTTGACTCAAAAAAAACAAATAAATCTTATCAATTTATGTGGGAATGGACTCAATTAGAACAAACAGCTTCTAGGATTATCAGAAATGCTGGATCGTGGTATGATCATGGTAGAGTATATCATGGCTACACACATTATGGGGAAGTTTTAGGAGCAGGTATAGGTCCAGGGAGCAATTCTCATTATATAAGTCTTTCTTCAATTAAAAACAATGAAAAACTTGGTTTTGCTGTAGAAATAATAGATCAAGATAATGATTTTTATTATTTGGCATTTGAAAATTCGAAAGACTTTAGAAGATATTGGAAAGACTATAATTTTCATGTTTTCTTAGAAAAGAAAATAAAAAACATTTGGACCACACTAAATTTTGTTTACTCGAGAAGTTTAAATTATCAATGGGAATTAACGGATGAGTCTAAATTACCATATTACAGAAATGGAAGAGACGTTAATAATATTCATATTGATTTAAAACTTGTAATACCTATTAAATTTTAGATATTTCTGAATATCTCTAAATATTTTTCTGAAATCAAATCCCAATTGTAGTTGATATCAACAAATTTTTTTTTTGATACTTTATTGACATTACTTCTTGTATTTCCAGAATCAACTTTATTTAAAAGAGAAACCAATGAATCTAATTTTTTATTAAACAAATATCCGTATTTGCCGTCAGAAAGCATTTCTTTATTAAACTTAGTGTTTAAAGCCAAAATTATACAATTAAAATTCAAAGCATTGATTAATGTAGGGTTTGTTCCACCAAACTCATGACCATGGAAATATGCAAAACAATTTTTATATAAGTCAGACAACTCAATGTCATCATTAATATATCCTGTAAAAATGATAGAATCACTTTTGTATTTCTTGATGGTGTTGGAGTATTTACTTTGATTAGGCACATCACCAACAATTAATAATTTTTTTTTACTATTTGACTTTAAAAACCCTTTAACTATAAAATCTGCATTATTATCGGGGATTAATCGACCTAAAATAAAATAATAATTATGTGATCGAAGATTATATTTATTTAATATTTTAGATGAGTCTACAGGATCTTTTATTGGTCCATAAGTGATAACGTCTGAACTTGTATTGAAATCACCATTATAAATCTTTTGCATTTCAAAAGAATCTGTTATTATTTTATTAAAACTATATTTTACTATTTTCGCGCAAAACAAAAAATACTTTGATCCTAAACCTTTCCATTTAGGCCTTTTCCATTCAAGTCCATCAACATTTATTAAAGTTTTTTTACCGAATAACCTTGTTATAAATCCAAATGGTGCATTAGCAACGTTTACTACTAAAAGTAATTTTATATCACTAAAACAAAAATGAATGATCGAAAAAAAAGAATGTATAAACTGACTTAAAGACTTGGATTCAATAGTAGGTAAATAAACTAAATCAATTCCATTAATTTTTTTTGGACGATCCTCAAATAAACCCTTATGACAATATATAGTAACTGAAATATTATTTTTTATAAACCTTTCTGAAATTTCTTTGACAAAAGTTTCGTAACCGCTGTAAACATAAGGATATCCTCTGGTACCAATGATTGCTATTCTCATTAACTTTTCTCATTTTTCCAATAAGAATATAATTTCTTGTCGATTTCAAAAGAAGGCCATATAAATTGACTTCTTTCAGGTTGATTTTTAGCCCAATCCCACATTGATTTTAGGCCATCTTTAAGGTCAGTTTTATGTTCAAAACCTAAAAGATCAACTGATTTTTTAAATGAAGGAATCGCATGCTCAACCTCATGTCTTTTTTCTAAAAAAACGGTTTCTGATTTAATTCCAATTACATCCTTTAAGATATTATTAGCATCTAAAATAGAAATTGAATTAATTCCACCCAAATTAATAATTTGTTTTGAAGCTTGTTTTCTTATAGCTGAATTCCAAAGAGGCTCCAAAGAATCATCAATATAAGAAAATGCTCTGGTCTGTAATCCATTTCCGAAAATAGTCATGGGTTTACCTTTAAGATATTGGTACATCCAAATACCCAATACATTCCTATACTTGTCCCAAATGTTTTGATTTAATCCATAAACATTATGCGGTCTAATTATACACCAGTCTAAATCGTGTTGTTCACCTGCAATTTGGATATCCATTTCACAAGCATATTTTGCAACTCCATAAGGATCAATTGGACAAGGAACTTGGTTCTCGTCAAAAACCTTATTTTGACCATGTCCATATACAGCCATAGTTGAGGTGAATATTAATCTTTTAACTTTATAGTTAATAGATTCATTAACAATTTTAGCTGTAGATTTTAAGTTATTATCATAATTGTATGCTCTAATAAAGGGAGATAAGCCCTCGGCCGCATATGCAGCAAAATGATATACATAGTCAAATGTATATTTTTCAAAAATATATGAAATAGAGTTGTTGACTAAATCTATTTTATAAAATTCAACACTTGAATTGATATTCTCTATATAACCTCCGGATAAATTATCAATCCCCACTACATTACAGTCTGGTTTGTTTATAATTATCCAATTGGCGAGTCTGCTTCCTAGAAGTCCGGCAACTCCGGTAATTAATATATTCATTGACTCAAAAATAATTTTTACTATTCAAATAAACTAAGAATTTTTTTATTAAATTTTTCTTTTGAAAAATATTTTATAAAATGTTGTTTGGCATTGATTTTTCTTTTTAAAACTTCTTGTTTATTATTTACAAAAGCCAAGATTGAATTTACAGAACTTTCAACACTATTTTCTGGGATTAAAAGACCGGCTTTACCATGATTTAATATCTCTTTAGCACCACCTAAATTAGTTGCTATAACAGGTATATCTAAAATTATAGATTCTAGAATAACTGTTGGAAGTGGATCGGGTTGAATAGCAGTATGAATAAAAAAATCTGATTTTTTTAAATAACTTGAAACATTATTTTTAAAACCTGTGAATACTACACTATCACCCAAATTATTTTCGATTACAAAATCTTTAAGTAACGATTCATAATTTTCATAACCAGGAAAAGTATCTCCAATTATATAAAAAATAAATTCAAAATTCTTTTCTTTTAACTTTTTTGCAATTTCTAAAAGATATAAATGTCCCTTGTAAGGTATCAATCTTCCTATACTAGTAAAAACAGTTCTGTCTTTTAATGATTTATTTACTTTTGGAACAGTTCCTAAATCAAAACCATTATAGATGATCTTTGTTTTTGATTTCAAATCAAAATTCCAATGATTTTTAACTGCTTTAGAAACAACTACCACCTTATCAGACGTTAGATCTATTATTTTCTTGATTATAGATAAATAAAATTTATTTGTTGGTATTTCGTGAATATGAAAACAGCTAATTAGCGAATTGATTTTTGCAGAAATTCCACCAGCAATTATTACAGACGTGTTGGTGTATACAATGTCAATATTATTATTTTTAATTAGTTTATTTATAAAAAAAACAGACGACAATACTTTCTGAAACCTATTTATAAGCCCTAATAAATTAAAATATTTTTTTCTAAAAACTCCTAAGCTTTTATAAACAATAATAGTTCGTTTTTCTAAAATAATATCAAGTGGACCCTTGTAAGGAAGAATCAAATGAATCTCAAATCCTTTCTCAAAAAGTAAGTTAATAACTTCAATTAAAACTTTACTTGCTCCATATAAATCATTGGAACCATGTAAAATCAGTATTTTTTTGTTTTCAGACATTAATCTGTAATTATATTTTCGAAATTTTTTATGAATTTTTCTAACGAAAAAGTATTTAATCTGTTTTTTCCTTTAAGAATTAAAGAATGAGAAATTTGTTCATTATAGATAATTTTAATTAATTTTTCACTGAGATCAATACAACTATTTTTATCAAAAAAAAGAGCTGCATCACCAGCAACCTCTTTCAATGCTCCAGTATTTGAACAAAGAATAGGACAATTGAAATAAAAAGCTTCTAAAACAGGTATTCCAAAACCTTCATCAATTGATGGGAATACATAGGTGGTTGCATTTGCATATAAAAAAGATACCTCAGAGTCACTGAGATATCCTGGCATTATGACTTCGTTTAAAAGCTTATTTTTTTTTAAAAATAAATTAATATTGTTTTTTACAGAGCTATTACCAAAAAAATTGTTATTTCCGGCTAATATTAATTTGATATTTGTATCTTTTTTTTCTTTCAAAATTTTAAATGCTTTAACTAACAGCAATAAATTTTTCCTAATTTCAAAAGAACCAACATGCAATATATATTTGAAATTATTTTTATAAAAAATTGGGGTAGTCAAAAGCTTATTAGAAATTAATATTGATTGATAATTTACATGGATATTATTCTTTTGAAATATTCGATTTATTTTACTTTTTGAATAATTACTTGTTGTAACAATTTCAGTAAAATCATCTATTCCTAACGAAATCATTTTTAAAAAATATTTTCTCCACAAATAATTATAACTTTCAGGATAATCCCAAAAAAGAGTATCATGAATTACACATATTTTTTTGGCATTTAACTTACAAAAAGGAAGAACGAAATCTGGACAAATCAAATAATCTACATTGTAAAAATAAGTTTTAATTGGTAAAACGATCTGTTTCCACAAGAAATAATGTAGATGATATACTAATCTTACAAATCTATAGTTTGAATTAAAATAAAAAGAGTGTTTTGTGTTTTTTAAAATATTGTGTGAAAAGATATATTCAATATTTTTATTTTGATAATTCTTAAAGCCATGATTAAGCTGATCAATATAAGTTTTGATTCCTGCGGCAGAAGTTTTATAGCAAAAAACATCTACGAATACTTTAATTTTACTGTTCATTTTAAATAAAGTATTAAATTTAAACTATTATAACCATCAACAAAATATGATATCTAATTTATTACAAAAATTAAAATTTTTCATTAAACTTACTTATATTAATTTAAACTATAAAAATCTTTCTGACAAAGAAATTTTTGAAAAAATTTATAGAGAGAAGGAATGGAATAAAAGTTCTGAAAACATGAACTCTGGTCCTGGATCTCATGACTTTAATTTAATCTCACCATACATTAAATTTGTGCAAGAATTTTTAAACAAAAATCCTAATTTAAAAATCATTGATATTGGCTGTGGAGATTTCAATATTGGCAAGAAAATATTTGAATCATCTAAAAGTTATATTGGTATTGATATAGTCGAAAATTTGATAAAAGCTAATTCTATTAATTTTGTGCATGAAAAATTAAATTTCATATGTTTAAATATAATTGAAGAAAAAATACCAAAAGCAGATTGTGTTATAGTACGCCAGGTTTTTCAACACTTAGATAATTACTCAATTTCAATTATACTAAACAAAATAAAATCTTTTAAATATGCTATAATTACTGAACATATTCCTGATGAATATTTTGTTCCAAACATTGATAAATTAACTGGACCTAATACTAGATTATATTCAAAAAGCGGAGTGGATATTGAGAGAGATCCTTTTGATTTTCAATTTAAATTTAAAAAAGAATTAATAGTTGACGATGAAAAGTTTGGGGGGTTACATAAAACCGTTATCTATACTTTGAGATGATTTTAAAAAATTTGTTTCCGTAACACCAACTAAAAACCAAGAAAAGAGAGAAACAAATAAGTACAGTTCGGCATTTGCTGTGAATAAAGGAATTAATAACCCTAACTTTGTTAATCCGGAAACAAAAGCTATAGACTTGACATGATTAGTTTTAGAAAGTAAAAAAACTTTAAAAGAATGATAAATAGAAATACTGATCATTAAAAGATATATTATTAAGGATATTATTCCCATTTGAATCCCATAAATAAGAAATTGGTTTTCACCACCAATCTTTATAGATTGATCAACTGAGCTCGCATTACCACTCATAGCTAATCCAATACCAAAAGGGTTTTCAACAATAGTCAAAACTCCTTCTATCCACTCAAACAAGTGACCAAGACTAGACAATTCTCTAAAACTTAGAGTGTCCTCAAGAAAATAAATAAAATCATTACTTGCATTGAAAAAAACTAATAATGAAATAATAATGAAAAAAAAGAATACTCTGTATAATAAATTATATTTTTTTATTAATATTAAACTAACAATTAAAATGAAGAACGCTGAGACAATTGAAGCTCTCGAGTATGCAAAAAGAAAAGAACAAAATATCATTACTAAAAAAAGTATGTTAATGAATTTATGAGATTTTAATTTTGATTGATACAATTCGAACAAAAAAAACGATAAAAATAAAATTAAACTAGCCGAAAATTCTAACGGATCAGAGAAAAAAGCTGCAAATCTTCCCTGAAATGGATTTCTCTCAAAAGTCCAACTTAATCCGAAATTACCAACTGGCATTCTATCATAAATATTTATTAAATATTCTGAATAATTTAAAATTGAATGAAGATGGTGATTTGAAAAATATTCAATTCCCGAAACAGAAAATCCAAAAACGACTAAAAATATCAATATAATTTTAACAAATTTCCATTGCTCAGATGAAACAATTGATAATCTGCCAAAAAAATACACAATGGATATTATAAATATATTTTTTGAGTACAAAATTCTGGAAATAAAATCTGCTTGTCCAATTGGAATAACAGTGAATATTAAAGTAATTAAAGTGAATAAGATTATTAATTTGTCTAAAAAACTAAATTTAAAACTAAATTTAATCCACTCATTCTTATAACCTAAAATATATACACACAAAGAACTAAATATTACAAAATCTTTTGAATATTTAATTATATGAACAGAAAAAACATGCCCAGTTAATTTTAATGATATTAATTGAAAAAATGTATAAAAAGGCAAGAATAACAGTAAATAATATATCAGATAATTAAGATTTCCGATATAAATATTTTTTAATATGTATCCTAAGAAAAGAAAGTATATGAACAATATAATAGAAAATAATATCATTTTAAAATATTAGATATTAAACCATCCTTAACACCATAAACCACTTTTTTAAGTTTATTAAATCTAAGTCTAGAGGTAAAATATATTAAATATCCTGATATTTTAGCGATTTGAAAAATTATTGAAAAAATTATATTAAAATTATTTTTAAATTTTTTTAATATGTATATATGGTTTCTAATATTTAGATAATGTGTTTTTGGAGATATATAACCTTCATTGTTTTTGTTTGCAGAAATCCATGATTTACCCTCATGGTGATAAATAAGACTTTTATTTTCAACATATAATTTAAAACCAGAACGATTTATCCTTAAAGATAAATCAGCATCTTCAAAATAAACAAAAAAGAAATCATCCAACATACCGACTTTTTTTATTACATCAGATTTAATCATAAAACAACATCCTGAAATCCATTCGACCTTATTGAGTGTTTTAAAATTAAATTTTGAAAGTCCTTTATTGGGATTTAAAAAACGTCCAAACTTAAAATCGATAGTTCCTCCACCATTCCATATAATATTTTTATTGTCATATTCTAAAATTAAAGGTTGGACAGCCCCGATTAAAGGATCATTATCAAAAGTAGTAATCAAATAATTTAAAAAATACTTGTCAACTTCAGTATCATTATTTAGAAGCATGGTATATTCATAATTGTTTTTAATAGCCCACTTAATTGCAACGTTATTAGCACCCGTAAAACCTAAATTAATTTTATTTTGAATAAATTCTATTTCAGGGAATTCATTTTGAATTTTAAAACCTGAAAAATCATGTGAATTATTATCAACAACTATTATTTTAAAATTATCATAATTACACTCATATAGACTCAAAATACATTTTTTGGTATAATTATAACCATTCCAATTTACTAAAATTATTGCTACAGAAGGGTTGATTTTATTTTTCATTTTTTAACAGATAATAATGAATAAGAAAATTTATAATTTCAGATATTAAAAGTGCAATCGATAAACCCAAACCCTTATATTTGAAACTCATAAAAAAAGTAACTGATACCATAAAGATTAAAGAAATCCAAGTCGCCTTGTTCAATATATTTTTTTTGTCGTGAACTAAAATAATAACAATGTTTTTAAAATTTAATGTAGCCAAAAATGGAATAAAAGATAAAATAACTAAATTTTTACTAGCATAATCAATCTGCTCTCCAGAGAAAAAAATGATTACCCAATCGGAAAAAAATACAAAAAACAATCCTATACTAAAAGTAAAAATCAATCCTTTTAAATAATAATTATTTAAATATTTATTGAACAATAAGTTATCTTTCTTTAATAAAACTGAAGCACTTTGTAAAACAGATTGAATTATAAAAACTGGAATCATTCTTAGCAATAATGCAATTCTGTTAGCTAATGCAAATTGTCCAAGTTCTTTGTTGTCTACGAATAATTTTAAAATTATTAGACTACTGTTAATTGAAATATGTCCAGCAACTGATGAAAAGAAATATTGAAAATTCTCTTTAAATCTTAAAAGTAAAATATCAATATTTGTCCACTTAAAATAATTTTTACTATAAAACTTTATCCAAAAACACAAGTAAACAATAAACAAACTAATGCCAAAAAAAAAATTAACAAAAGGCGCGTCTTCTTCGTTATTTATAAATAACAATATTAAAAATAAATAAATTGTTTTTGAAAAGATGTTTAATATGCCTAATACAGATAAATTATCCTTTCCTTGTAAATAAAAAATAGGGTGAATCGCTTCACTAAATAAAATTGGAATAGACAATAGGATTATAAATTCGTAAGTTCTAAACAAGTCTGTAGTAATTACTATAATTACTATAGTTAAAGCTATAATTGAGGCAATAAAAAATCTTAAAGAAATAATTGAGTTAATTAAATCTAGTTCATCATTTAAGTTATTTGAAATAGAAATTTGTTTAGGACCATTTAAATGATATCCATAGCTTATCAAAATAGACATCAATAAAAAAATTGATAATGAAAGGTTTACTAAACCATACTGAATATCTCCTAAATTTTTAAAAAGTAGTGGAGTAACAATTATTGCAATTAAAATATTTACACCTTGATTAATTGAAAGATTTATAAAGTTATTTATAATTACATTTTTGACTTTAAACTTCATTAATTTAATTTAATAACCTATAATTTAATTCTTTCCATAAAAATTAAAATAAAATAGTATAACGTAATAAATATAAATCCAAAAGCTAATCCATATATAAGAGTTTTGGGTAGATTCCATCTTGAACTTTGTAGAGGGAAGACAGGGCCATCTATTATCTGAATTATTGGGGATTTATTTCTTTGCGAAACTTTAGCTAACTCAAATTGCTTAACTACTTCAGCATAGATAGAAGTATTTGCTTGTAAATTTAGCATTTCGATTTGAGAGGGGATTTTATTGGATTTAAGTAACGGATTTGGATTTGGAACATCCTCGTCTAAATACGCAAGTTTTTTAATAGATTTATCTATTTCAGTTTTAATACTGTCAACTTGCTTTTTTAATATATTGATATTTTGCTTTGATTTTTTATTTTTTATTTCAAAATAAAAGTCAATAACATTTTGGACTAAAGTTTCATTAAATTCTTTGGAAAAAATTTCATCTTTATGCACAAAGTTTACGTTTATAATAGAAGTTTTTCTATTAGGCTTACTAACTATCAAATGATTTTTTTTTATTTTTTTTATAACTTTTTTTATTATACTATCTTGAATTCGTGTTATTTGATTAGAATTGTAAATATCAAAAAAAATATTTTTTGAATTTTCGAAATGCAAAAAACGATTCACAAGTTTTTGCTTTTTAAGTTTAAATGTCTTTTCGGTTAATAATGTTTTTTTCAACATTGAACTAGAAACAAATAACTCCTGAATATTATCTATTTGGAACAACGAACCCCCATCAATTAGAGAACTAGAGTTAAGACCTGCAATCGAAGCTATGGAAGATAAGTCTGAAAGTTTATTTGATTTGTCATTTTCGATTACAAAATTAGTATCTGAATAAAATAACGGACTTGTTAAATAATTGAATGAAATACAAAAATAAATAGTCGAAAAAATAGTAAACAAATAAACTTTAAGTCGAGTCAACAAAAAGTAAAATACAGTTTTTACTCTATTAATTAAAAATAATATTGAAAAATCTTTTTGATCCATCTTTTAATTAAAACTATTTTATTTGAGTAAGTGCTAATATTAATGTAGCTAAGCCAGTTGTGAAATTTAATATTTGATTTGTTGCTATTGGATTTTTTATGGCCTTTTTTGGAACGATAATTTCAGATCCTGGTTCTGCTTTTGGGTAAATATTAAAAAATAAAAATCTTTTTGTACTTGCAACATCTCCATTTGCATAAATTACATAAGTTCCTTGGCGTTTAGCTTTACTGTCGAAACCGCCAGACGAATTAATATAATATTTTAAGCTTTTGTTAGGGCTAAATCTGACAGTCGTCGGATATAATAATTCCCCACGTAGTCTTACAGTTTCCATATATTTTGGCACTACAATTACATCTCCTTCTTTTATTAGTAGGTCAGATTTAGAGCTTGGTGATTTAATTATTGATTCTAAATCAATTCCAATGGATTCTGAATTTGATATCATAATTTCACTCTCAACAGAATTTTTTTTAATAATTTCATTTATTCTTTCTGATTTTGCATAACTACCCAAAACTTTATTATCGTTTGTTTTTAAATTGATGTTTTTTAAGTCTTTATCAATTCTTTCAATTAATAAAACTTCTGATTCAGTTAAATCGGCTTCTTTGTTAATAACTTTATTTCTAAGAGAATTCAAACTATTAATTTTCTTTGTCAAATCAGTCTGAATTTCGGCAAATTCAGTTAACCTTATTAAAGTTGCACCTTTTAAATAAGCCATGCTTTTAAACCCTCCTGCTTTATTGATTAAATCAGAGATTCTTTCATTTTTTGATGAAATAGAATATTTTCCGGGATATAAAACTTCTCCTTCAACTCTAGCATATTTTTGAATATTAAAATTTGGATTTTTTCTAACTATAACCTGATCGAAAGGTTCAATGGCGACTGAACTATCGATTAATTTATTTAAATCTTTATCAAGATTGATAATAATAGTTTCAGAAATTTTTTTATTAGAATAATCAGTTAAAACTCTTCTATTTATTTCTATTCGACTAGCAGTAGCATCTTCCTTAAAGCCACCTGCTATTAAAATCAAATTTGAAAGTGTTAAGTTTTTAGAATATGGATAAATTCCTGAGTTGTTAACTTCTCCCGAAATTTCAATGTAATCTTCTTCTTTTAAATCATTAAAGGATAAAATATTTAAAACATCTTCAGCTTGTAAAATAAATTTTGGTTTTTTAAGTTCTTCTTTTAGATTTAATGAAATAGTTGATATTGAATAATCCTTATTAGTTCTAGTTAAAAGCGCTTTATCATAATAAACATCTCCCATTAACCCTTCAGCTTTTTGAATTAAGCTTTTAATTGTCATTTTTTTGTCTAAAGAAAATGTACCAGGCCTATAAATGGCACCTTTTATAATAACTCTATTAGTATATTTTTCAATAATTTCATTAACTTCATATATGTCACCTGAAACAGGCATAAAAAAATCAAATTGATCAACACTTATGTCAATAATTTTGAGTTGACCATCAATAACTCTTGTTAATTTAACAGACTTTTTGAAAGCTTTTTCAGAAAATCCGCCAGCATAGAAAAACAAGTCACTAAGAGTTTCATTTTCTTTTGTTTCAAAAGTTCCAGGTTTTTTTACAGCACCCCTAATTTTCACACGATTAGTATAAGGTCCAACTAAAATTAAATCATCATTTTCTAATCTAATATTTGAGGATCCATCTCCCTTTGTAAGAAATTTATATACATCTACAGAATTAACTAATTTGTTATTTCTAAATAACTTAATTTCTCTAAGAGTCGCATTTTCTGTGATTCCTCCTGCTACATAAATAGCATTGTAAACAGTGTTAAATGCACTAAAATTATACGTACCTGGTAAATTAACTTCACCTACAATATTTACTCTAATTGCCCTTGGGACACCAACAGAAATATTTACAAATGTAGATTGATCATTTAATCCAGTATAAATTGTTTTGAATTTTGAAATAAGTCTTTTTTTGGCATTTTCAAGCGAGAGTCCACTTAGATTTATTGGTCCAATATTTTCTAGTATAGCGTCACCATCAGGACTAATTTCAACTTGATAGTAATTTTCTGATTCACCATAAATATCAATAAATAATTTATCTCCAGGGCCGATAATATAATCTAAAGGAGTAGGTATATTTAAATTAGATTGAAAAGATAAAAATGTATTTCCCCTGAAAACCTCATATCCAAAAACATCGCTAGTAACTTCTCTAAAAACTTCCATTTCTTCTTTCCATCTCTGTCTTAATCTAGTTTCTTCTAAAGGAGTAGATGCGTTTTGTGCTACACGTGCTATTGTTTCAGCTGATTTAAATCTTTTGTCTAATTTTTCTATTTCACTTTGAGTCATTCCTTGCGATTTAGCAATTTTTAATAAATCGAATTGATTATAACCTTGTGAAGAGGATCTTCTTAACAACAAGTCAATCTGACTACTATTAAGCTCAGAAAAATTTACATTTGAAAAATCTTGAGAAAAAGACTGAATTGAAATAAGTAAACAAATAATTACTTTTATAGGCTTAAACATTTTAAATATTTGATTAAAACGAATATACTAATGATTTTAGATTTAAAGAATATAATTTATTAAAAAATTCTTAGTTTTAGTTTTTACTAAATTTTAAATATCAATAATTTACATAGATGATTAAAAAAAAAATTTGCTTACTATTCGTTATTTTTTTTTCATTTAATTTTGCTCAGACTGAAATTAAAATAAATTTAGCTTCGGCAGCATTATTAATTCCGAATATTGGAATTGAATTTAAAATATCAGAAAACTTAGGTTATCAATTAGATACTAGTGCATCATTTTGGGATTCAATTGATAATAATCCTATGTTGTTTATGCAAGTTTTTAATGAGCTTAGATATTATCCAAAAAAATATAATCGAACTTTTTTTATTGCACCCCATATAGGTTATGGAATGTTTTTATTAAAAAGTCCTAAAATCCTGACTTCTATAGTAGATACTCAGTTTAAACCAGAAGGATCTTATCAGTCTGGGAGAAACACATATTATGGTTTTACAGTTGGAAAAAAAATTAAATTAAAAAATCCGAAATTTGAATTAGAATTATTTATTGGAGGTGGAAGCTCGCAATCTAATTACAAGTATTATAATTCATTAGGTGAATTAGAATTTGATGATCCAAATGCTAAAAGAAATTTCAGCAAAAGTGGTGAAGAGCTGGTTTATAAGGGTGGATTAATGCTTGTATATAAACTTTAATCATGCTTTTTAACTCTGTTGAATTTGTATTTTTTTTTACAATAGTTTTTTTTTCATATTGGTTTCTTTTTAATAAAAATTTAAAATTTCAAAATTTATTAATATTAATATCTAGTTATTTTTTTTATGGTTGGTGGGATTGGAGGTTTTTAATTTTAATTATAATCAGTTCTTTTTCAGATTTTATTATTGGCATAAAAATTGAAAATTCAAGTTGTAAAATTCATAAAGCTAGAGCACTAAAATTAAGTTTAATAATAAATATTGGGATTTTAGGTGTTTTTAAATACTATAATTTTTTTATAGAAAACTTTATAATTCTATTAGATAATTTAAATATTCAAAGTAACATTATCTTATTAAAAATAATTCTCCCTGTTGGAATTAGTTTTTATACATTCCAAACCTTAAGTTACTCAATTGATATTTATAATAAAAAAATTAAAGCCAGTAAAGATATCATTTCATTTTTTGCATTTGTTTCGTTTTTTCCACAGCTAGTTGCCGGACCAATTGAAAGGGCAAAAAACATGTTGCCTCAGTTTTTAAAAAAAAGAAAATTTAATTACGATTTTTCAATTTCAGGCTGTAGATTAATTTTAATTGGTCTTTTCAAAAAAATGGTGGTTGCAGATAACCTATCTATTATTGTGGATTCAATATATTCAAATCCAGCAGATTTTTTAGGTTTTCCTTCTCTATTAGCAACAGTGTTTTTTGCAATTCAAATATACTGTGACTTTTCTGGTTATTCTGATATAGCAATTGGTTTAGCAAGACTACTTGGTTTTAAGTTAAAGACAAATTTTAAAACACCTTATTTTTCCAAATCTTTAACAGAATTTTGGAGAAATTGGCATATATCACTATCAACTTGGTTTAGAGACTATGTTTATATTCCTTTGGGAGGGAGTAAAATGTCTGAAAAAAGAATTTATGTAAATATTATGATAACATTTTTATTAAGCGGATTATGGCACGGTGCTAATTGGACTTTCATAATCTGGGGAGCTATTCATGGGTTAGGACTAATTATAGAAAAAAAAGTGAGTGTTTTAAAATTTAAAGTAAACCTGATTTTTAATATATTTAGAGTATTATTTACTTTTAGTTTTGTTTGTTTGGCATGGATCTTTTTTAGAAGTGAAAGCTTCAATGATTCTATTTTGATTTTTGTAAATATATTTAGTGATATTTTAGATTATTCAAATTATAGTGTAATGTCTCTAAAATTCAGAGGACTTGGAATCAAACCTAATGATATAATTATTTGTCTATTATTCATATTTTTATTATTCACAATAGAATTAGCTTCAAAATCAAAAAAAATATTAAATATTTTTAATTCTTATAAAATTATAAGAATAATTTCTTATTATTTTATCTTGATTTTAATTATTTTTTGGGGAACTGAATATTCTGGAAATAATTTTATATATTTTCAGTTTTAGATAAATAATGAAAAAATTTATAAAAACATCAATTTTTTTTTTGATTCCATTTTTAATTTGGGCAGTTATTGTTTTTTCAATTGATCCATTTAATTATTTTAATAAAATACATATTATTGAAAAAACTGCAAAAACCAACGCTGAAAATTTAAATACCTTACTTTTTAGAACAATAAATTTCATAAATTCTCCAACAGAAAATATTCTAATCGGAGATTCTAGAACAAATTCTTTGCCTAATAATTTAATTGAAGAAATAACTAACAAAAAATTTAAAAAATTAAATACTAACGCAGCAAAATTAAATGAGATTTTTGAATTATTTTATTTAGCAAATAACATCAATAAGATTAATCAAGTTGTGATTGGAATTAACTTCAATATGTTTAATAAATTTAGTTATGAAAACAGGGTAAAAAAAATAAAAAGAGTAATTAAAAACCCAGTACTCTATATTTTTAATAAAGATGTGGTAGAAGCTTGTTTCTATGTTATTAGGTCTCAATTATTTAATATTAATTTGAATTCAAAATCATTATTAAGTAAGGAAGAGTTTTGGAAATGGACACTTGAGACTAAAGCTAATCATTGGTATGGTAAATATGAATTTCCAGAAAAAACATACAGAGATTTAATAAAACTTGATGATTTCTCAAAAAAAAATAATATAGAATTAATATTTATTATAGTTCCTCATCACAATGATTTTCATCAAAAATTAGTTGAATTTGGTTTGACTGAGATGGAATTTAAGTTCAAAAAAATAATGTCTTCATTAAACGCAAAAGTTTATGATTATGATTATTTTAACCGAATAACAATTGATAAAAATAATTTTACTGACCCAATTCACTACAACGATTCAATAGGAGAATTAATTGTTAATGAAATATGGGGAGACAATCTTATTGTCGGAAGAAAGTTAATGAATTAATGTTTTTTGAATTATTAATTATAAAAATATGGTAATTTGTATTGTTGGATTAGGCTATGTTGGATTACCTTTATGTTTAGCATTTAGCCAAAAAAAATTTAACGTTATTGCATATGACTCATCATTAAAAAGAATTAATGAACTAAATAAATCCATTGATGTTAATAGAGAATTTTCTAAAAAAGAACTTAGCTCTTTAAAGAATATAGTTTTTACAAATAGTTCATCTGAAATAATTAATGCAAATATTTATATTATTACTGTACCTACGCCTGTAAATAAAGATAAAAGTCCGAATTTAAAACCTCTCTTAAAAGCTAGTAAAATTGTTGGTAATAATTTATCTGTAAACGATATTGTTATTTACGAATCAACAGTCTATCCAGGTTGCACAGAAGAAGAATGTATCCCAGTGCTTGAACATAACTCTGGGATGACTTTTAATAAAGATTTTTTCTGTGGATACTCACCAGAAAGAATTAATCCTGGTGATAAAAACAGAAAATTAAGAGACATTGTTAAAGTTACATCTGGGAGTAATACTAAAACTGCTACAAAAATTGATAATCTCTATAAAGAAATTATTGAAGCTGGCACACACTTAGCCCCCTCTATAAAAGTGGCAGAAGCATCTAAAATAATAGAAAATGTACAAAGAGATATTAATATTTCATTAATGAATGAATTAGCAATTATTTTTAATAAAATTGGAATTGACACTAAAGAGGTTCTACAGGCTTCTTCTACAAAGTGGAATTTTTTAAATTTTAAACCCGGATTAGTTGGAGGACATTGTATAGGTGTAGATCCCTATTATTTAGCCTATAAAGCAAAGCAAGTCGGATATACGCCAGAAGTTATCCTTTCTGGTCGAAAGGTTAATAATAAAATGAGTGAACATATTGCTGAGAATATCCACAATTTGATTAAAAAAAATAATAAAAAACCAAAAAACTGTGATGCATTAGTACTAGGAGTTACATTTAAAGAAAACTGTTCTGACATAAGAAATTCCAGAGTTTTCAACTTATATAAATCTTTAAAAAAATTAAAAATTAAAGTAGATTTATTTGATCCATGCGCTGTAAATGATGAAGTGATTAAAAACTACAAAATAAAATTAATTGATAAAATTGACAAAAAATATGACGTCATTGTTTTAGCAGTAGCTCATGATGAATTTTTAAAAATGAATTTTATTAACTTTAAAAAATCAGATGGAATTATTTATGATGTGAAATCAGTTTTAGATAAGAATATAATAACAGAAAGATTATAGTAATGAAAGGTATTATTTTAGCCGGTGGAAGTGGAACAAGATTATACCCTTTAACAAAAGGGCAGTCTAAGCAACTATTAGCCATACACGACAAGCCAATGATTTATTATCCTTTATCAGTTTTAATGTTAGCAAGAATAAAAGATATTTTAATAATTTCAACCCCTAATGATTTACCTAACTTTAAAAGATTATTCGAAAATGGAAATCATATAGGATTAAATATTTCTTATGCTGAACAAAAAAAACCTAATGGAATCGCAGAAGCATTTATTATTGGAGAAAAATTTATTGAGAAAGATAATGTTTGTTTAATTTTAGGTGATAATATTTTTTATGGCGGGGGTTTTACAAAATTATTAAAGAAATGTGTTGAGGGAGTTGATAAATCTAATAAAGCTCTTGTCTTTGGGTATTATGTAGACAATGCTGATAGGTATGGTGTTATTGAAAATGATCGTAATGGAAATGTTGTAAGTATTGAAGAAAAACCAAAGTTTCCAAAAAGTAATTATGCAGTTGTTGGACTTTATTTTTATCCAAATTCTGTCATAAATATTTCTAAACAAATAAAGCCAAGTAATAGAGGAGAATTAGAAATAACTAGCGTTAATCAAAAGTATTTGGAAAATTCTAATCTCAAAGTCGAACTTCTTGACAAAGATTTTACTTGGCTTGATTCAGGTACTCATGAATCGATGCTAGAGGCTTCTAATTATATTCACACAATCGAAAAAAGGAAAGGTAGAAAAGTAGCTTGTATTGAAGAAATTGCATATGTATTGGGTTATATTACAAGAAATGAATTGATTAAATTATCTAATCCTCTTAAAAATAATCAATACGGAAAATACTTAATTGAAAAAGTTTTAAAAGATTAATAATGAAATTTATTAAATGTAGTCTCCCTGGATTAATAATTTGTGAACCCAAAAAGATAAAGGATGAAAGAGGGTTTTTTACAGAATCATTCAGAAAAGATTTGTTTGAAAATTTTTTAGGCAGTAAAGTAGAGTTTTGCCAAGAAAACCAATCTGAATCTAAATACGGTGTACTAAGAGGCTTGCATTTTCAAAAAGAACCTTATGCTCAATCTAAACTAGTAAGCGTCCAAAAAGGAAAGATTCTAGATGTTGTGGTAGATATTAGAAAGAATTCAAGATTTTATGGAAAATACTTTAGTATTGAACTAGATGATGTTAGTAATAAACAGTTATTTGTTCCAAGAGGTTTTGCACATGGGTTCATAGTTCTTTCTAATTTAGCCAGAGTAAGTTACAAGGTGGACAATTATTACAATCCAATTAGTGAAGAAGGTTTGAACTACAATGATCATAAATTAAATATAGATTGGAAAATTAATAAAAAAGACATTATAACAAATGAAAAAGACCTTAGCTATTCTGATTTTAATTCAATCGATTTTATCTAAATAGATGTTAAATAACATTTTAGTAACAGGATGTAATGGTCAATTAGGATCTGAATTTCAAAATTTAGAACCTAAATATCCTGAATTTAATTTCTTTTTTAAAGATCTGGACTTAGATATTTCAAACAAACGAGGCTTGAACGATTTTATATCTAATCATAAGATTCATATTATTTTAAACACAGCTGCTTACACCAATGTCAATAAAGCTGAACTTGAAAAAGAAAAAGCAGACTTAATAAATTCATTTGCTGTAAAAAACTTAGTTGAATTATCAGAAAAATACCATTGTAAATTAATTCATTTTTCAACAGATTACGTCTACTGTGGTTTAAATAAAAACCCAATTAAAGAAAATTCACTAAAAAATCCTCTTAATTATTACGGAGTTTCGAAAAGAAATGGAGAGATTTTAATAGAAAAATCTCCATCAGAATCTATAGTAATTAGAACCTCGTGGCTATATTCACAATATGGAAATAATTTTGTAAACACGATTTTTAATAAAGCTAAAAGTGAAAGCGAAATTCATGTTGTTAACGACCAATATGGCTGTCCAACTAATGCAAAAGATTTAGCATTCGACACGATGAATATTCTAACGTCCAAATTAAAATTAGATTTTAATGGCAAAGTTTATAACTATTCCAATTTAGGCTCAACCAGTTGGAGTGATTTTGCGAAAAAAATAATAAAATATTCGAAATTTGAATGCGAAGTGCGCGAAATTTCGTCTTCATTTTTCAAGTCAAATGTAAAAAGACCAAAATATTCAGTTACGAGTAAAGATAAAATTATTAGTAATTTTAATTTGAATATTTCAAGTTGGGAAGATTCATTAAAAACTTATTTAAACAGTCTTAAATTATGAAAAATGTTTTGATAACAGGGGGAGCAGGATTTATAGGTTCTCACTTAGTGAAATTTTTTGCAAAAAAATATCCTAATTATAATATTATCAATCTTGATAATTTAACCTATGCAGGAGATTTAAATAACTTGAATGAAATTTCTAATTTTCCAAACTATAATTTTGTGAAAGCAGATATTTGTGATTTTAAAAATATAGAAGAAATTTTAAAAAAATATGAAATTGATGCTGTCATTAATCTTGCCGCAGAATCTCATGTAGACAGATCTATTGAAGATCCTTTTATATTTGCTAGAACCAACGTTATGGGTACTCTTTCATTGCTACAAGCTTGCAAAAATTATTGGAATTCTAATTTTAGAAATAAACTTTTTTATCATGTTTCAACAGATGAAGTTTATGGAAGTTTAGGAAATAAAGGACTATTTACTGAAAAAACAAATTACGACCCTCACTCTCCCTACTCAGCTTCAAAGGCCTCCTCAGATCATTTTGTTAGAGCTTTTTATGATACATACAAACTTCCTATAGTAATCTCCAATTGCTCTAATAATTATGGTCCCAATCAATACCCTGAAAAGTTAATTCCTTTATTTATTAAAAATATTATAAATAATATACCAATCCCAATTTACGGAGATGGAAAAAACATTAGAGACTGGTTATATGTAGAAGATCATGTTTTTGCAATTGATTTGATTTTTCATAAATCCAAAATTGGAAAAACTTACAACGTTGGAGGAAATAACGAAATCACTAATAATCAAATTGCTAATGTTTTAATTGACAAAATTGACAAAAAATTAAAAAGAAGAAAAGGTGAATCCTTAAATTTAATAAATCATATTGAAGATAGATTAGGACATGATAGAAGGTATGCCATTGATAGCTCTAAAATTAAAAATGAGTTAGGTTGGGTTCCTAAATACACATTTGAAATTGGAATTGAAAAAACAATAGATTGGTATCTTAATAATCTTTCTTAAATTTGAAAATATGAAAGTAGGAATAACCTTTGGTACGTTTGATTTGTTTCATGCTGGACATGTAAAAATGTTAGAGGAAGCTAAATCAAGATGTGATTATTTAATTGTAGGCTTACAATTAGATCCATCAATTGACAGACCAAAAAAAAATAAGCCAACTCAATCAATCATTGAAAGATATGTACAATTAAGGGGGTGTAAGTATATTGATGAAATAATCCCATATGTTTCAGAAAGTGACTTAATTGATGTCTTATCTAGTTTTAAAATTGATCTAAGAATAATTGGTGAAGAATATAAAGACAAAG
>ERZ807291.856-NODE-856-length-50947-cov-32.597167_pt1 | contig 50947 bp, 43 predicted proteins | sample MGYA00521257_ERZ807291 | MGnify/ENA primary metagenome ERZ807291 (study PRJEB31413, sample SAMN03169783) | marine metagenome | biome: Marine; feature: Water; material: Subsurface seawater | place: North Sea | collected 2011-04-28 | depth 1 m m ... | reverse complement strand
CTTTTGTCGTAACACCAGATATGGAAGGCTTTTCTACGTCAAAAAAACTTGATAAACTCGGAATGCGCGGATCTGATACTTGTGAACTGGTTTTCGAAAATTGTTTTGTACCCGACGAAAATTTAGTAGGAAAAATAGGTCAAGGTGCAGAAATTCTCATGAGTGGGTTAGATTACGAACGAGTTGTATTATCAGGTTTATCAATTGGTATTATGCAAGCGTGCATGGACATCGTTCTACCCTATATACATGAAAGAAAACAGTTTGGAAAACCCATTGGAACGTTTCAGCTTATGCAGGGAAAACTTGCTGATATGTATGTAACTTTGTCAACTGCAAGATCATATGTTTATACAGTAGCCTCAGCATGTGACCGAGGGGAAACAACCCGCAAAGATGCAGCAGGTTGTATATTGTATGCAGCAGAAAAATCTACACAAATGGCCTCAGATGCAATTCAAATGCTTGGCGGTATGGGATATATGAACGAAAGTGCAACTGGTCGTCTTTGGCGTGACGCTAAACTCATGGAAATAGGTGCTGGCACTTCAGAAATTCGTAGATGGTTAATTGGACGAGAACTTTTTGGCGAAACTTGTTAAACCTAGCAAGACTGCCTTTGAAAACTCTCAGTTTTTTTTATAAATTCTGACCAATTATTATCTTGGACAATTGGTTTCCATAAAGTTTCTATATCTTCGTACAATAACCTAACTGGATTATCAAATTTAGGAGAAGCCCCGTTAGCTTCAAATTTTTTTAAAGAATTATACCAATCTACAAACTCATCTCCCGAATAAAGATCAGAATTTTCAGACCTTTTGGCTCTCATCAACTCATTAGCACCACCCTGCCAATCATGCCAAAACTGTGGCCAATCACATTGGCTATTTTCTAAAAACTTAAAAGTTAAAGATATAAATTCAAAGTCTTTTTGGTTTTGTTTTGGCTGAATTTTTAGTCTTTCAAAAACGTTATCTCGTAAAGCATCACGGTATGCAGGTGCAAAACCCTCAAGAACTTTGAGAAGTTTTTTGTCAGTGCAAATAAGCGATAAACTTTGGGCCAATTGTCCTAAATTCCAATACATCGCTTCAGGCTGTCTTGAGAAAGCATATAGACTATTGTGGTCAAAATATGCTGCAGTAAAATTCGATTTCAAACTTGGTAAAAACCTATAAGGGCCATAATCGAAACTTTCTCCAGTTATGTTCATGTTATCTGTATTCATCACTCCATGAACAAATCCAGCTGCCATCCATGATGCCACCAATTCAGATGACTTAAGGACTACAGCATGGAGTAGCTCATCAGGAGTACATGGACCACTATAAAAATTTTTAATACAATATTGAGTTAGCTTTTCTAAATTATCAGTTTTGTTGAGAAAGGCCTGTCTCTGAAATGTTCCAAACCGTATATGTGAATGGGACAATCGCACCATAACTGCTGACCGTGTGGGAGAAGGTTCGTCATTACGTTGAAGCTCTTCTCCTGTTTCAATTAACGATATTGTTTTAGATGTATTAACCCCGAGATGTTCTAAATATCGTGAAGCTAAAACCTCCCTAATACCGCCCAGCAGAGTAAGCTTGCCATCACCACCTCTCGACCAGGGAGTTTGTCCTGAACCCTTAGTTCCAAAATCTAAAAGTCTTCCTTTGTTATCTCTTAATTGTGCATACAAAAACCCTCTACCATCACCTAAGTTAGGATTGTATTGATGAAACTGGTGACCATGATAACGTAAAGCTAAGGGCTTCTTTAAATTATTAGATAACGGGTCAAATAAACCAAAATGTTTTATCCATTCAGACTTAGTTAGATTTAAACCTACAGTATCCATAGAGAAAGTATCACTATAACGAAGTTCAGTTTTAGGGAAATTCGCAGGAGTTACGATATCGTAAAATTCATTCCCTAAAGAAGTAATTTTTGTATCCGGGTGATACAAAATTATTCCGCATGCTTATATAAGTGAAACTTAACCATAATTAATCTTCTACATATTTTAACAAGAACTCTGAAGCACTTTTCAAAACTATTTTTCCCTTTGGAAATAAACGTGTAAAATTCAAAAATCCATGAGGTAGTAATTTTTCATGATTATAATCTACATTTATCGCATTAACTAATAACTTGTCAGCATACAGTTTTCCCTCATCCCTCAAAGGATCAAGTCCACAAGTCAAAATATAACTTGGCGGTAGACCCTTTAAATTATCTTCTAACAATGGCGATAAAGATGTTTCTTGAGTATTTGCTCCCGCTACATAATGCTCATCTATAAATTTCAAAGCCATGAAGCCAAGTTGAAGCCAATCTTGGGGTCCGGGCTTTGGGGGCTTGAAATCAATTAATTGCATTAGTGGGTAAAAAAGAATTTGAGCTTTTACTCTATCTCTAAACTTTTGAGACAAATAGGCTGTTATATTACCACCCGCACTATCCCCCCCAAGGGAAATATTATTAGAATTAATACCCCATTTTCGGCAATTACTATTATTTAGTGCCCAATCTAAAACTGCTTCACAATCATTTAAAGCAGCTGGGTAGGGGAATTTAGGAGCAAGTCTGTAATTGACAGACAATACTCTTATCCCGGTATTAAATGCTATTCTACGCGTAATGCCCTCATGACTTTCAATTGACCCCGTCACAAAGCCTCCTCCGTGAAAATATATAAAGCATGGACCCTCTGATGGCTTAGCATTGAGCGGTACAAATAATCTAACTGGAATTTTAAGGTTTTCTTTTGAAATTATAAAATCATGAATTTCTTTCATATCGGGAAAAGGGAAATCTAATTGACCAGAAACCCTGCGAAAGGAATTGTGAATCTCATGGATGCTTTCAGGGTCAATACGCATTTTTTCTAAACCTGCCTTCAAGCTTTGATCCAAGTCAGCTTTAAAACTTTTCATTTTTACAATGGGGTCAAACGCGGGCTTTTTCATTTATGGTCTCTGCGTAATGCTTAGTTTAAATCTGTTTAATCCACTAAAGGCGCATTTCGCCATTACTGATACTCTCAAATAATTTTTTAGTCATCTTACGGTATTCTCCAGTACTAGGATCACTAACATAAATTGGGTCATCAAATTTTTTAGGGTCAAAACCAGCTTTAACTAAGTCTGTCTTTTTAAATTTAAATGTACCCGTCGTCTCCGATTCTTTTGATAACCGAATGAATACTGGCCTTGCATATGCAGGTAAATTTTCTTGTACATGTTGCATTAAGAGCTTCATATCCAGTTTATTTTCAACAACAAGCGACGCCATACCTGCACGCCCATCATATCCAGAAACAGAAACTCCATAAACATTCGCTTCGTTAATGCCATCAAATGATGATAAAACTGAAGCCACCTCACCTGTTGCTACATTCTCTGCCTTCCACCTAAAAGTATCACCAACTCTATCAACAAAATAATAATAGCCCATTTTATCTCGTTTAAGTAAATCTCCAGTTCTAAACCAAGCATCACCCTGTTTAAAAACATTTCTCAAAATTTTCTTTTGAGTAGCTTCTGAAGTTTCATAACCTTCAAAACGGAACCTTGGGTCACTCTGTCTAATCTCTCCTATCAATTCGCCTACTTCATTATTTTCTGTTCTTATACATAATCCATTAGAGTCCCTTAAATTTTCTCCCTGCTCAATATCATATTTTATGATATCACAATTAAATTTAGATTTCAGATAACTCGGAACACGACCTACAGCTCCTATAGGCCCGTCAATATTCATTAAACTTACATTGCCTTCAGTTGCTCCGTAGAATTCAATTACGTGCTTGATATTAAACCTTTCTATAAACCCAGCCCAAACCTCTGGCCTCAAGCCATTGCCAATTATCCATTTTATTTTATGATTATTTTCTTTCGGATGAACCGGTGACGACAATAAGAAACGACAAAGCTCACCCACATAAACTAAAATTGTAGCCTCATACGTAACAACCTCATCCCAGAAATTTGATACTGAAAATTTAGGCCTAACAATTACAGCACCGCCTCTTGTTAAGGCAGCACCAACACCACAAAGTCCCCCTGTTGCATGATACAATGGTAATACCATCATTATACGATCACTTTGCACTGTATCTACACCGCCAGCAAAACCCCGCATGTAATTCTGTGCACGCACATGAGTTATTTTAGCTGCTTTAGGCATCCCAGTAGTACCAGAGGTAAACATTTTCATACATAAATCTCCTCCCTTAACTCCCTCACGGAAATTTCTAGATGGACGTTGAGATGGGTAGTTTAATAATTCAGAGTCTAAATTTTTATACTTTTTGATTTTTCCAAAAATTGAAAACACCTTTAAATTAGTTCCTGCGTACTTCTTTGCACTTTCCCACTGATCAGCTATTTCATGATCTACAATCACGACTTTTGATTCTGATACATTTATGCAGTGCGCTAATGATGGACCGGCTAATTGATAATTCAAAAGCGCAGGAATAACACCAATTTTTGTGAGACCAAACCAAATTGCAACATAATGCGCTCGATTTTGTATAAAAAGAGCAACAGTATCGCCTGCAATACATCCCTCTGATAATGCCCATGCCGCAATTCTGTTAGCATATTTTTCCATATCATTATACGTTAGATTGATATCATCCTCTACAAATGCAAGGTTGGCCCCAAATTTATCCACCCGCATTTCAATTTCGTCTGCAATACCAAAATTAGCCTTTGCATCCACACTCTTCACTTCTTTGATAATACGTAAAAATGCAGCTACATAGTTAAGCTCATCTTTTATTAATTTTAAAAAACTCATTGTACTTTTTCTTATTTATCAACTCATAGACTCATATAATCAGACTAGTGTAAATTACTTTAATATCAAAACATCTAATAAAAAAATATATCTATTAAAATACACTTCAGCCCTAAATAAATTCATCAGCCTTGAAACCTAGTCAGTTTTAGTTAATAGCAATCGAAGAGTTAACAGGATAAATATGGCCCCCCCTCTTCTTACATTATCCAATATTCATCTAACATTTGGTAGTACTCCATTATTCGAAGGAGCTGAATTAACTATCATGCCTAAAGAACGATTATGTATTGTCGGGAGGAACGGCTCCGGGAAATCTACGCTATTGAAAATAGCAGCAGGAATGGTAGATTATGATGAAGGAAAGCGGTGGATTAAACCGGGAATAACAATTCGTTATCTTCCTCAAGAGCCTGACCTTTCTAAATTTAAAACTTCACGGGAATATATAGAAGGCGGTTTAATTGGGGCTGATGATAGTTTTCGGATTCCATATCTACTTGATGGGTTATCGCTAAGTGGCGATGAAGATCCACAAGTTATGTCTGGGGGCGAACTAAGAAGAGCGGCTCTAGCAAGAACACTGGCACCAAAGCCTGATATTTTGATGTTAGATGAACCCACAAATCACCTAGATCTTGCAGCCATAGAATGGTTAGAAAATGAGATAAAGTCCTTAGGGTCTTCAGTTATAATTATATCGCATGATAGAAGGTTTCTCGAGAATCTTTCAAAACGAACTCTATGGGTAGATAGAGGTGAAACCAAACTACTTGAAAAGAATTTTTCCTTTTTTGAAGACTGGAGGGATAAAAATTTAGAACAAGAAAAACTTGACCAGCACAAACTAAAGCGAAAAATACACAGAGAACAACACTGGGTTATACATGGTGTATCTGGACGTCGAAAAAGAAATGTAAAAAGATTAAAAGACTTATCAAGCTTACGTAAACAGTTTCAGACCCATAGACAATCAACTGGGAATTTAAATATCACAGTTGCAGATAGTCCGCAGTCAGGTAGATTTATTTCTAAATTAGTTAGCATCACAAAGTCGTATGGTGATAAAAAAGTTTTTGATGATTTCTCCGTAAAAATAACTAGAGGGGAGCGAATAGGAGTCGTCGGACCAAATGGCAGTGGAAAAACGACCTTGTTAAAAATAATAATGGGGGAAATTTCACCCGATAAAGGGAGAGTTGAACTTGGTGTAAATCTTTTACCTTTAATAATAGATCAAAAGCGTGAGAGCCTAAATGATGAATGGACACTATCAGAGGCATTAACAGACAATGGTGGAGATAAGGTCATGGTTGGAGAAAATTCCGTCCATGTAATTCGCTATATGAAAGACTTCCTTTTTTTACCGGAGCAAGCCAAAACGCCATTACATGCATTATCTGGGGGAGAGAGGGGTCGCCTTCAGCTAGCACGCGGTTTAAGACTTCCCAGTAATTTACTAGTATTAGATGAACCAACTAATGACCTCGACCTTGAAACATTAGATTTATTGCAGGAATTAGTTTCCGATTACGATGGAACAGTAATAGTTGTATCTCATGATCGGGATTTCTTAGACCGCACCGTTACCCGTACGATTGGTTTTGAGGAGGCTTCAAAATGGCAAATATATCCTGGTGGATATACTGATATGGTCAACCAACGGGGGTTTGGAGTTGTCAGTGCTGACAAGAATTTAAAGTATAAATCGCATAAAATTAAACCTACACCACAGCTAAAAAAGCCAAAAAATAAACTAACTTACAAAGATAAGTATCGTTTGGAAATTTTACCCCAAGAAATTGAAAAATTCCAAAATCAAATCACAGAAATCGAACTTAAACTAACAAATGCTGATTTTTTTCATAAAGATCCAGATGGTTTTAATGTAGCTATAAGAAAACTAGATCAACTCAAAACTAAACTGGAAAAGTCAGAAGAAGAGTGGTTAAAATTAGAGCTGTTAAATGAAACTTAAAGCATTATATTAATATAATTGTTGAAAGAATTTTACTACTGCACAAAAAGAAAAGTATTTGAGACCAATCTATAAAAATGACCAATGATATAATTATTATAGCACGCCACGGAAACCCCGAACTTTCTCGTAAGGTTAGATTAAACTGGAGGGAGTACAGGGAGTGGTGGTCAAAATACCAAATAAGTGGTCTAAAAAAAGATCAAAAAGTACCCAAAAAGTTAAAAAAATGGGCTGAAAAGTCAGATATTGTAATATCAAGCTCATTATTAAGAGCACAGGAGTCAGCAATACTGGCAACAGGACGAAAACCAGATTTTATTTATGAGGACCTAGTAGAGGCACCCCTTCCCTCACCCCACCTTGGTTCAATAAAAATAAGACCTAAAAGCTGGGGAACTTGGTCAAGAATAGTTTGGTATTTTGGATGGTCTGATGGAATGGAGAGTCACAAATCAGCCCGCATAAGAGCAAATAATATGAGCAGCATACTAAGCAATCACTCCAAAGGAGGCAAAATAATATATGTTTCTGGACATGGTTGGTTTAATAGAATGCTAAAAGGTTCATTAAAAAAACAAGGCTGGAAATGCAAAAGTCAAAATGGAGATTTGCACTGGAGTCATAGACGCTTTGAGAGACCTACACAAAAATCAATAAAAATTGGGAATTAATATGACAGAACCTATAAAAGAAATGACTTTTGAAAATGCATTAAATGAACTTGAAAACATTGTTAGCAAGCTTGAAAGAGGTGAGGTTACACTTGAGGAAAGTATTGCCATCTATGAAAGAGGGGCTAAGTTGAAAGCCCATTGTGAAGGAAAACTTAAAGACGCTCAATTAAAAGTAGAAAAAATTATCTTGAATAAAGATGGGAAAGCGAAGACAGTTCCCTTTAATGAATAAAGATTCAATAGATTTTAAATCTCACCTTGCGGCTGTATCAGAAGAAGTAGAAGTCATACTCAACGATGTATTACCTCTGCCGTCTGGAAACCAAAAAGCAGTTATCGAGGCAACAAGGTATGCAGTACTTGGTGGTGGGAAAAGAATAAGGCCTTTCTTAATGATAGAAACCGCTCGTATGTTAGGCCACCTAAATAAAGGAGTATATATTGCAGGTGCCGCTTTAGAATGCATGCATGTTTATTCATTAGTGCATGACGATTTACCCTGTATGGATAATGATGATTTCAGACGCGGAAAACCTACAGTACACAAAAAATATAATGAAGCATTAGCGGTACTAACAGGAGACAACCTATTAACAATTAGTTTCGAACTTCTTACAAATCCAGAGGTTCATGAAAACCCAAATGTTAGAATGTCATTAATAAAGGATCTTGCTAAAGCAGGAGGTGCGAACGGTATGATTGGCGGTCAAGTTATTGATATATCAAATTCAGAAATACTCAGAGATGAAGTATTTATATCGCAACTTCAAAAACTCAAGACAGGTGCACTAATTGAATACGCTGTCACCGCTGGAGCTACTTTATCAAATGCAATTGAAAGTGAAAAAACCGCTCTAAAAAATTATGCCAGAGATATAGGTTTAGCATTTCAAATTAAAGATGACATTCTAGATGTTGAGGGCGATGCAGAAATAGTTGGTAAATCAGTTGGAAAAGATGATGCTTTGGGAAAGGTAACGTTTGTATCTATTCTTGGCCTAGAAAATGCTAAGGCTAAAGCGAGTCAATTAGGAAAAAATGCAATAAGACACCTTAAACCTTTCGGTAATAAAGCAGAAATACTCTCTAAAACAGTCGACTTTATTTTAAATCGCGCATATTAACGAAAAGAATTAGAGAGATTATATGCCCATAACGCCACTTTTAGACAAAATTAAATACCCTGAAGACTTACGAAAATTACCTGTTACCCAAATCAAAGATTTAGCTGCAGAAGTACGCGAAGAGGTTATCGATGCTGTATCAGTAACAGGTGGACATTTAGGAGCTGGACTAGGTGTTGTTGAATTAACAGTTGCAATTCATTATGTTTTTGACACGCCCAATGATAAATTAATTTGGGATGTAGGTCATCAGTGTTACCCTCATAAAGTGTTAACTGGCAGAAGAGACCGAATGAGAACAATTCGTAAAGGTGGTGGATTATCTGGATTTACGAAGCGTAGCGAAAGTATCTATGATCCCTTTGGTGCTGCACATAGTTCAACATCTATATCAGCAGGTATGGGTTTCGCTACTGCAAGAGACTTATCAAATCAGGACAGTCATGTAATCTCAGTGATAGGTGATGGATCAATTACAGCAGGTATGGCTTACGAAGCTATGAACAACGCAGGAGCAACAGATTCAAAACAAATTGTTATACTTAATGATAATGATATGTCTATTGCTCCTCCTGTTGGCGCTATGAGTCACATGCTAGCAAAAATGGTTAGCTCAGGTGGTTACCAAAAACTACGTGGAGCAGGAAAAGCAATAGTAAAGGATGCTCCGAGGCCTATAAAATCTACAGCACGCAAAGCAGAAGAATATACTCGGGGAATGTTTATGGGCGGAACCTGGTTTGAGGAACTCGGTTTTTACTATGTAGGCCCAGTGGATGGCCATGATCTAGACACACTGATACCTGTATTAGAAAACGTAAAAAAAATGAAAAATGGACCTACCCTTATTCATGTAGTTACACAAAAGGGGAAAGGTTATAAGCCTGCAGAAGTCTCAGCTGACAAATATCATGGTGTATCAAAGTTCAACGTAGTTACAGGCGAACAAAGCAAGTCCATACCTAATGCTCCAACTTATACCAATATTTTTGGGAACCAGCTAATAAAACATGCTCATAATGACGATAAAATAGTTGGTATAACAGCAGCCATGCCAGGCGGCACTGGTATGAATATTTTTGGAAAAACATTTCCTGATCGTATGTTTGATGTTGGAATTGCAGAACAGCATGCCGTAACTTTTGCGGCAGGTCTTGCTGCCGAAGGTTATAAACCATTTTGCGCTATATATTCTACTTTTCTTCAAAGAGGTTATGATCAAGTTGTTCATGATGTTGCGATACAAAACTTACCAGTTCGTTTTGCATTGGACCGAGCAGGTTTAGTGGGTGCTGATGGGCCGACACATGCGGGTTCGTTTGATATCGCTTATCTTGGTTGTCTACCGAATATGGTTTTAATGGCTGCAGCTGATGAAGTAGAACTTGCAAGTATGGTGGCTACTGCGGTGGATTATAATGAAGGACCAATTGCATTTAGATATCCGCGTGGGGAAGCGACAGGAATTGAAATTCCATCAGATTCTAAAATACTGGAAATTGGCAAGGGGCGTATTTTAAAAGAAGGTAGTCAAATAGCCATTCTTTCATATGGAACCCGTCTTGAAGAAGCTCTTAAGGCAGCAAAAGAATTAGAAACCTTAGGTCTATCGACAACAGTCTCTGATGCAAGATTTGCAAAACCACTCGATAAAGAACTTATATTTCAATTAGCCGACAATCATGAAGTGCTCATTACTATAGAAGAGGGCTCAATAGGGGGATTTGGTTCATTTGTTCTTAATGAGCTTGCCAAAGGAGGGCGCCTCGACGCGGGATTAAAAATACGCTTAATGCATTTACCTGATAAATTTATTGAGCATGACACACCGGATAAGATGTATGAAAAAGCAGGATTGGACTCTAAGGCCATTGTAAAGACTGTATTCAAAGCTCTTGGTCGTGATAAAACAATAAATCTTAATACTGCATAGTGGAACGCGCCGATCTTTTACTAACAAAAATGGCGATATATGAATCTCGGGCCCGTGCACAATCAGCAATTAAATTAGGATTAGTTATTGTTGATGGCCGAGTAATAAAAAAGTCATCAGAAAAAATATCAGAAAATAGTGTTATAGAAGCTAAAAAAGAATTTCCCTGGGTTTCTCGAGGTGGTGTCAAATTAGCGTATGCAATTAAAAAATTCAATGTTTCCGTTAGAGAAAAGGTGTGTTTAGATATTGGTGCATCTACAGGCGGCTTCACCGAAGTGCTTTATAGCAATGGAGCAAAAAAAATTTACTCAGTTGATGTAGGGCACAACCAATTACACGACCGCTTAAAAAATATTGAAAAAATTGTTTCTATGGAAAACTTTGATGCCAGGAATTTGACAAAACAACATTTTATAGAGTTACCTAAAATTATTGTTTGTGACGCCAGTTTTATATCAGTAGCGAAAGTTCTCGGTCAAGTTTTAAATCTATGCACTCAGAAAACAGAACTTATAGTACTTGTTAAGCCGCAATTTGAGGTAGGAAAACAGGGCATCTCAAAGGGAGGAGTCGTAAAATCAGAGTCTCTAGCTTTGAATTCTTTATCTGAAGTTTCCAAATGGCTAATAGAAAAAGGTTGGGACATTGCTGCGAGCTCTAAGTCTCCCATAAAAGGTACTTCTGGTAATACGGAATATTTGTTACATGCTAAATTCAAATATTAAGCTCTTATAAAGAAATATATTTAATCATGATGATGATCATGATGATGATCATGATGATGTTCATGGTAATGTGTATAATCATGATGATGGATACTATGAGCACGAGTATTTCTAGAATTCCTTCGGTTATTTGAATTAACTCTATTTCTTACTGAATAATAATCCTGTTGGTTAGAAAAATTATTTATATTGGTGTTACGTGAATACTGATTGTTACGATAATTACGGTTTCGTGTTTGACGTCTTGTTTTATCACAATTTGGATTATATCCGCTTGTTCGGCTGCTGTCGCTAATCGCAGCAGCTGTTGTACCACCTAAGATTGCACCAATAACAGATCCTTCTGTCCTGTCCCCTCTGCCAGCAACATGAGAACCAACCACTCCACCAACGAGAGCTCCAAATAATCCTGCTGCTAATTGATCATTACTATTTTGGTAGCAATCATTACTATAATATCTACTTGAATAGTCAGAAGCATAAGAAGCTGTTGATAAAAAACAAACGCCTGAAAAAGCAATTAAAGATTTTAATGTTTTTCTAGAAAGAAATGAATTCATAGTTTTCTCCAAGCTTAATGAGATGTCATGTATAGTTATTACCAATTAACTTTTTAGTGACGTCTCTAATTATTAATTCATAACATGGATTAGGTTTCGAGAATATTTCGAAAAGATTAAATGAATTTAATGAATGTGATCATTGAGACCGTTAATGGAAAGAAATTTACTTATTTCATCTAATGCGTCATGCGCTTCATTAATAAAGTTATCGAAAATTTGCCATACATGAGGTAAATTATTCCAAGTTTGGAGCTTTACTTCAGATCCATGCTCTTTAGCTTTTGCAACATATCTTAAACTATCGTCAAATAACATTTCGGAGCTACTTACTTGAATTAACGTCGGCGGCAAATTTGATAGTTCATCAAAAATTGGAGATACAAGAGGGTCAGATGGCTTGTAACCCAATTGCCAATATAACAACCACAGAAGAGTAAGCTTAGGCATTTTTAGTAGTCGTCTTAAAAGAGGCTTAAGCATTGGATCGGTGGTTAGGTTTCTTTGCATAGATGGGCTTTGGAAAGTGCAGTCTGTTTGTGGGGACAAAACTACGATAGCATTAGGTGATTTTATTTCTGGCTTTCTCGACCAGTGACTTAGCATAAGTGCTAAATTTCCACCTGCAGAGTCTCCTATTACAGCAACAGCACTAATAGGGTGTAGACCATCTGGTCCGGTATTAAGAATCCAATCATAAGCATCCTGACAGTCGGAAATAGAATCTTTTCTATCAAATTCAGGCATTAAACGATAATTAAGTGCGAAAACTGCACATTTAGTTCTTTTTGCAATTTGATAAGTGATTGGGCGGTGTGAAACATCGCTGCCTACAGTATAAGCGCCACCATGAAGATATAGTATTCGATTATCAGAACTAAAACCTTCAACGAGTGTCCATGCGCCATCTAATACGTGATCTCTTACAGAAAACTGATCTTTACGGAATTCGCAATCATATTCTCTTACTAGTGCTGCGGCATCAAATGCTTCTCGCTTATTTGACCAGCCTGATCTTGATAATACTGGTTGTTTTTCAATACTAAAAGTGGACTGTAAATAGTCGTATAAACGCGAAAGACCATCAGAACTCTGAACTTCATATTTTATAAAGCTATCTATAGTATACTTACCTAAATTCTCACCCCTCAATGATTTATAAACACAAATTAAAGAAATAAAAACAAAAGTTATAATAACAATAAAACTCAACATAGAATATTTTTCTAACATAAAAACATATGGACTAAAATATCAAATAGCATTATTAATTAACTCTATTTTAGCTTCCAATTAAAAATATACAGCCAGCAAAAAATCTATATAGAAGAATTATGTTTGAAAATGTTACTCCGCGTCCAGATGATCCAATAATGGCCATAATGAATCAATGCAAATCTGACCCCCGTCCACATAAAATAGATCTTGGTGTAGGAGTTTATAAAGATGATAATGGACACACAACCATCTTAAATTCAGTTAAATTGGCCGAAAAAATATGTAATCAAGAAGAAACTACAAAATCTTATATTGGTACTATAGGCAATCAAGATTTTTGTAAGAATATTCTTCAATTTATATTCGAAAAAGATAACCCCATTTTTCAAGAAGATCGTATTTGTAGCGCTCAATCAGCTGGAGGTTCTGGAGCACTAAGAATAGGTGCTGAACTCATAAAAATTGCATCCCCAGAGGCTACTGTTTGGACATCAACTCCTACATGGGCAAACCATATACCTTTAGTTAGCTCAGTTGGTTTAAAAATGAAACAGTACCCATATTATAACAAATCAACATTACAGGTTGATTTTGAAGAAATGCTTTCTCATTTATCAAAAAAAGCAAAACCTGGGGACATAATTTTACTTCATGGTTGTTGCCATAACCCCACCGGAGCAGATCTTAGTGATAGCCAATGGGACCGCTTAGCAATATTTCTTAATGAAAATGAATTATACCCATTTATTGATCTTGCTTATTTTGGTCTTGGAAAAGGCATGAAAGAAGATACATATGGACTCAGAAAAGTTACTCAAATTTGCCCAGAAGTTCTGCTAGCAGCCAGCTGCTCGAAAAATTTTGCGTTATACCGTGATCGAACTGGGTTCGTGGCAGCAATTTGTAAAGATCAAGAAAAAACACAGATGATCAAGGTATTATTTGGTGCGATACAACGAAAGTTAATTTCAATGCCACCTGACCATGGTGCGGCAATAGTTAATAAAATTTTTACAGATCATAAATTATTTGATGTTTGGGAAATGGAACTAAACGAGATGCGAAATAGAATAAAAAACTTACGACTTAAACTTTCTGAAGCCTTTAATTCACAGGGCGCTAGTAATATTGCTAATGCTATTATTAATCAAAACGGAATGTTCTCTATGCTGCCCTTAAATGCCCAACAAGCAGAAAGTCTGCGATCTAATCATGCGATATATTTAATGAATTCAGGAAGAATTAATATAGCAGGAGCAAATACAAAAAATATAAACCGTGTGGCAGAGGCAGTTCTAAAAGTTATTTAAAGATTTTAAATTCTTTTCATTAAACGAAAAGGTGGACAAACTAAATTTTCTTCCTTTTTACATTTTTTAAAAGAAAACATAATAATTTCAGCCCTACCAATTAAATGGTCAAGAGGAACGTAACCTGGACCTCCATAAGCCCTGCTATCCAGTGAATTATCTCTATTATCTCCCATGAAAAAGATTTTCCCATCAGGGACTATAAATTCTTCTGTTATATCGAGTGGCCCCTCATCGTCTCTTTCATATATTGAGTAAACTTTATTTGAATCTAATAATATCTCATCATACTTCTTCACATTGACAATAGAACCTTTGTGCTCCCTATAAAAAAAATCGATGGCATTTTTTCTTTTAACAAGCTTATCATTTATAAAAAGGCGGCCCTCTTTCAAGAAAATTTTATCTCCTGGCAATCCTATAACGCGTTTAATCATAATAATATCAGATTGAGGATTACGAAATACAGCTATATCACCTCGCTTTGGCAACTTACTAAAAAGTTTTCCATTTTTCAAAAACGGGAGTTTATGTAAGTTAAAGACCATTGAGTGCCTGGAATATCCATAAGCAAATTTAGATACATAAAGATGGTCACCAACCTCGAGTGTAGGCTGCATAGACTCAGAAGGTATTTTATAATGACCCCAAACTGTTGTTAAAAAAACCAACATCACACATGACATGAGTCCAAAAAATTTAATTTCACTTATAATCCATCTAACAGTACTAGGCTTTTTGTTTTTTTTATCAAAATCCACGCCATCATTTTTCATAAAATTTCCTAGAAAGTGAGTTTTAGCAGAGATCGCATTTAACTTGTAATTCAAATCAAACGAAAGGTTAAGAGAATGTCTTTAAGTAATTAAATAAACTAAATGAAAGAGTTTGATTTTTCAACAAGTGTTTCTTTCTTTTAATTTCAGTACTATAGTTCAAATTATGTACAATGAGTATAAAAACATTCTAAAGAGGTCTGGAGGCGTTTGCATTCTCCCAACCGAAACAATTTACGGCATCGCAGGCTGTGCTGAAGATACAAAAGCAATCGATCGCATATACGCAATTAAAGGAAGAAACTTTAGTAAATCTCTTGCAGTGTGCGTATGTAATTTGGAGCAGGCGAAAAAATATGGCGATTTCAATAAATATGCAATAAAATTAGCTAAAATGTATTGGCCAGGTCCAGTCACGATTATAGTTTCCTCCAAAAATAATATATTTGATGAACGATGTTACCTAAATAATACTATTGCTTTTAGATGCCCAGATGTTGCTTGGAGGAAATTTCTTATCAATAAACCTTTGGCTTTGACGAGTGCAAACCGTTCAGGAGAAGCAAATCCTAAAGATGCGGACACATCTATAAATTCATCAGTTGATGGAGTTCTTGATGAAGGACCCACGCACGGTAAAATTCCTTCAACAATAATTTTTACTAAAACAGATGGTGTAAGAGTTATCCGTGAAGGAAAAATACCCTTAAAAGAATTGGAAAATATTAAGTTAGATTGGGTTTCATGAAACAATCAATCACAACTCTTAAATCACAGCTCCCAAAAGACATCTGGTCAGAGGATATAAATATAATTGCACCACATTTAAAAGAGTGGCGTGAAATATATAATGGCAACACTCCCATTATGTTAACACCACGAACTACTGATGAGGTAATCAAGTGTGTAAATGCCTGTCGCCAGAATGCCTTTAAAATTGTACCACAAGGAGGAAATACTGGCCTTGTTGGGGGGCAAATTCCAATGGGTGAAGTGCTGATATCATTGACCAAAATGAACAGAATTAGAGAGGTTAGTAAAGTAAATAGCTCAATAACTGTAGAGGCAGGTGCCACACTACAAGAGGTTCATAACGCAGCAAATAATATTAATAAACAATTTCCATTATTCCTTTCATCACAAGGGTCATGCACTATTGGAGGAAATCTATCCACGAATGCTGGAGGAAACCATGTTTTAAAATATGGCACCACTAGAGATTTGGTATTTGGAGTGGAGGCCGTTCTAGCTAATGGCGACATATATAATGGATTAACAAACTTAAGAAAAGATAATACTGGATATGATCTTTCAAATTTATTTATAGGGGCTGAAGGTACTCTTGGTATAATTACAGCAGCAAGTTTAAAGCTTTTTGAATTACCTAAACATACTCAGCGGGCATTAATAGCTTTGCAAAGTCCCAAAATGGCACTCGAATTATTAGATCATAGTCGCTGTGGTGGTAGAATGAGTATGTTTGAGGTAATGTCACACATAAGCTTGAATGCAGTTACTAAAAATTTCTCAGCGATTAGGAGCCCCTTCAAGAAAACATACCCTTGGTATGTTTTGATAGATTGGGATTCTGATTCAAAAGCTATGGGTTTAGAGCTAGCTGAAAATTTATTATCGACCGCTTATGAAAAAAAAATAATACATGATGCTGTTATTGCTCATAATGAAACTCAATCTAAAGAAATTTTATCCATAAGAGAAAACATATCAGCTGGACAAAAATTTCTAGGAGGGTCTATCAAGTTTGATATAACAGTACCAATTGAGTTTATTCCAGATTTTTTAAAAAAGGCTGATAAATTAGTAACAAAGTTAATACCTGGATGCAGACCAATTGCTTTCGGTCATTTTGGAGATGGAAATATTCATTACAATATATCGCAGCCACCAAATGTTGATAAAGAAAAATTCTTAAAAAAATGGGATGATGCTTCGGAAATAGTTTTTGACATTGTCACTGAGCTAAATGGCTCAATTTCAGCAGAGCATGGTATTGGTGTAATGAAAAAAAGAGAATTGGCTAAAAGATCTGACCCAGTAAAATATAATATGCTTAAATTAATCAAGAACGCATTAGACCCGGACAACACAATGAATCCGCGGGTGTTATTATATAGGAGTTAGCTCCCTATGGAGTTTAGCTTTAGAGCTAAAACAATAAAATTACTAAAAATTTACAATTCAATATCGCGATCATCCCCCTAAGGACACTTCACCAGCTCTAAATTTTATTAGTATTCTACAGTTTTTCATTTCACCACTTGGTGGTGGGTCAAATATCCATTGTTTAATCGCTTTATTTGTTGATGCCTCGAACAGTCCATCTGGCAGAGACCTTTCAATCACGACATTCTTTGTCTCACCATACATATTTACATCAAGCTTTACCAAGACCCACCCTTGTCGCCCAGATTTAAAAGCTCTTCTTGGATAAACCGGAAGAACGAATTTACTTACGGCTAGGTTCTCACCCCCAATGCAATCAATAGGGTTAGCATATCCTTTGACCCAAGGGTCTGGGGGGTACTGACTTACAGGTTTAAAAGCCTTTATGTTAGTGCAACCTATCAAAATAAAAAGAGACAATAAAAATTGAAAAAACCTCACTCAGTTTCACCAAACTTAGATTTAACAAGATCGGTCAAGGCCCGAATAGCAATCGCTGCTTCTTCACCAGATGCAGAAACTGTTATTCTTTCACCACAGGCAGCACCTAATAGCAAAAGCTCCATTACTGAGTCAGCTTCAACCGTTTCAGCACAAACAGCATTATGACTACGAACAGTGATTTTAGCATTATATTTTAAAACGCACTCCATGAATTTATTCGAAGCACGTGCATGAAGCCCTCTTTTATTAGTGAGCTTAACTGTCGCGGTTTTTACCAAACTCAGAGTCAAGTTTTACCCGCTAATATTTGCGAAGCAATCGCAATATAACGTTGACCGGCGTCTTTTGCCTTTTGAGCTGCATCAGATAGCGAGGCATCTTTACGTGCTTCTGCAAGTTTAATTAACATAGGAAGGTTCACTCCAGCTAAAACTTCAACCTTGCCCTCACGAAGCATTGATATGGCTAAATTAGAAGGTGTTCCGCCAAACATATCTGTGAGTAAAATAACGCCATTCTTGGAGTCAACTTTTTTAACGGCTAGACGGATATCCTCTCTTCGTAACTCCATATCATCATCAGGGCCAATGCAAACAGTTTCAAGATTATCTTGCTGACCTACAACATGTTCTGCAGCATGTTTTAACTCTATTGCCAGGAGCCCATGTGTTACTATGACCAAACCTATCATTTTTTTACCTAAATAAAATTACAAATTCATGCATGTTACTTAATCAATATTTTAAGTTATTGGGAAGTGTTTATTTTAAATTATTTGTATATATTTATAATGCAAGATATGTTTTTATAAAGTAATAAGGTTTTTTGATTTAAATTATAGAGAGACACATGTCATTTATACAATCCCTTATAATTTACCTTTTAAGTCCTATTTTAACATTATTGTTCTGGATTTTTGTAGCGTATATGATTTTCTCATGGCTGATAGCATTTAATATCATTAACATGCGTAATTATTCTACTTTAAGAATTTACAACTTAATAAGAAAAATTTGTGACCCAATTTTAGATCCTATTCGCAGGTTTGTTCCTCCTTTTGGTGGTTTGGATATGGCATTTTTAGTTGTTGTTTTAGGTTTAAGCTGGGTACGTGGGTATTTAGTACCACAATTATATATAATTTTTGCTTAAGTAGTATGGCATACTTTCATCAAGTAATTTCCATAACCACTTTTCTCTAATTCTTTTGCCTGAGCCATAAGATCACTTTTTGTGATCCAGTTATTTCTGTATGCTATTACTTCTGGACAACATATTCTGATACCTTGACGAGATTGCAATACATTAACAAATTGAGCTGCTTCAAAAAGTGACTTATGAGTACCTGTATCAAGCCAAGTAATCCCGCTTTGCAGAATATTCACAGTTAATAATCCTTTTGAAAGATATATTTGATTTAAAGAAGAAATTTCTAATTCTTGCCGTTCAGATGGCGTTATCATATGCGCATATTTTGAAGCATTTTCATCATAAAAATACAACCCAGTGACTGCATAATTGGACTTAGGGATAAGAGGTTTTTCTTCTATTGATAAAGCCTGTCCAGATTTGTCGAAGTCCACTACACCATATCTACTTGGATTATTTACTCGATAACCAAATATTGTGGCGCCCTCTTCTAGTGACATAGCTGTCTCAAGGCCACTTGAAAAAGTCTCGCCATAAAAAAAGTTGTCGCCCAAAATTAATACACAATGATCACCATTCAAAAAATCTTCGGCTATAATTAAAGCCTCAGCTATTCCTCGTGGGGTATTTTGAATTCCATAAGTGAAGTTTAAACCCCATTTTGAGCCATCACCTAATAACCTTTTAAAACTTATTTGTTCATGCGGGGTTGTGATAATCATTATTTCTCTAATGCCCGCTTCCATGAGTACAGAGAGAGGATAAAAAATCATAGGCTTATCATAAATAGGCATTAATTGCTTTGAAGTAGCTATAGTAGAAGGGTGCAAACGAGTACCTGTTCCCCCAGCAATTATAATTCCTTTTCTCGAAACTTTTATAATATATTCTTTTTATCTAATTTACTTAAATGCGCAAGTGCGACACCCCTACAATTGCTTCCTAAAGCTTTACAGGTTAAAGCGGGAAATGTTCGAAGAAATAGCTCATTTCATGTTAATATTAGCCCTTTATGGGTCATTAGCACAAGGGTACTTCTCGTTGATAGGTGCTCACAAAAATTCAGAAGGTATGATGAGGGCGGGTCGCCATACAGCAACAACTGTTTTTGCGCTAACTTTTTTTTCTTTCATGATTTTAATATTAGCTTTTGTTGAGTCAAACTTTAGCCTCTTATTAGTTTCAAGTCATTCGCACACACTTAAGCCATTACTTTATAAAATATCAGGTGTTTGGGCTAATCATGAGGGGTCTATGTTACTCTGGACACTAATACTCACAATGTATGGCGCACTAATTGTACTATTTGGAAAAAATCTGCCGTTGCTTTTAAAGTCGCGCGCAATAGGCATCCAAGGGATTCTTGCAGTAGGGTTTTTTACATTTATACTGTTCACTTCAAATCCATTTCAAAGAATTAATCCAGTTCCTGTTGAGGGTTTGGGCTTGAACCCTCTTCTACAAGACCCAGGTTTAGCAATTCACCCTCCAATTTTATACTTAGGTTATGTTGGTTTTTCTGTAGTATTTTCATTTTCCGTAGCAGCGCTCATAGAAGGAAAAGTTGATGCATTGTGGGCAAAATGGTTAAGACCATGGGTTATGGCATCATGGAGCTTTTTAACCCTGGGTATTACTCTAGGTTCAATTTGGGCTTATTATGAACTTGGTTGGGGTGGCTGGTGGATGTGGGACCCAGTCGAAAATGTAAGCTTCATGCCTTGGTTGGCAGGAACGGCCCTTCTACATTCTATAATGACTTTAGGCACAAGACATAAACTTGCTGACTGGACTGTTTTATTAGGTATTTGTACATTTTCACTCTGCCTAGTTGGTACTTTTGTAGTCCGCTCTGGGGTTCTTGTGTCTGTCCACTCTTTTGCTACAGATCCAACACGTGGAATTTTTATTTTAATGTTACTCATTATAGTTTCTGGCAGCGCACTATCGTTGTATGCCTTTCGTTCAAAAAACATAAGAAAACATTTAAAATTCGAACCCTATTCTCGTGAAGGCGGGCTTATTCTTAACAACTTACTGTTAGTTATCTCGTGCATTACTGTTTTTATAGGAACCTTCTATCCACTTTTCATCGACGCTATATATGGCGATAAAATAAGCGTTGGAAAGCCATACTTTGATTTAACATTTACACCAATTATGCTTTTATTAATACTATGTATGGGAACTGCGCCATTGCTAAAATGGAATAAAAATTCAGGAGGCCAAATAATTTCTTTATTTAAAAAGATAGCCATACCTATGCTAGTCATAATCAGCCTTACGGGCTTAATAGGAAAATCTTTTTGGGGCGCTCTCGGCCTTTCTATTGCAGCATATTTAGCCATAACGACATTAATTGCCATTAAAGTCAGGACCAAAAATTTTAAGTCTTGGAAAAGTTTGCAACCTAAAACATATAGTTTTGCAGTTGCACATTTAGGCGTTGCAATTTTTACTGCTGGAGTAGTTTTTATGTCAGTTTGGTCTGAAGATAATATAAATCGCCTCAAGGTTGGCGAAAAGCTAAATGTAGCAGATTATAGCTTCACATTATCATCAATTAATACAGGAAAACGCAAAAACTATGAATACCTCAATGCAACTATTGATGTTACTAAGAAAAAAGCTTTTATAAAAGCTTTATCAACTGAACAAAGATTTTACCCCACTCGCAATATAGTTACAACTGAAGCGGGTTTTCATTTTACAATGGGACCAACTATTTTTACTGCTATCAGCGAAGGGAATAGTCAAGATGGATGGATCATTAGAGCAAACTACCACCCATTTGTAACTTGGATATGGATAGGTGCATTATTAATGTCACTTGCAGGCTTCGTATCACTTTTCGATAAAAGTTACTATAGAAAACAAGAAATTTTATGATCAGATCACTCGTACCTTTAATAACTTTATTTATTATTTCATTACTTTTTGCTATTGGATTGACAAAAGATCCAAGTTCTATCCCCTCTGAATTAATTAACCAAAAATTCCCTAGTTTTAACTTATCTGAACTATATGATGAAGAAAGTATTGTTACCGAGAAGGACTTATTAAATAAGGTTTCTTTAGTTAACGTCTTTGGGTCTTGGTGTGCAGCATGTATTACAGAGCACCCATATTTAATGGAAATATCCAAAAATGAAAATATTAACCTAATTGGAATGAACTGGAGAGACGATAGGGCTAAAGCAATAGATTGGCTTAAATATTATGGCGATCCCTATGAAAAAATAATTTTTGATGACGAAAGTACTTTAGCAATTCAATTGGGAGTAACTGGTGCGCCGGAAAGCTTCATAATTGATTATCAAGGCCAAATTAAATATAAACACGTTGGAGTAATTAATAATAAAATTTGGGAAAAAGATATACTGCCCGTGATAAATGGCCTGAATAAGATATGAGAAAATGGTGCCTTATACCCTTCATGGCAGTAGCTTTGTCCTTCAATGCAATATCGAATGTTCCACAAAATGACATAGACATTAGAAGTAAAGCTATAGGTAAATCTCTACGCTGCGTTGTTTGCCAAAATCAATCTATAGAAGATTCAGATGCACCTCTAGCAGCAGATATGCGTCAGCTTGTTAAAAAAAGAATTTCAGAGGGTGATACTAATGATGAAGTTATTAATTATATGAGAAATCAATATGGGGATTTTGTACTTCTCAAACCTCCCTTTCAAGGCAATACACTCACTCTATGGCTATTACCGTTTATATTGATTGCTGTATCTGGCGCATGGTTTTTTAAAACTAAAAAGTAATTCTATGATTTGGGTAATAATTTCTATACTTACGATTTTTGTTATTTTTATAATATCAGCACCATTAACTAATACACTAAAAAACTATCGATTATTAAAAATAAGTTTTTTTCTTGGATTTTCAATACTGTCTATATCTACATATATTCTTATCAGTTATCCGAGTTATAAAGAATTTGAAAGCAATACAAATGCCATAGTAAATCTTAAAAATTTAGCCACTTTAGAGACCACCCCTCCTGAAAAACAAATGGAAGAAATATTATTCATGGTTAATAAATTAGCAAAAAGTTTAGAATCAAAACCAGATAATATTGAAGGCTGGAGAGCTCTTTTACAGGCTAGAAGTTTTTTAAGTCAATCAACTCAGATAGAAAAAGATAAAATTAAAATACAAAAAATATTCAAAAACAACCCTATCGTATTAAAAGATATTTTAGATGGCTTCTAAAAAAACCTTTCCTATTGCTCAACTTTTAGACTTAGTGCAAAAGCTAAATTATGAATTGGCTCAATAAACTTACCCCTCCGGGTATTAAAGATATATTCTCTAAAAGAGACACACCAGACAACCTATGGATAAAGTGCCCTAAATCAAACGAAATGGTTTTTTCTGCTGATCTACCAGGCTTATTACATGTTACTCCAGCAGGGCATCATTTACGCATAGGGCCTCAAATGCGAATGGATTACACATTCGATAATAAAACCTATTCTGAAATAAGTATTCCAGAGGTTGCAAAAGATCCATTAAAATTCAAGGATGACCAAAAGTATACTGATCGTCTAAAAAAAGCACGAACAAAGACAGGCGATCAAGATGCAATGACAATTGGTATAGGAAAAATTCATGGAATAGATACCGTGGTATTAGTTCAAAATTTTGCTTTTATGGGTGGTTCTTTGGGGATGGCAGCTGGGGAAGGATTCATAACAGCAGCAGAGCATGCAATTTCAAATAACTTGCCACTAATTGTTTTTACAGCAGCTGGCGGAGCACGAATGCAAGAAGGCGCACTTAGCCTGATGCAAATGCCTCGAACAACAATAGCTGTTCAAAAATTACGTGAAGCAAATTTACCATATATTACAGTTCTATGTGACCCTACTACAGGAGGAGTAACAGCAAGTTATGCAATGCTTGGGGACATACAACTCGCTGAGCCTGGTGCACTAATTTGCTTTGCAGGCCCACGGGTTATTGAAGAAACAATTAGGGAAAAACTTCCTGATGGATTTCAGAGAGCCGAGTTTCTTGAAGAAAAAGGAATGATAGATCGTGTTGTTAATAGACATGATATGCGTGATACATTAGCAAATATTCTATCCGTATTACTAAAATTAGATAATATAGAAAATGAATAAAGTAGAAGCTAACCATGAGCTTCTCAAAGCACTATCCAAATTAGAGAGGCTGCATCCCAAAAAAATTGATTTAGGCTTAGGCCGTATCGAACGCGTTTTAAAAAAATTAGGTAATCCTCAAAAAAAACTTCCCCAAACAATACATGTTGCTGGAACAAATGGGAAAGGTTCAACAGTAGCATACATCAAAGCATTTGCAGAAGCACAGGGTAAAAAAGTTCACGTATATACATCACCTCATCTTGTTAATTTTAATGAAAGAATAGTCATTGCATCAGAAATAATTTCCGATAAATATTTAGTGAGTGTCCTAAATCGTGTAACCACCATAAATAATAATCAGCCATTATCTTTCTTTGAAGCCACAACAGCAGCTGCACTTTTAGCCTTTTCTGAAATAAAAGCAGATTTATGCATTATAGAAGTGGGGCTTGGGGGGAGATACGATGCTACTAATGTAATCACACCACATTGCTGTGCCATAACACCTATAGACCTTGACCACTCAGAATTTCTTGGAAATGACATTGCTAAAATAGCTAAAGAAAAAGCCGGTATTATTAAGGCAAATAATCCAATAATAGTAGGCCCGCAATCAGAGATTGCACGCTCTATTTTGGAAACCGAGGCTAATAAAAATAAATCAAAGATAACGTTTTGGGGAACAGACTTTAGGTCATATCTACAACAAGGCAGACTTATTTTTGAAAGTAATAGTCAGCTCATGGACTTACCATTACCGGCATTACATGGTGATCACCAAATTATTAATGCAGGAACAGCAATAGCTGTTGCACTGCAATTTGGCATATCTGAAAAATCTATAAGCAAAGGATTAAAGTCTGTATATTGGCCGGCTCGCATGCAAAATCTTCAAAATGGGGGTTTAGCTGATATGGTAATCGATAGTGGTGGAGAACTTTGGCTTGACGGAGGTCATAACCCCCATGCAGCTCTTGCGGTAGGAAATACTTTAGCAGGGCTTGAAGCAAAACTATCAAGACCCTTAATACTTATTATAGGAATGCTCAAAAATAAAGATTTCAACGGATATTTGAAAGCCTTCAAAGGTCTTGCTTGCTATGTAGTAGCCGTTGACATCCCAGGACATGCATCGTTTACTCCAGAGGAAATAGTAGATTCTGCCCAGGCACAAGGGATAGATGGTCAGATAGCTAATAATTTAATTGATGCCGTTCAAAGAGCAATTAATACCGGAGAGGCTATGTCAAGAGAGTCAGCAGATGAACCTATTGTCCCGCCAAGAATATTAATCTGCGGTTCTCTTTATTTAGCTGGAGAGGTGTTAAAGCTTTAAAATAATAGTATTTAAAGAGCTCAGTATACAAAAAATTTTATATTAATCAGTATGCTCATTCACCCATTCAGAAAGTTTTGTTTTAGTCATCGCTCCTACTTTGGTGGCTACAACTTGACCAGATTTAAATATCATGAGGGTTGGAATCCCTCTAACATGAAATTTAGCAGGTGTATCGGGATCATCATCAATATTAACTTTAGCAATTTTAATCTTTTCTCCCATTTCATTTGAGATTTCTTCTAAAGCGGGCCCAATTTGTTTACATGGTCCGCACCACTCAGCCCAAAAATCAACTAAAACTGGTGCTTCAGACTCAATAACGTCAGTTTTGAAACTTGCGTCTGTAACTTTAATAGTGGCCATGTATTTTTCCTCAGAATTTTTTGTATCTACATCTAATTAGGAACTGAGTTTAACTGCGTCAAGGTTGCATCTAATAGATCCCCATCTAATATCATCATTTTTGGTTTATTTGTCCAAAGTAATGAACAAACTATCTCATGTTTTGGATATACTGAACGAACTAAATCGCGATATACAGCCATTTGGCCTAAATAAATACTAGGCACATCACCTATAGTTTTAGGAACATCCTTATTTGATTTATAGTCTACAATAAAAACCTCATTATCTGTTATATAAATACGGTCTACTTGTGCATTCAAAAAAACATTCTTACCAAAGCTCTTGGTAGATCCTATGATTGAGACCTCTGCCTTGCTTCCTGGAGAAAATATTTTTGAAAATTCAGGGCTATCAAGTATTGAAAACACTTCAGTAGAAATCTTATTTTTGTATTCTTTGTCATTTATATTGTGATTTTGTAAAATTTTATCTGCCACATCCAGACGTTTTTCTAATTCCACATCAGGCAAAATTTCAAGTAATTTATGAATAATATTTCCATGACTGAACTTGAAATCATTATTTTTTCTCAATGGCGAATGAGCAGGAAATTTATATTTTTTATCAGTTAAAAGCCTCGATGGGTTTATATAAACTTTAGCTTCGTCCTGTTTTGTTACCATCTCATGACACCAATTTGGGACAGAGACATTGATGGTTTGTTTTTTTAATCTGTGCACAGAAGGACTTTCAGGGCCTTCTCCATAAGCTTGAACCTTACCAAAAGCTGCTTCTGTTTCAAAAGTATTCATACCCTCAAAGGCTTTTGAGGCAATTTCATACCAACAGTTTTCATTCACTTTACTATTGTTACCTGACATATAGCCGCATATAATGAGCCGTGATTCCGCTCGAGTTAGAGCCACATAGAGCTGGCGCAAATATTCTTGTTGAATTTTACCTTCTTTAGCTTTCTTACAATGACTAAGTTTTTCTAGAGAATTTGTTTTCGATATATTTTTGTAATACCCAGCGAAGGTTTTATTTTCTTCATTTTCAAATATTGGAAGTAAAGCATTATTTTGCACTTTCGGCATCCCAGTAGTATCCGGTAAGATAACAACTGGTGCCTCAAGGCCTTTAGCACCGTGAATTGTCATAACACGAACTTGCCCCCTATTCTCACTCATTTCGCGTTTGAGCTCTAGCTCCTCACTAATAAATTCATGTACAAAGTATTGTAGAGATGGAGCTCTTGTTCTTTGATGTTCAAGAGTTTGAGCAAGGAACGCTTCTAATGCGTCTTTGGCCTCTAGGCCCAAACGTAAATAAATTTTCCGCAAAAAACTTGAACTCGGTTCCGGTTTAAAATTTAGAACAAAGTTAAAAAATTCATAGGGAGGGTATATTTTTGAAGCATGAATAATTTTTTTGAGCACATTAGCTATTTTTGGTTTTTTCTCTTTTAGTGATTTCCAAAGGGTACCTTTTTTATTACGACCATATGAAACTTCAAATAGCATCTCTTCAGAAAAACAAAATAAAGGCCCTTTTAAAACTTCCGCAAGAGATAAGTCATCAGATTGTAATAAAGTAAACTTCGCCAAAGAAATCATATCTTTTACAACAATTGTACTTTGTAGTTTTAATCTATCAGCACCCGACACAGGAATACCTAAGGTTTTTAGATTTCGAATAATTGCATGAAAAAATGGATCCCTTTTGCGAACAAGAATCATGACATCACTTGCTTCCATCGGCCTATATATCGGTTTTTTTTCATTTTCAGATTTTGACCTATCGTAAACCAAATCATTAGAATCTATCCATTTTTTTAATTGTGAAGCAATATTTTTTGCTAAACTTTCTCTTGATGATACTTTTGATAAAGCGTCAACAGGCCTTGTATTCCATGGGTCAGCCTCTTCCATCGTTTTTGGAGTTTCAGTCAATGGCCATATTTCTACGCGGCCTTGGTCAGTTCGATGAGCCAAATGACGATTAATACTTGATTCTGGTGTGATAATTCTATCATCAAACATTTTTTCAAGGTAGCAATTATCAACAAAGATTTGATCCACAAACTTTAGTATTTCCGGTGCAGACCTGAATGACATCTGCATTCGTATTTCATTATCATTAGTGCCCAAAAATTCATTAATCTTTTTTAGAAAAATTTCTGGCTCAGCTCCTTGAAAAGAATAAATAGATTGTTTCTCATCCCCCACAGCAAACAAAGTCCTTAGATTTTTACGATCTTTCTGAGGGCTTTCATTAATAAAAGACTCATTAAGGGTATCAATAATCTCCCATTGTGTCTCCGATGTATCTTGCGCTTCATCCAGTAGTATATGTTCAATACCGCCATCAAGCTTATATTTAACCCAATCTGAAACGTGTTTGTTTTTTAAAAGATTGCGGACCATTGAAATTTGATCTTGAAAATCTAATTTATAATTTAACAATTTATTATATTTATATTTTCCTAAGTAGGCTTCAGAAATAGTCAATATTGAATCATTTAATCTCAAACAATCATAGGATAGAGACTTTTGATGCACATTAAAAATTCTTTGTGCTTCTTTATTCTCCCACCAAAAAAACTCATGGAGTTCTTGATTAAAACCTTTCGCAATAAGACGTTTATTTAAGGTTCTTGCTTGATTCAGAAATAGGTAAATATAATTAGTAATAGCTTCAATTTTGTTAGAATTATCGCAACATTGAAGTATTACTTTTCCCATATCTTGATATTGAGTTTTACCGGTTAATAGTAGTTTAGCTTTCAGTCTGAGAGAATTCCAATCCGTTAAATCATATGCCTCTTTTAACAGCTCTTCTTTGGTACTCTCTTCTTTAATACCTAAAATACTTGCCAACTGACTTGTGCCACCGACTAATTTCCACTTTTCAACCTTATCTTCGTTTTCAATTGCCCACTCAAAGATATCATCCAAAAGGTCTTTATTATCAGATGATAAAAACTGAATAGCTTTACATAGATCGCTATTGCTATCTTCTTTAATGGTTTGATAAATCTCATCTTGAGTTAACTTCTCAAGTTTTATTTTTTCTTTTTCTTTTAATGTTTTAAAACCAGGAAGAATTCCTGCTTCAATAGGGAAGCGTAATAAAAGATTCTCACAAAAAGAGTGTATTGTTTGAACCTTAAGTCCTTCAGGCGTCTCTAATGCAGCAGCAAAAAGACGCCGAGCCTTTGATAGATCTTTTACCGGTTGATGTCTTCCAAAGAGACTTACTAATTCTTTTTCTAATTTATCTTCACTGCACACAGACCACTCACCTAATGTTCTAAAAAGGCGGCTTTGCATTTCAGACGCTGCAGCGTTTGTGTAAGTCAAGCAAAGTATTTTATTGGGCAAAGTTCCTTGCAATAGTATTCTTGATACTCGGGCTACTAAAACTCTTGTTTTTCCTGAGCCTGCATTAGCTGTAACAAATCTCATATGAGATGGATCAGCTGCACTTCTTTGCGCATTTAATGCATCGATGTAATCAGGAGTTATTGAATCAACCATCTACATTGCTCCCTGACCGCATCCACTCCTCTCTGCGGGCTAAGTGATCGTAATCACTATAATCATAAGTATACTTTACTCTTGGTTGACAATAATAAATCGTCTCCTTTTTATCAAATTCAGTAATTAATTGCTCTAAATTGTAGGCTCCATCAGCAATCATTGTATCAACAGTTGAAGAACTATTTTTACCCCCTAATTTCGTTTCAATATTATTGGAATCTAACTTAGCCTTAACGCGCACATAATCTAGCTCCGTAACCGTGACAGGCCCTATGCCATCAAAGGCACCTTTATTTAATAGATATCCTGATAATGGTAATTGAGGGTCGAAGCCCGCAACAACCTCTTTGTCTGAGGGGGGATTACCAGTCTTATAGTCTATAATCGCATAGCCATCTTTACTTTTCATAATAAGGTCTGCTTTAGCAGTTAAAATAAAATCAAATTTATTAAGATATAATTCAGCTTTAATTTCAGTTGCGTAAATCGACCAGCCAGCATTAAATTTTCTTAGCATCCAATCTACTATATTCTTCGCAATTTTTTCAGTCCTAATTTTATTCTTATAAACTTCGTTATCGTTAAAACCTGCTTCAATTTGAGCTTTATTTAATTCATCGCTTAATAGCTTTGTAGCATTTATTGGTAATCTTTCTTTATGAAGGTCAAAGAAACTTTCTAATCCTTGATGCATTGCGGTTCCATATTCCCTGGAACCTATATCCATATCAAGTGGATCAAGAGAAGCCAAATTAAGAATATATCTAGCATATATAGAGTAAGGGTCACGTATCATTTTTGTAACAGACGTAACTGATAATTTTCTTTTATTAGGCCACCGGTTTATTAATTCAGGGCTAGGAGTAGGTTTAGAAATTTGACTATCATTGTACTCATCAAGTGAGACCGCATCGAGACCGCGGGACCACTCAAGATAATGATTGGAAGAATATAATAATTCAGTCGAGTTTTCTCCTAGAGCTCCATTCATCAAGGCTTGCAAACGCCATAGCCAACGCGACGCAACATTAGGGGTGCCTTCAGAATTAATTGATCGCGTTATAATAACGTTAGAACAAGTTGCTAATTCAGAAAAATCATGGGCAGCTAATCCAAACCTTTTTTCTGGCAAAGATAATCCAATAGCACCCCTCATACCTCGTGATAAAAAAGGATCGCTCTTTGACTTAGCCGGCCATACCCCTTCATTTAAACCTCCCAAAATAATACGGTCAGCAGTTAGCAGTCTAGCCTCTAGAGGGCCCAGTATAGATAACCTAGGGTGCGTACCATATCGAGGCCTAACAACTTGATCACGCATTAGTTGATTAAGAAGTTTTGAAAAATCTTTAGCATTTAAATTAGGTGTAATTTTGCCGTAAGATATTAGATCCTGAATTATTGACGAAAGCTTCTCACCAGATTCACCCACCCAAAGTCTTTCCTCACCATATTGATCAGGGGTACTACAAATATTTTCTAAAACTTCAACTAAAGTTGTTGCCCACACATTAGCTGTCGATTTATCAATATTTGTTAATGGTAAAATGTATTGATGAAGTATTTGAACACATGAAATATCTTTAATATTTTTATCTATTCTCAGGCCACGTATTTTCCATTCTAATCTAGACCAAGTATCAGATACTTTGCCTTCAAGTTCGCCTAATGTACTTAATCTATGTTTAAAGAAATTTGCTAAAGCTACTGGATGGCAAGGATCAGTAATAACTGTCATAAGAGACGAGACCCAACTGCCAATTTCTGTTTCCTCTAATGGTTTACCCAAAGAGCTGTCTACATTCACGCCCCAACGTCTTAACTTTGATTTTACTCTTAGAGCTAAAGCAGGATCTGGTGTCACCAGTGAAGCTGTTTGATTCGGGTTTTCTAAAGTCTCTCTTAAAATAAGCGAAATACATGAAGCTTCTTCTTCATCATTTTCTGCTTCTAATATTGACAAGTTCTTTATAGCTTCTTCAAAAGGTTTACTACCTGCAGATTCAGTTTTTCTAATTGCTGCTATTCGACCAGGCCAGTCTCCCGTCTCTTGAACAGGAATAAGTGCTTCCGAGATAATTATTCTTCGTGCAGATAATCCATCATCCTCGTTAATATAAGGCCAGATTTTAATGTCTTTTGGACTGACACCTATTGTTTGGGTAAGTTTTTTCAATGAATATTGTGGATGCTGTACACCAATATTCTCCCAAGATTCGCCTTCAAGGTTTTGCAAACCAGGTAGTACTATTAAACCTTCACCAAGATAAGACACACATTTAATAAGCTCTGCAGTAGCTTTTAAAGTACCTGTTGAACCGGCAATAATAACTGGGTATTTAGGCGGATTTTTATCCCATACAGATCGCAAGGCTTTGAGCAATGAAACTCGTCTTGCCATTGGCCCCATTAAATTTAATTCGGCAAGTCGCTTGGGCCAATAATCTTGAATTACTTTATAAACCTCTATTGAATTTTGGTAATGTTCTGCTGAAAAATCTCTTATTTGATCAAGATTAGTAATATTTAAACTATCAATTTCCTCCATATCTGCATCATCTAATATACTAATTAGAGGATCTGACATCGCCAAAGCCGCAGCAATGTTCATAGGAACTGTTGAAGTTTTATTATGATAATATAAAAGTAGTTTAGCTATTTCAAAGCGTCGCTGAATATTATTAATGGCAGGCTTCACCATTCCTGATAATTCTCCTGGTTCAAATGGTGGTTCTTCAGGGTTAATATCAGCTAAAGCTCTTATCCTTGGTAGAATAGAAGTACCGCTCTGAGATGCAAAAGTCTCACCTAGAGCTCTAACAGCCCTTCGTGTTGGCAATAAAATAAGAGCCTCCTCAAGGCGATCCCTATAAATATCTTTAAGGCCTCGGGCTAACGCAGGTAAGAATGCAACTCCAGATGGCATGTTATATACATTTGGACTAACCATTGTATCCATTTAATTTTACTTGATTAATCACAGCCTCTGCAGCAATTAATGAATTAGGATCTCCTACATGCATCCAATAGCCTGGCAATTGCATACCGTAGATTTTTTTTCTTTTTAAGCTTTCATCCCATATCTTATTCCGCGAAAATTTTTCTAATTTAAAAGATTTTGCTAGTGCAGGTTTAAATATTTGAACTCCAGCATAAATATATTCAGAGCTTTCATTTGTTCGTCTTGTAAGCCTATTATTTTTATCGAGATCAAAATCGCCCTTTCCACTGTAACCAAGTGACCACTCTGCCTTTGCGCACAACAAAAGTTCATCCATCTGATTTGGTTTCCAATAATTGATTAACTTTTCAAGAACTGGTTCAAATTCAATCCAAATCGAGTCAATATTACAAATCAAAATAGGCTTTTGGCCTAGCATGGGCAATGCTTTAACAACCCCCCCACCTGTCTCTAAAAGTAGATCAGTCTCGTCGGAAATATCTATTTTAAGGCCAAAATTTAAACTACTTAAGTGTGATATCAAATGCGGGGCAAAGGCATGAACATTAACAATCACTTTTTCTATACCTATATGCTTAAGTCTTTTCAGCATATGGTCAATTAATGGTTTTCCATCAATTTTTACCATTGCCTTTGAAATATTACTTGTAAGTGGTCGCATTCTAGTTCCGTAACCCGCTGCCATTACCATTGCCGTTTTAATCATAAAAAATCTCAGGTATATGTTGCTCCAACCATTGTCTCAACTCATAGCAGGCTGGGGTATTAAGATTTCTCATAAGGTGCTTTTTAACTCGGGGTATAAGATCAATATATTGCAACTTTTTATCACGTTTAGCCAGTCTTACAAAGATACCTAAAATTTTTGAATTACGCTGTGCTCCCATAATAGCATATGCTGATTGAAATTTTTCATCATTTTTAATACCTGCTTTCTGGCAAAACCTATCGATTAAAATTTCTTCGAGCTCTGGTGAGACATCACGCCGAGCATCTTCTACTAAACTCACCAGATCATATGAAGGATGAACAAAAAGAGCATCTTGAAAGTCAATTAGACCAATTTTTGCTACTCCCTGCCGTTCACTAAGCCAAAAGATATTTTCAGCATGAAAGTCTCTTAACCCCAAGCCTGAAGCTGCCGATTTAAACGTAACAAAAAGTTTTTTCCATATTGAATGCCATTCTTGCCGTGCCTGATTATCAATTAGATGACCCAGATCTTTTGCATACCAATCTAAAAGTAAATCCACTTCAGTAAGCATCGCCAAATCATCATATTCCTTTACTTCCCAATAAGAATTTTTAAAGTTCATTTTTCTTGAAAAAGTACATCTGTAAATGGCTGCCAAACAATCAACGGCGGCATAATACAATTTCTTTTCTTGGTTTTTATTATTTTGAATGAATTTAAAGAATAAATTATCCCCCAAATCCTCTAATAATAACAGCCCCATATCTAAGTCCGATGCTAAGATTTTTGGTGCTGAAAAACCCCTTACACTTAGTTCATTCGAAACACAGATGAATGCCTCTAATCTATTTCCTGCTAGTCGAGCCAGTGAGTTATATCCTATACGTTCACGATTATTAGTTTTTTTATTTTCAATTTCATAATTTTTTGGGTTTGCCTTAGGTGTGATCATTAATATAGCATTTTGATTTTTACTGCTTACTCTCTCGTATCTGCGCGATGAAGCATCTCCTTTTATTTGAGTACGTTCAAAATTCTGCCACCCACTTCTATTTAGAAAAATTTCTATATCCTTTGAAGTAGTCATAAATTTTTTTCAAAACCTTCCAGATAAGCTAATCGCCCATTATCATCAAATTTTAGATAAATATTATAAATATTTTTAGGTAATAAGGAACCAAGTTTTTCTGGCCATTCAATTACACAAACAGCATCTTCAAAGGCATCAAACAACCCAAGTTCATGTGCATCTTCAGGATATTCTAATCGATACATATCACAGTGCCATAGTTCAAAATTTTTCATATCATATATTTGTACTAATGTATAAGTAGGAGAAGGAACCTCTATATTTCCAAGTTCAGATTGTATCATTCCGCGAGCAAGTGTAGTTTTACCGGCGCCTAAATCTCCTGTTATTGCCAAGACATCACCTTTGGTCAAAATCTCCATAAGTTTAGACCCAAGGTTTAATGTATCATTTTCATTTGATAATTGTACAACTTGCATGCGGCATTGATACGCGCTTGCAAATTGATGACAAGCCTCTAAATAAGAAAAAACTAATCCACAGGGACAAAATATGCCAAAAATTAATTTCATAGACTCTGAAGGCACAAATCGAGTGGTCGAAACCAAAAATGGAACATCAGTAATGGAAGCAGCGGTACAGAATATGATACCAGGTATTGATGCTGACTGCGGCGGGGCTTGCGCCTGCGCAACATGTCATGTTTATATATCTGACGATTGGATAGGTAAATTAAAAGCTAAAGATGACATGGAAGACTCAATGCTAGATTTTGCAGAAGAAGTTCAAGATAATTCAAGACTATCTTGTCAGATACTTATGAATGATGAACTTGATGGTATCACTGTCACCACACCAGAAAATCAGTAGACCTAAATAGATTTATTAAACAACTCGACATGAGGTTGAGCTTCTGGAGCTTCTCTAGGCAAGTATATACTAACACATGTGCCCACTTCCTCTTCTGACTCTAACTCTACCCAGCCTCCATGGCGCTCTACAAACCTTTGAACCAGAGCTAGACCTAAACCGGTTCCGCCGCGACTACTTTTAAATGAACTAAAAACTTGGGGCTGTAGGTCTGTAGGTATTCCAACTCCATCATCTTTAACCCATATGATGACTCCACCACCATCAGCTTTCTTTCCCCCAAGCTCAATAACTCCGCCAGGTTTTGTAAATCTCAAGGCATTAGTTAATAAATTATACAACACCTGCTTTAATTTCACTTCATCTCCTCTAATTTTACCTATTTTAGAGTTTGATTTTAAGGCTAGTGAGATTTTAGTGTCCTCTGCCTTAGTGGCTACATAGTCTAAAGACTGCTCAAGTATTTGATGAATCTCAATATCACTTAATTCTAAGTCAAGAACATTTGCCTCTATAGCAGCAATATCAAGAATATCATTAATTGTCTTAGCAAGGTCTTCTGATGCACTCTGAATTGCAAAAATATACTCACTTTGCTTATCTGTGATTTCTCCAGCACCGCTATTTTGAAGAAATTCAGAATATCCAGAAATCGTTGTTAATGGTGTACGTAACTGATAGCTGACATGTCCTACAAACTCTGACTTCATACGATCCGCCTGTTCTAATGCTTCTGCTCTCTCTATCAAAGCAGCTTGTGCCTTTCTAGCGCTTGTTACATCCTCCCATGCCAATAAAGTTGCCCCATCAGGAAGTGGGCGGGAAAGCCATGTGAAAATTCGGCTGTCAGAACGTATGATTTCCCCAGAGTCTTGATGTCGAATTTCTGGGTTAGGATTTGTTGCTCTTGCTCGCAAACTATTCCAGAAATCTGAATTATTATATAATGGTAAGCATAACTTAATTAAATAGGAAAAACGCGGGGAGTTCTCTAAATCATCTCCAGAAAGATTCCATATCGTTGCAAAGGCTGCATTGTGAATTCTTAATCTACCATCAGTTCCAAAAACAGCTATCCCTTCAGATAATTTGTCCAATGTTGCTTTTTGTACATTAATTAGCCTTCCCAATTCAGTCTTTAATTTTACTGAGTCAGTCATATCAGAAAAAAGTAGCGAAATACCTCCGTGTAAGTCACGCATTCTAACAAGCCTTAATGTTTTTCCATCTGGTAATGACCAAATTTCGTCAGGCATTTCTTCAGGCCATATCTTATAAAGCGCCAGCTCTGAATTTTTCCATGAAACATAATCAGATTGCGCAGGGATAAGATTTTTCTCATTCATATGATCAAGCCAACTTCCATGAGTAGGCCGAGTCTTAAGCCATTCAGTGTCTATGGAGCAAAGAGAAGTAAATGCAGCATTATGAAAAGTTACTTTTTGATCAGAACCAAAAATTACAACAGCTTCATCCATTTTATTTAGAATTTCGTGATGAGCGGTTTTGTAAGTTGATAAATTTTGTTTTAAACTTTCAACCTCAGCAGCATCAAGCGCAATACCTGCGACTCCCCCTGAAATTGGGTAGATAGTTATTGAGGTAGGCTTATTATTTCCGTGCAGGATTATGTTTCTTACATTTGTAAAAGACTTATTAGTCTCTAATGCTTTTTTTCCTTGAACAATAATTTTATTGTCTAGGTGATTTTGCTCTTCAATGACTTTAGCTGAGTTACCACCACCAATTGCATCTACATAAGCTGCATTCACCCAAGTTATCTTACCTGTGCTCGTCATTCTCCATTTGGGAAAAGGGGAACGGTTTAGAATTTCTGAAAAGCTTGATGTCACAGAATTTAATTGATTACTTGGATTAGCATTTGATGAAAGTAATAACTTCAAATCAATAGTATTATTTTTATTGCTATTTAGCCAAAGGACAATCTGATTTCCTGTAACACGGCCACTTACTTTTATAATCAACTCATCAGACAGACTAATAGTTATTGAAAAAGGTAGGCCTGTTTTGGATAATCTAGCAATATTAATTCTTAAAGTTTCATTTGCGCCGTCTGAATTAGAAGTATTTAAATCAGCTATGAAATCTAGAAATTCGAGGAGTATACCATCGAGTGTGTCTGTGCTTTCTTGAGTATCTAACTCAGAAAAAAACTCCTGCGAACCATAATGCTTTGGCCGACCCCAACCTTTTTTTATATCTGGTATATAGCCTTCCCATATAATAGTTAGACCATCATACGACTCTAATACAGAAACAATCTTCTCGTTTTTATTGGATAAATTTAGATATTTAATTTTCCAAAACTGTAACCTTTTTTTACTAATAAAAAAAACTAATAGTAAAATAATAATTAGTAATACAACCAAAAATACAGAAGCCAAAGAAACGACTAAATCGATATCTAATGTTTCTTTAAACACATAAAACCTTTCAATTAATCGGGCATAGCCTGAACTACAACAATTTAAAAGATCTGTTTTTAGAAGTAATCTGTAAGATTTAAAACTTAATGGTCAATGGGTATTATTTTGAATTAAAGATACTAATTCACCCTTTATTTTATTTACTTTAGATTCATCATCGCTCTCAACCATTACTCTAATAAGTTTTTCAGTGCCCGACGGTCGAACTAATATACGCCCAGAGTTTCCAAGTATCACTTGCGACTCTTTTATAGCAGAAATAACCTCAGGTTTTTCTAGCGGTGAAGTTCCACTAAATGGAATATTCTCCAATACTTGGGGTACAGTTTCAAAGACATTAAGTACTTCACTGGCAAGCCTACCAGAACGTATTATTTGCGCTAAAATTTGCAAAGATGCTATTGTTCCATCCCCTGTTGATGCAAAGTCAGTCATTAATATGTGTCCAGACTGCTCTCCCCCCAGATTATATCCACCTTCTAGCATACGGGCTGCAACGTGCCGATCACCTACATTAGTTCTAATAAAGTCAAGCCCCTGACCTTCAAAGTAACGCTCAAGGCCAAGGTTTGACATAACCGTGGAAACTACTCCACCATTGGTTAATTGATCATTATTTCTCCAACCCGTTGCAATTAAAGCTAGAAGCTGGTCACCATCAATCAAGTTACCTTTTTCATCACAAATGAGGACTCTATCAGCATCACCATCTAAAGCTATTCCAATATCCGCACCGGTTTCGAGTGTTTTACTAATTATTGCATCAGTATGAGTTGAACCACATTTATCGTTTATGTTACTACCATTCGGGGACACTCCTATTGAAATAACTTCGTCTGCGCCTAATTCCCAAAAAGTATCAGGAGCTGTTTTATAAGCCGCACCGTTAGCACAATCTATAACTATCTTCATACCTTTCAGGCTCATACCGAGTGGAAATGTCCTTTTAGCAATTTCGATATATCTAGCCTGAAAGTCTTCATATCTTCTAACACGTCCTAACTTTTCATTTATAGCAAGCCCCTTTTTCCATCCTTCTTTCATTAAAGCTTCAATCGCTAATTCTGCTTCATCAGAAAGCTTTCTTCCATCAGGGCCAAATAACTTTATGCCATTATCAGAAAAACCATTATGCGATGCTGTAATCATAACGCCAAGGTCTGCCCTTAGTCGCGCAGTCAATAAAGAGATACCTGGCGTTGGGATAGGGCCGCAGAGTTTAACATCCATACCAACGGAAGCAAAGCCTGCAACAAGGGCTGGCTCAATCATATATCCAGATAATCGGGTATCTTTTCCTATAATTACAGAATGTTTATGAATGTTATTTCGTAAAAAATACTTCCCTGCTGCCATGCCAAACCTCATGACATTATCAGGAGTTAGCACTCCTACGTTCGCTGGGCCTCGAATGCCATCTGTTCCAAAAAAAAGTTTATTTTTTGCCATCATTAACCTAGGTGAATTGCTGTTATGTATTTATTTCTTAAATCACTAAAGAAACTGAAGCAAATTAACAAACCTTAATTCAATTTAGAGGTTGTTTAATAGTCGATATTAAAAATGAAAGAGATTTAATACTGCGCGCATTTATCCATATACCGTCGCTATATAATTGCTTATAGAGGGATATGAGTACACAACTGTATACATTCATACGTATGATTAGGACTGGGTGGATTCTAGCAAGACACGACGCTTTGGTACCATCAGAATATGCTAGCTCGGTTCCCATATTAGCTCGTATCTTAGGCCTAATCTCACGAATATTCACTTTACGCAATCTATCAATAAACCCTGGTGAAAGGTTAGCTTTAGCTTTAGAGAAATTAGGACCTGCCTACATAAAGTTTGGTCAAATACTTTCTACTCGCAGCGATATGCTTGATCCAGTTTTTGTTGAAGGTCTATCACGTCTTAAAGATAAAGTACCGCCGTTTTCCATGAAAGCTGCAGAAGATATAATCTTTAAGGAATGGGGCGTTAAATGGCAAGATAAACTCTCCCACTTTTCACAACCCATAGCAGCAGCCTCTATAGCTCAGGTTCATAAAGCCACTCTTCTGAGTGGCGAAGTTGTAGCTATAAAAATACTAAGACCTAATATTCACAAACGAATGCGTAATGATATGGATGTACTGCACATGGTAGCAGGAATGGCAGAAAGCTTAATTCCATCATCTAGGCGTCTTGGTCCTAAAAAATTTGTTGAGACAGCCGACAGGGCAGTTATGTTAGAGCTTGATTTAAGACTGGAAGCTTCAGCAGCCTCTGAATTATCAGAACCTTCAAAAGAAACAGGATTATTTAATGTACCAAAAATTTACTGGAACCATGGCAGTAAAAATATTTTGGTAACCGAATGGATTGAAGGCACTGCAGTTTCAGATAAAAAAATACTTGAAAAAGAAAGGTTTAATCAAAAAGAAATAGCAAAGAAAGTTATGCAAAGTTTTCTTGCCTGCTCATTTGATTACGGAGTTTTTCATGCAGACATGCATGAAGGTAACATGATCATTGATTCGGATGAACAACTTTGGTTAGTAGATTTTGGAATTCTTGGTAGACTTGCGCCAGCGGAACAGCGTTTTCATGCAGAGATACTCTATGGCTTTCTAATGCGGGATTATACAAGAATAGCAGAGGTGCATTTTGAAGCTGGATACGTGCCAAAAAATCATTCAATTGAAGATTTTGCGAGTGCCTTACGTTCTGTAGGCGAACCCATATTTGGTCAAACTGCCGAAAATGTAGCTATGACAAAGGTACTACTTCAATTATTCGAAATTACAGAAATATTTGATATGCAAATGCAACCCCAACTTATTATGTTACAAAAGACAATGATGCAAACAGAGGGTGTATGTCGTCGTTTAGACCCTGAATTTGATATGTGGGAGATAAGTAGACCAATAGTAGAAAAGTCTATGCAACGTGAACTTGGTCCACAAGGGCACATAAACGACTTGCTACGTGGCCTAAATAAAGCAAGGCGCACATTAGAAATACTTCCCGATGCTACAAAAGATATTGCAGCATTAGCAAAGGCATGGAGTAAAGGAGAGATAGATTTAACAAAAAATAAAATGAATATTGATAAGAGCCCGTCTTATCACTCATGGAAAACCATGGCTATATTGTCATCCACTATTGTTGTTGTTATGAGTGGCATATGGTTAGTAGGCTAAAGTTAGAAATAGGTATATGAGGCATAATAAATGAATTTAGAAAATATAATTTCTGCAAAAGTAACTTTGTTTGCTCTACCCATATTCTTTATCGCAATCTTTATAGAAATATTGGCTAAAAAAATATTGAATGCTCGCGGTACACTTCACTCCAAAGATGACTCCGTTAGTATTTTTATGGGATTAATGAGTGTAGTTACAAACGGAGCGGCTGCTTTTATTACTCTGGGAATGCTCCTTTGGGCGGAACAATTTAAGATATTTGATTTACCACTTACTATAACAGTTATTATTGCATGTTTTATTTTAGATGATCTTCGTTACTATTTACATCATAGGATTGCACATAGATGCCGTTGGCCATGGGCAATGCATATAATCCATCACTCAAGTCAAAGATATTCGCTTGCAGTTGCATTAAGGCAAGGCTGGACTAAACACTTTACAGGTACAACAGTTTTAAAAATTCCTTTGGTTCTTGTTGGATTTGATCCAATACTAGTTATATTTTGCGGAGCATTAAACGCAGTATATCAATTCTTTTTACATACTGAAACTATACATAAATTACCAAAATGGTTTGAAGCAGTATTTAATACCCCTTCCCATCACAGGGTACATCACGGTAAAAATCCTGAATATCTCGATAGTAACTATGCTGGAACTTTTATTATTTGGGATAAGATTTTTGGTACATTTGTCCCGGAAAATGAAAACTCCTATCCCGACTATGGATTAGTCAAAGATTTTGAAACCTTTAATCCTTTTAAAATTTTTATTCATGAGTATTGGGGCATACTAAAGGATGTTTTTGGGAACAAAAGATCCATAAAAGACAGAATACTTTACATAGTTGCACCTCCTGGTTGGAGCCATGACAATTCACGAAAGACATCTAATGATATAAAACGTGAGTATTATAAAATGCTGCAAGAACAAAAAACTTAGTCAGCTGATATAGAGAGAAGTCTCGCATGCCTCCTAGTTTTGCTATAACTGAATTACTGATTGTTTTAACTGCATCTTTCTGCAGCCTAAAACTCAGGAAGTGTTATCCTTTTGCTGCAATTGGCATAATACTGTTTGGCCTTGCTGCACTAATAGGCGTTTACAGGTTTTTAAGTGGTGAAGTAGAACAGCTAGCCTCAATACATAAATACTTCAGCCAAGCTGGCGCACTTTTAGGACTAATATTAATTACAAAAGAAATAATATTAGCTCAAGCATCAAAAGCGGTACAAATCTCCATTGAAAAAGCTGGTTATGCAATAATAATCATTGCCCTATTTTTCGTGAATATTTTTCATAGCATTATAATACATACTTTTATTCTATGCGCTTTAGTGAGTGTTTTCTTTGCTTGCAGATTAGCTATAAAAGACAATGTTAAAAAACTTTTTTTCTTTTCTATCATGAGTCTTATGCCGCTTAATTTAATTTTCGTACGTAACTCAGAGTTTTTAAGCCAAATTATGAGTTGGCATGTGTTTCATGCCATTGTTGCTGCTTGGATTTATGGCATTTATTATATACTAAACTCATCGTCACCTAGTATAAGTTAAATTTAGTTACGGTTACACCATAAAGGCTTTCTTTCAATAGAGCGTCCATTTTCATGTTTCCAAGATCTGAAAAAACCCCTTCTTAATCCAATTACGGCAATATCCTTACCATTAACATTTAAATCAACAACAAGCCTACCATAGCGATCCTCACCATAGTTTTTTGAAATATTTATATCAGCATTATTAGTTAAAGAAGTAACAAATTCTTTTGCCTGTTTTCCAAGTTCCACTTCTTCAGGGCATTTAGCTCCACTTCTTTGACCTAATCGACCTGATTCTGGGGCATCAATATTTGCAAGTCTAAATTTTACACCATCAATTTTACCGCTATCACCATCAGACCAATAAATAGAAGATTCTTGTATGGAATTACTAATTGCTGAAAAAGAAAAAGTTAGGAATAGAATTGGGATTAACACCACTAGAAAATTTTTTAAAGTTTTGAAATTAATATTTATTATCATAAAATCTAATCTACTCACTTATCGAGACTGTCTTAATATTACAAAATGCTCGCAAACCCTCTGCAGCTAATTCTCTGCCATAGCCTGAACGTTTAACGCCACCAAAGGGTAATCTAGGGTCGGATGAAGTCATTGCATTTATAAATGTAGCGCCAGCTTCAATATCATTTATAGCCTGTTTTTGTTCGTCTAAGTCAGCAGTCCATACAGAAGAACCAAGTCCAAAAGGGCTATCATTTGCTAGTTCTATAGCTTCCTGTATAGATTTTACTTTATACAAACCTGCAATAGGAGCAAATATCTCTTCTCTATATATTCTAGCAGACATTGGGATTTTTTCTATAATGCCTGGTTGTAAAAAACAACCTGGTCCTTCAATCGCCTTACATCCACATAGCAATTGAGCACCACAGTCTAGAGCATCTTTTACTTGATCTAAAACTTCTTTTAAACTTGATGGGTTCACAAGAGGCCCAATATCCGTTTCAGAATTCATAGGATCACCAATTTTTAGAGAATTAAAATTTTTGATTAATTTTTCTTTAAAGGCCTCATAGATTTCGGCGTGTACTATGAAGCGTTTTGCAGCAATGCAACTTTGACCATTATTTTGAGTGCGAGCTATTGTACCAACTGCAGCTGATTTTTCGAGGTCAGCACTCGGCATAACAATAAATGCATCTGATCCACCTAACTCTAACACTGTGGGCTTAATTTCTTGGCCGCAAATTGCTGCAACAGATGATCCTGCTATCTCAGAACCTGTGAGAGTGGCCGCTCTAACATTTTCATTTCTCAAAACGCGTTCAACTTTAGAGTTAGATATGATTAAAGTTTGAAATACGCCATCAGGAAAACCAGCACGCTTAAAGATATCCTCTAAGTACAAAGCACATTGTGTTACATTAGATGCATGTTTTAACAAAACTGTATTACCGGCCATTATAGCAGGAGCTGCAAATCTAATAACCTGCCATACAGGGTAGTTCCAAGGCATTACGGCGAGAATAGGTCCTAAGGGTTGATAAGACCGGTAAGATTTAAGAGCGTTAGTCTTAATGATTTCATCTGCCATATAATCTTTAGCAGTTACGGCGTAATGCTCAGCTCCAAGTGCAGATTTTTTTATTTCGGCAATTGCTGATTTATGAGTCTTGCCCATCTCTTGGGTTAATATTTTTCCTAATTTTTCGCTCTCTTCATTTAATATATTTGCAACGGCCATCATGCACTTAGTCCGTCTATTAATTGAAAATTTTTTTAGCTCTTTATATGAAAAGTAAGAATTTGATATAAGACCATCAACAAACTCATCAGAATAACTTTCAAATTGTTTGATAATTTCACCCGTTGAAGGGTTGCGTGAAACTATTGACATTAAAAACAATCATTTTCTAAGAAGTTTTCTATAGCTGTTAGCTTTTGAGTTTGCATCTTGGGCGTCCAAGGTAAGCTATGAGGCATATCTTTAATAACTACTAACTTAGATTTAACTTTTCGTTTCATTTTTCTATGTAAATCTTTTGCATGAAACATAGGAACTCTTACGTCACGGTCACCGTGAAATATTAGTAATGGTATTTCTGCATTATCAGTGTTTTTGAGAGGATCAGTGCCCTTAACAGTTTTTCCTTGATAAGCGCGCTGTACTGGATTTCCACTCCAGGACCTACCCAATTTAGTAAGATCAGAAACACCCGCTCCGCCAATGGCGCAGGCATATGGACTATTGCTTCGTGTGGCAGCTGAAAATGCAGCAAAACCACCGTAAGAGTATCCAAATATAGCAATTTTATCTTCGTCAGCATAGCCTTGATCCACCATCCAAGCTGCGCCATCATCTTTATCATCTTGCATTTTTTGACCCCACTCAGCATCACCTGCTAGCCAAAGCTCTCGTCCCCAGCCTAGGCTACCTCTGTATTGAGGTCTCAAGACTGCAAAACCCCGCGAAGTTAAAAAAGGAACCCAGCCTGACGGATCCCATGAACCTTCATCACGCGCCCAAGGGCCGCCATGAGGATGTATTACAGCAGGAGGTGCTTTATCACCTGCTTGCCAACCTGCTGGCATCGTTAGCAATCCGGGTATTTTGAGACCATCACGCGCGGTGTAATAGATTAGTTTGGTGTCCACTAAGTTATTTTTTTCTAACTCAGGGTAAGCCGACCCAAGTTTTTTTAAAGGCTCACCTTTAGAATACAAATAATAAGTCGGCGGAGTACTATCACTTTGAACTGTGATAACCACTTTTTTCCTATCATTGCTCCAGCTGGAGAAACTTACCTGTTTATTTGGAAAATAATTCTCAAAAGTTTTTTGCAGATTTCTTAAATCATCATCAAACCATACTGCTTGAGAAAAAAGCCCCGAAACAGAGTAACCAAGAACGGTCCCAAAATCTGCTTCGTTATCACTTGTGATTAAGCTGTTTATATTAAAATCAGCATTAGTAATTAACGGCTCATCTGCATATTCTTCTTTTACAGAGTCGTATTCATAAATTCGGGACTTATCGCTGAATTGGTTGGTTCTAACGTAGTATTTTCCAGTTAACTCATTTTTACCAAGTAAAGATATACTGTGCCTATCTTTAGAGTCAGAAGTCAGCTTATCGTGAACTTTGAAGCTGCCATTTTCATCAACTATCAGCCTTTGGTCTTTGTAACGACCCGAACTGTAATCAGCTCCAGACTTTGTAAGAACATCACCGGTACGAGGATCTAACAAGCCTATTGAGTCAAACCCTCTGTTTTTAAACAAAGTTTCTGATGACCCAGTTTTTAAATTGTATTTTACGTAATTAGTTGCATTAGCAAATAAACCACTTTTATTAGAAATTATTACATTTTCAGGGTCCAATGGAAGGTCTGCTGCAATACTACCTGTACCGAGCATTTCACCACAAATTCTCTCATATTCAGACATATCTCGGCTATTGTTGTTACCCGCAAAAGGTTCGGAAAAACCTGAAAATTCTGTATCTGTAACAAAAATTTTACTCAAATATGTTTTCGTTGAACCAATACTTTTACCTTCACCGCATCCTGCTAATGCACCTGTCCATTTTGTGCGCGCAAATACCAATATTTTCCCAGCCTTTAGAGCTTGAGCAGCAACAAATTCAACATCGCGGTCAGGTTTAGTAAATTTGGGAGGTATAGAAAGGTCTCTAGGATCCCAAACTGTGAGGGATAACTTGTCATCACCTGGCTGGCTAGTGAGTCCAACAAGGTAATCACCATCTCTTGATATTGAAAAATTTGTTAACGCAGGCAACTTAGAGAGCGTCTTTACAGGTATTACATCCTGGGCGTGCGAAACGTTTATACCCGCAAAAGTTAAAAAAAATGATAATATAAGTGCAATACATACTAGCACAGATTGATAATTTTTAAGATTTAACAAAATTCATCTCCAATTTTTGTAATTTACCTAAACAAAAAATATGGTTCATAACAAGCAAAATATATTTGATAACCTTGATGAAATTAAACTACTATTATTAAAGCCCATAAATTATGTGATAAAATAACAACACATTAGCTATAAAGTCTTAATTAATGACCTACTGTGTTGACCCTGCATCTGTATGATGGCAGTTGCTCAGAGTAACATTATATATTTAATGATACCATTAATAATGGCCAAACGTCGAACAAAGGGACTCGTAATGGACACAAAACTATTTTTAAAGGCGCTACTACAAACGTCTGCAATCACAGCCGTAGCAGTTGGCTCAGCCTTCGCTCAAGATAACGACAGCGATTCAACCGAAGCTAATGAAGTTGTTGTAACAGGATCACGCATTAAAAGTGATACATTCTCTAGCCCAGTGGCTATTGATGTTCTTACAGTAGAAGATGCCAAAATTGAAGGTATCGCTGACTTAGGCGGCTTACTTCAAACAAGCACTGCGGCTTCAGGGTCATCTCAGATAACATCAGCTGTTTCAGCAGCCTTTGTTTCTGATGGCGGACTTGGCGCTGAAAGTGTTGGTCTTCGTGGATTAGCTGCTAACCGTACTCTCGACCTGATTAACGGCAGAAGAGCCGGACCTTCAGGTGTTCGTGGATCAATCAACACATTTGACCTTAACTCTATCCCGCTTGCTGGTATTGAACGTGTTGATATTCTTAAAGACGGCGCATCATCAATTTATGGTTCTGATGCGATCGCAGGTGTTATTAACTATATCACAAATAAATCAGATGGCGGCGAGATTGATGCTTATACATCAGTTTCGGAAGATAGCGGCGGAGAGCAGTATCGTTTGAGCGGATCATGGGGTCAAACTTTTGATAAAGGTCGTTTCCGAGTAACAGGTGACTATTTCAAAGAAGAAGAGTTAGCACGAGGCGATCGTGATTATTTAGATTGTGATGAAGCTTATGCATTTAGTCCCGACACAGGCGGAAGAATAGACGTTATCGACCCTAGAACCGGCGAATATCAATGCCGTGACTTAATATGGGGTCATATTTGGATATATGACTACTCTGGAAATAATAACACACCAGACTCATTTCCAAACATTGCTCAATATGATTACGATGGATCATTAGCAGCCAACGGTTTACCCGGATATATACAAAATGCGGGCGGCGGAGTTGAAGCACCTGCAGGATGGTTCCCAATCTATTATGACCAAGCGGACATCGCAGGTAACCCAACTTTTGCAGGATTTGACGTAGGTGATAGAGCCCGCGGACTTGTTAACTACGATCACCCTTTCCAAAATGAAGAAACACTTTCGCCTTCAACAGAGCGATACACTTTCATGTTTGATGGTGATTATGAGATTAACTCTAATATCACTGCTTATGGTGAGGCATTATTTAACCGCCGCGTAACGAAATCTAATGGTTACAGGCAGTACTGGAACTATTCTTATGGCGAAACTAGTTTTGGTGGAGACGGAACTTTAGGTACTAACGATTCAGGTGCTGGATGGGGCGGAGACGCCTGGTTCTCACCAACAGCTATTACTGATATTAACGACTCAAAGACTGAAATCGACTATATGCGTTTTGTTGGTGGTATTAAAGGTGAGCTCGGTGAAGACTCACTTCTGCCTGGATGGTCTTGGGATGTTTATGCACAGCATTCAGATAGCTCAGGTAAATATACAAATGATCAGATCTATAATGACTCTATCAGAAACTACAACTTCTCAACGGGTTCATGTGCAACAATAAATGGCGGAATGACCACTGGTGCAACAGGAAACGGCGTTACAGTTGATGGACGTCCGTGTGTTGATGTTCCTTGGTTCAGTGCCGATTTAATGAATGGTGTAATGTCCAATGAAGTACGTGATTTCCTATTCTTCGAAACTCAAGGTAAAACTGATTATACTCAAACTACCTTAGAAGGATTTGTATCTGGAGACCTCATTAAAGCTCCGGCGGGTGATATTGCTGCAGCGGTAGGTGTCTTCTATCAGCGTGATGAAATTAATGATGTCCCTGACGATCATGTTCTCGCAGGTAACGTTTGGGGTTCATCTTCAGCTGGTATAACAGCTGGCGCACAGTCATCCAAAGCCATCTACGGCGAACTTGCTGTGCCGCTTGCTAAAGGCGCAACCTTCTTTGAAAGTCTATCTGCTACACTTTCCGGTAGATATACAGAAATTCAAACAGTGACGACAGCTGGAGACACAGAAAGTACAGATGGTTTCAACTATAGAGCAACAGTAGATTGGCAAACAATACCATCTCTTCGTTTGCGTGCTTCAACAGGTACGTCTTTCAGGGCGCCTGGATTGTTTGAGCAATTCCTTGGAAATGAAACCAGCTTTTCAAGCCAAAGGTCAATTGACCCATGCTTCCAGTGGGGAGACGCTCTATCAAGTGGTGCAATTACTCAAAGAGTTGCTGATAACTGCGCAGCTGACGGCGTAAGAGATGATCACAGACCTGCTATATCTGCCGACGTGTTCCGCGGTGGTGGTTTTGGAGTTCTAATCCCTGAAACATCTAGAAACTATACATTCGGTGGTGTATGGACACCAGACTTTGCTGACTTGAGCGTTGCACTAGATTACTTTGATATCACAATTAAGGATGAAATCTCAACCTTAAGCGCAAGTGCTATTGTTGGTGGTTGTTATGCTTCTGAGAACTTCTCAAGTGAACCACTTTGCAACTTCTTTAACAGAAACCCTCCAGGACCAGGTGCTGATGATTCTCGTATTACTGACGTTACAGCGACTTTCATCAACGTAAACCGACAAGAGAACAGAGGTCTTGATCTCACAGTTCGCTATGGTCAAGATACACAATTTGGTCGCTTAGAAATCAATGCTCAAGCTACTCATCAATTGGAATCAAGGGGTCTGTTGTTGGCAGATGACTCAGTTGAAGACTTTAACGGTGAACTAGGTGAGCCTAAAACAACTGGTTTCATGAACATTACTTTACAGCCAAGCGATAGATGGCGTGTTCGTTGGAGTGTTAACCACATTGGCCGTACTTCAAACAACATGCGTGCTGATCGTAATAACCCAACACCAACTCTTTACGGTGTCCCTGCTAAGTATAAAAACTTTACAGAGTCAACGACTTACCACGGCATATCCGGTGAGTATTCATTAGATGGCGGATGGACTTTCAGAGCAGGTATTAACAACCTCTTTGATGAGCACCCACCTGCGATATCAAGTGGTGACACAGGTAATGTTCCTATACGGTCACAGTATGACTACCTTGGACGTACTGGGTTCCTTAACGTAACTAAAACATTCAACTAATAGTTTTAGTTTTGTGAGTTTATGCGGCGGGCCTTGGCCCGCCGTTTTAATTTGTACCGAAAGAGTTTTATGCCTCGTATAATAGCCAAACCTGATAATTTAGATGACAAGAATTCAAACTTTTCACAAGAAAGATTAAAGTTATCAGTTTTTCTCAATAGTGTTCCAAAATCTGGTACCCATTTGCTTAAAAATATTATGAGAATGTTTGTGCCTGTAAATCAACAACACAAAGATGATTTTATTCAATTTCCTAATCTAAAGGAAAATCGTCATGCCTTTCTTGATAAAAAAAATCCCGTTTTAAGCTGGGGACACTTGCTCTTTGCAGATACGCCCTCATTATTATTAAAAGATGTGAAGCATGTATTATTAGTGCGGGATCCATATGATTGGGTTCTAGCACGCGCAAGATTTTTCTTATCCGAGAACTTTCAAGCAAATCTGGAACACTTAAAGTCTGGCCGAGTGCCAATGGATGATTTTCTAAACATGATGATATTTGGCATTTATAATAAAGTCCCCACAATGGAAGAAATTTACACAAATAATGCAGTTTCATGGATGGGGACCTCTGCAAAAGTACTCAAATATGAGGATTTAGTCTCGCATGTCAAAAATCTAGAAGCGGCTTCCTCAGAAGTATTCTTCAAGGACTTACTAAAGCACTGCGGTATAAAATTTCCTGAAGACTGGAAAGAAAGAGTAAAAATTGGAGCAGATCGTAGCCAAAGTGGTACAGCTCGTGAAAATTTAGATCTTGATAATCCCGATATTCCTAATGAATTGCCAGAAACGCAAAAACGCTTAGTAGATTATGCTGCTCCAGGGCTCAGGCAGTTACTAGGTTATAACTAAACCCACCCAGCAGGAACCTTATTACCTTTCCAAGGCTTCATCCCCAAAGCATGATGCAACCAAATGTGATGTGGAGGTATCTTAGAAGGAGCTTGTTTTAATCTATCCATTACAAATGGAAATACTCGTGATGGCTTTAATGAATCTGAAAACTCGTCCTCTCTCCAACCCATACCGAATAAAATAGCTTCATAACTTTCATGGTTCCATAATCCTGCCGTATCAACTGGCGGCCTAGGATCCATGTCATCATCTGCAACGACATTATAGTTGAAACCCATGAAAGCTTGATCATCAAAATCAGCCATAGACGGGGATTTAATTTTCCAATGTTCAAATTTGGCCAATAACCTATCCGTAATATGCTCAGGCTTTTGGACCTCTTTCCAAAATTCCGTATCAGTCCTTTTACTTAGACAATAGTGCATATTAATGAAGTCTAATACTTCATAGTACCTGTTGGATATTATACGGTTAAACCGATAAGATAATTGCGGCATATCTTCGTCTCTATCTGGAAAATGCTCAGCTAACATAACAGCGGCAAGGTCACAGAAATAAAGACCCGTTGATTCAAGAGGCTCAATAAAGCCTCCAGATAAGCCAATAGAAATACAATTTCCTGACCATGCCTTACGCCTTTGTCCGCTTTTAAACTTTATAATCCGAGTATCTACATCTTTTAATTTTGGGTCTTGATAATCGAGTAATTCTCTTTTTGCTTTCTCTTCGGTCGTAAATGAACTTGAATGAACATATCCGATAGAGCGCCGGCTTTGCAGTGGAGTATCCCAGACCCAGCCTGATGAAAGTGCCGTAGCCGTTGTATAAGGGCGGACATAACCGGGAAAATAATCTTCATAATCAAATGCGGCTATAATGGCTTGGTCGC
>ERZ807291.851-NODE-851-length-51099-cov-11.984092_pt1 | contig 51099 bp, 51 predicted proteins | sample MGYA00521257_ERZ807291 | MGnify/ENA primary metagenome ERZ807291 (study PRJEB31413, sample SAMN03169783) | marine metagenome | biome: Marine; feature: Water; material: Subsurface seawater | place: North Sea | collected 2011-04-28 | depth 1 m m ... | reverse complement strand
GAGGGTTTGGTACTTTTTCAAAAAAATATATCCGACCTAGGAAGTTTATCAACCCTAAAACAAAAGAAGTCTCCTATCTTGGAGAGACCGCCACAATGCACTTCAAATCCTCCAAATCATTAATTAAAAAGTAGTTCTTATATTAAGATTTATTATTGCAAAATTGAAGGTATAATGTTCTTTCTAAGACATATCTTAATATGTGATTTAGTATTAATTTAAAAAGTATTTTATAAATCAACTTAAATTTTAAGAGTTTAAAAAAATGAAAATTTTAGTAACAGGTGGAGCCGGCTTTATTGGTTCAAATTTAATTTCGTCATTAATAAATGAAAATCCAGAATATAAAATAACATCTCTAGACTGTTATTGGACTGGAAAAAAAGAAAACCACGTTACTAATAATAATATCGAATATATTGAAGGTTATACTTGGGATATTGCAGAAATATTTGAAAATAAAAAATTTGATATTATTTATCATTTTGGAGAATTTTCAAGAATTGTAGAATCATTTAACCAATTAAATTTTCTTTCTAAGTCTAATCTTTACGGAACAGCTATGGTGCTTGATTATGCAAGAATTAATAAAACAAAGCTAATATATTCAGCTTCCTCATCTAAGTTTGGAAACGATGGTAAAGATGAAAATTTAGCTCCTTACTCGTGGATGAAAGCAAAAATAGTTGAGTTAATAAAGAATTATAGGATGTGGTTTGAACTTGAATATGAGATTTGTTATTTCTTTAATGTTTATGGACCCAATCAAATATACGAAGGAGAATATGCAACAGTTGTGGCTATCTTTGAAAGACAGTATCTTAATGGAGAAAAGTGCACTGTGGTAGAGCCTGGTACGCAGGTAAGAGACTTCACACATGTGAATGACATTGTAAGTGGACTGCTGAAAGCAAAAAATGTTTCAAAAAATGAGGAATGGCTTCTTCGAGCTGGAAAAAATACGAGCATTATAGAGCTTGCGGAGCTATTTGGTGAATGGGATTATATACCTGAAAGGCTTGGAGAGAGGCTTGCAGCTCCAACAGACATAATAAAAGGTAATACTTTAATAGATTTAAAATGGACACCAAATGAGAATATCGAGGACTGGGTAAATTTAGTTAAATCAAGAAAAATCGATTTTTAAATATATAACTTAATAAATTATTTGTTATTTATCTGCTGCATTGCAGAATTATTGATCAAGCTTCAAAACTAACATTTTGTTCTTTTTCTCTCTGATCCAAATCGTCATAACTTGATCTAATTTTATTATTTATTGATTTAACTGACTTCAAAAGCTCGAGGTTTTCTCCTTCTTCTTCTGCATAATTAATCAGAGCAGATATGTCTTTTGGAAAACAAGCTCCACCAAATCCAAGTCTTCCATCAGGCCCTGGAACCTTGAGGTGACTTTCCCCAATTCTCCCTTCTGTTTTTAGTATATTAGTAAAATCTTCCCACGAAGATGATGTATCAGTGGTTGTAAATATTTTATATATATCATTCATAAATAGTACTTTTGTAGCTAAAAAAGTATTTAAGGTATATTTGACTAAAGATGCGGTGTAAATATCTGAAATATACACTGGGCATTCAATACACAATGAGTGATTCTTGTGTATCTCATTTACAAAATTGGCATTTTTTTCAGAGCCACCTATTACAAGGATGTTAGGATTTATAAAGTCCTCATTAGCATTTCTTTCAGTTAAAAATTCTGGGTTGTAAACTAAATTTGGGTTAATCTCATTACATATTCTAAGCTTTGATGGAGTAATGGAAGATTTAATGACTAAAATAGAATCTATTTTATTATTTGTTATCTCTTTAACAACATCTATGATAATTGAGCAATCAATAGCTCCAGAATCTAGCATTGGAGTAGGAACACAAATAAATATGACATCAGGATTCACACTAACTAAATCTTCAATTTTTGTATTATGAATAGGATCTATAATGGTTTTTTCGACGTTTACAGAGAACCCAAAATCTACAGCCTTACCAACAAAACCGTGTCCAATGATTCCAATTTTAAGATTTTTTAGCATTGTAATAATTTAAATATTTTTAAAAATTATAACATAATAATATTTTACTATAATCTGTATAATGTTATTAATTTCCCGATTTAAAACATTTATCTTATGAAAATAAATAAAAAAATAATTGTCGCAATAGACGAAACTAGTTTGATTAGATTTAAAGAGATAGTCGATTCTTTGGATAGCGACATATGCATGATTAAGATTGGTGGTGTTGCATTCAACACACTTGGCCATGAGGTAATTATTTATGTTTTTAACAAAGGTTTTGATATTTTTCTAGATTTAAAACTTCACGATATCCCAAACACTGTAAAAAAATCTATAGAAGGTTTGAAATCTCTCCCAATCAAAATATTAACAATTCACACTTCAGGTGGAAAAAAAATGATGGAATTTGCTATGAATGCTGTCAAAGGAACAGATATTAAGATTTTTGGTGTAACTGTCTTAACGAGCTTGTCTGACGATGATACAAATCAAATTTATAAAAGAGATGCCATTGATCAGGTTAATGCTATGTTGGATTTAGCTGAAGAATCAGGTATAGATGGCGTAGTATGTTCGCCGCACGAACTTGCTTTAGTTTGCAAAAGAAAATCTCTTCTTTCCATAACCCCTGGTATAAGATTAACTTCAAGTGATGATGATCAAAAAAGGGTGATGACTCCAAAGCAAGCTATAGATTTAGGAGCAGATTATTTGGTCATTGGCAGGCCAATTACCGGTTCAGAAGATATCAACAAATCACTAAATAACATATATCAGAGTATTCAATGACTTTAAAAGAGTCTAAAAATTTTGGTTTTGAAAATGATATATTAGTGTATGAATCATTTCTGACTGGTTTCACAGAATTCTTATTTGATCAATTTGACGCAAAATCGCATAAATTAAATCTAAAACTAAAAATAGAAGATTTAATTAATGGAAAAGAAGTTAATTTTACCGAAGGCCAAGCAGCGTGGCATCCTAGATATAGAAAAGATTTTAATACAAATACCTCCTTGCCAGAAATAAAGTTAGGTTATAAAAATATTGTTGTACTTGGTATTGGCGGTTCTTTTGAGGGACCAAAGCTTTTAATCGAAAGTCTCCATGAATCCGATAGTAATATAAATAGAATTTTTATTACCGGATCTGATCCCTTTGAATTTGAAGATAAGGTTAGAAATTTAAAGCCTAAAGAAACTATTTTTATTGTCTCATCAAAATCATTTGCTACTGATGAAACTCTAGAAACATTAGTGAATGCTATTAATTGGTCAGGCGACATGAATAATTTTATAGCCATAACAACAAACAAAAAAGCAGCGCTAAAGCATAATATAAAAAACATTATTGAGTTTGATAAAGAAATTGGAGGGAGGTATTCGATTTGGTCAAGTATTCATCTTCCAGCAATTTATGGCTCAAATTCAAAATTTAATGCTAAGGATTTCTTAAGAGGTGGACATCAAGCTGATTTAGACCTTCAAAATAATAAAGACTATTTAAGGTTTATTAAAACATTATCTTTCAGCGATATTTGGCTAAATAATTTTGAAGGAAAGAATTCTAGAGCTGTTTTATCATACTCATGGAAGCTTAGATCCTTTGCTGATTACGTTCAACAGCTTGAAATGGAATCACTTGGTAAACAGGCTAATAAAGATTCAGAATTTAAAAATACAGGCCAGATTATTTTTGGTGGCTATGGGCCGACAGCTCAACATTCATACTTCCAATTACTGCATCAAGGAACTCAAAATATTGCTGCTGATATTATTGTTTCAAAAGAAGATACTGCAAGCACAGCATATGCTCAAGCCATAACTCAGGCAAAACTCTTATCATCTGGAGCAGACGATATCCTAAAAAAAGAAGAAAAAATTAACGGTAACGTTCCTATAAATCTATTCATGCTTAATAAAATAGACTCATACTCTATGGGTTACTTAATAGCATCTTGGGAGCATAGAGCTTATCTGACTTCCGTTATGTTGCAAATTAATCCGTTCGATCAATATGGGGTTAACGCTGGCAAGATATATACTAAAAAATATTTAAAAGAAAATGGCGGTTGATTTAAACAAAGTTCCAAGTACGCCTGGGGTTTATAAGTTTTTTAATAATCATGAGATTATTTATATTGGTAAAGCTAAGAATCTAAAAAAAAGAGTCTCTAGCTACTTTGGTAATTCACTCAAAGATAGAAAGACATCACAAATTAAGAATCTTACAGATAATATAGAGACCTTCACGACTAAAAATGAGGTTGAGGCGTTACTTTTGGAACAGATGCTTATAAAAGAAAATAAGCCAAAATTTAATATATTATTAAGAGATGATAAAACTTATCCATATATATACTTTTCATTAGACCATAAATACCCTGGAATATATTCTAAAAGAACAAAGCAAGCAGTTGATTCTAAGTTTTTTGGTCCCTTTGTTAGTTCAGAGGCAGTAAAAAAATCAATCAAAGAAATACAAAAAATATTTCAGGTTCGGAACTGTAGTGATACGACTTTTACAAATAGATCTAGACCGTGCATCGAATTTCAAATGAAGAGGTGTTCCGCTCCGTGCGTTAAAAAAATTAATAAAGTAGATTATTTTGAAGATATTATTAGCGCAAAATCTTATTTGTCATCTTCCAACTCCCAAACTGTTAAGAGGCTAAGTTCAGATATAGAAAAAGCAGTTATAAAGCTTGATTTTGAAAAAGCTGCTGAGATAAGAGATAGGTTAAAAAGATTAAACCTTTTAAGAGAAGAGCAATCAGTAGTCACTTTAGCAAGAGATATTGATATTTTTTCTACTCATGCAGAGGACAACTATCTCGGAATATGTATTATCGTTGTTAGGCGAGGAAAGATAAGAGGAACTAAGACTCACTTAATTAAGCAAGCTCACTATGATTCCATAGAGGAAGTTTATCAGAGTGCAATTTTAAATTTTTATGATAACCAATCAGATATTCCAAATAGGATTATGTGTACAGATGTTCTTGAAACAAAAGAGCTTCTTAGCAAAGTAATAAAGAAGAAATTTGATGTAAAAGTTAAATTTATTCATACCCCAAGTCAGTCAATAAGACCTATATTTAATCTTTGCAAAATTAATGCTAAACAAGTGATTCAGAATCATATTAGCAAAGAAGATAAATATACTTTTGCTTTTAATGAGCTAAAAGATGCCATGGGTTTGGAAGACAATATAAAGAAAATAGAGGCCTATGATGTAAGTCACATTTCTGGCTCTTACGCAGTTGCCTCTTGTATTGTATTTAACAATCTAGGACCACAAAAAAAAGAATATAGACTATTCAATATTCCAAAAGACTTATCTGGAAATGATGTTGGGTCGATTGAGCATGTTCTTCAACGAAGAATTAAATATCATGAAAATCCAGAAATTCGTCCTGATGTAATACTAATAGATGGTGGAAAAACTCAACTAAGTTATAGTCAGTCAGTGATAGATAAATCTGAGTATGCAAAAATAAAGGTTATTTCCATTGTAAAGGGTTCAAATAGAGTTAGGGCAACCGAAACCATCCTCTCTCAAAATGGGATTATAGAATTAAATAAATATTCTAAAGCTTATTTGGTTCTTCAAGAAATGAGAGATGAATCGCATAGATTTGCAATAACTGCACAAAGAAAGAAAAAAAGAGGGAGTATTAAAAAATCTCAGTTAGATGAAATTGATGGAATTGGAAAAGTTCTTAAAAAAAGATTAATTTTAAAATACAAAAGTATTAAAAATATTAAATCTTTAAATGTTATTGATTTAATGACTGTAAAGGGCATTAATGCCAAAATAGCCAAATCAATTAAGAAAAAATTTTAATAATGACAACTTTTATAAATCTATTAACTTTTTCAAGAATTATTCTTGCTGCTATTATATTTATACTTTTAATGTCACCTGATGGCTATTTTCTAGCACTTATTTTATTTTTTATTGCAGGGATAACTGACTTCTTTGACGGTTATTTAGCTAGAAAATATAACTCAGTTTCAGAGATTGGGGAGATATTAGACCCTATAGCTGACAAAATATTAATTGTATTTGTTCTTTTTGGCTTGGCAGTAAATTTATCTAGTTATCTAATAGGATTCATAGCTGCATTGATAATAACAAGAGAGATTTGGGTTGGTGCATTAAGAGATTTCAATGCTAGAAATAATAAAAGTGATGTTACCAAAGTAACATTTCTTGCAAAAATTAAAACGACTATGCAATTATTTACTATTAGTACTTATCTTTTAGGCTTAACTATAAATAATATGCTTTTAATAGTAATTGGAGATATTTTTTTATTTATTTCCCTATTCATAACTTTATATACTGGCTTTATCTATACATTAAAATCTTTTGAAGTAGATGAGTCTTAATAAAAGTAATTACAAAATTTGTATAGTAGGCCTTGGGTACGTTGGCCTACCATTAGCTGCTAGATTTTCATTAAAAGGTTTTGATGTAATAGGTTTTGATACCAACCAAGGTAGAATACAAGAGTTAATAAATCATCAGGATAGAAATGATGATGTCAATTTAGATAATCTGAAAATTTTAACTAAAGACTCAATTCTTACTTCTAATAAATCTGATATTGAAGATTGTAATATTTTTAATGGAACTGTTTATGATTATAAAAAATTGCAAAAAAAAATATGAAATTAGTATTAGTAAGTGGTGGGTTTGATCCAATCCATTCAGGACATATAGAGTATTTTAAATCTGCAAAAGAATATGGTGATAAACTTATTGTTGCTTTAAATAGTGATAATTGGCTTGAGAAAAAAAAGGGAAAGTACTTTATGCCTTTCCATGAGAGAAAAGTGATTGTTGAATCAATTCTTTATGTTGATGGGGTTATAGACTTTATAGATGATGAGAAAGGCTCTTGCATAAATGCTCTTGAAAAGATAAAAAATATCTATCCTAATGATGAAATCTACTTTGCTAATGGAGGCGACAGAAATAATAAAAATATCCCAGAAATGTCTGTTGAGGGCATTAATTTTATTTTTAGTGTTGGAGGTGATAATAAAATGAATTCATCTTCATGGATTCTTAGTAAATGGCAGTACTATTTTGAAGAGAGGCAGTGGGGATCCTTTTTTAATTTATTTGAAACTAAAAATATAAAAGTTAAAGAATTGATTGTTGAGCCTGGAAAATCTATGAGCTTTCAAAAACACTTAAAAAGAAATGAAATTTGGTTAGTTAGTGAAGGATCTTGTGAAGTAAATTCAACTCAGATAGATCCAGATGGAGAAATAGAAACCTTAAGACTTAATAAATTTGATCACTTTTTAGTCCCAATAGGCAAATGGCATCAAATAAGAAATCCCTTTAAAAAAACTGTTCATATTATTGAGATTCAATACGGAGAAAAATGCACAGAAGAAGATATTGAAAGATTTATAAAAGAATAGCATTAATCTTTTCATTTTTACTAATTGACGTATACAATACACAAGCTTAATTTGGCTGGATGGCAGAGTGGTTATGCAGCGGCCTGCAAAGCCGTTAACTCCGGTTCGATTCCGGATTCAGCCTCCAAATAATTTAAATTATTTGTGCTTTTACAACGTATAATTGCATAAATTTTTATGATTTAAAGGAGAACATATAAACTAGCCCGAGTGGTGGAATTGGTAGACACAAGGGACTTAAAATCCCTCGATAGAAATATCGTGCCGGTTCAAGTCCGGCCTCGGGTACCACTTTAATGAATTAGTTTATATTCGTATAAATGAATAAACTAAAAAATATATGGTACGTAGTTCGTTTTAAGGCAAATGAAATAGATATATTCGAACGAAACCTAGATAATCAAAATTTCATTTTCTATATCCCTAAGTTAACTAAAAAATCTAAAGTTTTTGCTTTATTTCCTGGATATGGCTTTATAAAGCATACCAATATTGGATTAAATGCACTTAGGTATACTAGAGGCTTAATTAATATTGTAAAATTCGGTGATAATTATGCATTTGTAGAAGAAGATATAATTTATGAACTTAAAGCATTAGAAGAAGCCTCAAAAGTAAAACCAATAGAAGACTTTCTAGTAGGAGATGAGATTTCTATAAAATCTGGACCTTTTAAAGATTATATCTCTAGAATTATTTCTCTTCCTTCACAAGATAGAATTACTGTTTTGTTAAATATTTTAGGATCAAAAAAAAGTCTAACATTTTCAATAGACTCAGTGAAAAAGACATAGAAAATTTATAAATTTAACTAATATGTTATCATGTTCATGACATGAACAGACTTTTTCGTGTGCGGTAGCTATTAATAAACCTTAAGAATTAAATATCAAAAAAATGCAATTTAAAACTGAATTAGACGAATTAGATCTTAATATTTTGGGATCTATAGATAAAAACAACATTACAGATCAAAGAAAACTTTCCTTAATAATAGGCACAAGCCTTGGAAAAGTTAATTATTGTTTGAGAGGCTTAATAAATGTTGGACTAGTTAAGGTAGAAAACTTTAGTAATTCCGAAGATAAAATGAAGTACATATATATATTAACTCCAAAAGGAATTGAAGCTAAGGTATCATTAACAAAACATTTTTTGAAAAAAAAACTTGAGGAGTATGAAAAACTCGAGGAGTATTTATGAATAATTACAAAAAAGACGAGATAGAATTATATGAATTATTATTTGCATTATGGAAAGGTAAATTTATCATTTTTTTCATTACAACTTTATTTGCAATAGCTTCTATTTTTTATGCTTTATCTTTACCAAATGTGTATTCGTCATATACTATTTTAAAACCTTCAGAGCAGAGTAATTCAAGCTCTGGCTTGCTTGGTCAATATGCTGGGATGGCTAGTCTTGCTGGAATATCTTTAGGCTCTTCAGGCTCTTCTGATAAAACTTCTGAAGCTATTGAAAGAATTAGATCTTATGATTTCTTTTCAAAGTTTTTTTTACCTGAAATATCATATCAAGATTTAGTTGCTGTAAAAGATTGGGACCCATTAACAAATACTCTTATTTATGATGATAAAATTTTTGATGTTAATACAATGAAATGGGTCAGTGGTTCTATATCTACGCAAGACGCATATAGAATTTATAATGATATTTTTTCTATTAATCAAGAAAAATTAACAAGCTTTGTAAGTATCTCGGCAAAGCATAATTCTCCTCATATTGCTAAAGATTGGGTTGATTTAGTTGTAAAAAAAATTAATAGTAGCATGAGAGACAATGAAAAAAATACAGCGTCAAAGTCGGTAGAGTTTTTAAATAAACAAATGCAAAAAGTAAATTATCAAGAGATAAGACAAGCCATAGCTTCACTTCAAGAAAGCCAAATGAAATCGTTGATGTTGATTGAGGCCAATGAAGATTATATTTTTAAGACTATTGATTCTGCAATAGTGCCAGAAAACAAATCAGAACCAAAGAGATCTCTTTTGGTAATAGTGGCAACTATATTTGGTTTTTTAATAAGCATATTATTTGTTTGTACGAGATTTTTTTTAAATAAAAAAAACATCAAATAAAAAGGAATTAAGTTGATGTATTCATTGCTAAAAGAGATGTTTCCTTATAACAGAAGTATAACTGGGGACGGAGTAAGAAAAACATTAAATAGAATTTCTAAAGAGATACCTCTTTCTCAGCACTCTTTTAAAAGTGGAGAAAGCGTCTTCGATTGGACTGTTCCAAATGAATGGAATGTTAATAAAGCTAAAATATACTGTCCTGATGGCTCTGTCTTGGTGGATTTTTTAGATAATAATCTATCTTTGATGAGTTATAGCACTCCTGTGAACAAAACTCTGTCCCTGGAAGAGCTAAAAAAACACATAATTACTGATTCTACAAGGCCTGACTCGATTCCTTATTCAACTTCTTATTACAATGAGAATTGGGCATTTTGTTTGCCATTTAATATGGTAGAGGCAATGATGCCAGGTAATTATCGGGTTGAAATAGACTCTCAATTAGAACCAGGTGAATTAATTTATGGGGAAGCATATATAGATAATAGAGCAAAAAAAACTGTTCTAATTTCATCTTACATCTGTCATCCATCTATGGCTAATGATTCTCTATCTGGAGTTGTTTTGAGTGTTCAGTTGTTTAAAGAGATCATTAAAATGGATAATTTAAAATATAATTATAGATTTTTATTTGTTCCAGAAACAATTGGAACTATATGCTTTCTTCATAAAAATAAAGATTCTGTAAAAAAATCAACTGAGTATGGATTGGTTGCGACTTGCCTTGGCGATGCTGGTAAATTTACTTACAAGAAAACTCGCGATCACAGCAGTAAAATAAATAGAGTTGTAGAATACATCTTTAACGAAAAGAATATTTCTGACAGGATTCAAGAATTCACTCCACTTGGTAGTGATGAGCGACAATACTGCTCACCAGGATTTAATTTGCCAGTAGGTGTTTTAACAAGGTCTATGTATAGTGAATTTCCTGAATATCATTCTAGTGCTGATAATTTAGACTTTGTTAAGGCAAAGTATCTTGAGCAAAGTTTGGATATGTTTTTAGAGATTATTAAATCTTACGAAGCTAACATAAAGTTTTCAAGAGCTGAGCCACATTGTGAACCTCAAATGGGAAAATATAATTTGTATAGAGAAATGGGAGGGGCTGGAAAAGATATGATTGATAACTTAGCTCAAAAAAGAATGTGGATACTAAATTACGCAGATGAAAAAACTGATTTATTAGAGTTGGCAAAGAAATCTGGTTATAAGCTTTTAGACTTAAAGTTGGCGAGCGAGGCTCTCCTTGAAAATAAACTTATCAAGGAGATAAAACCCTCATGAAGATAAGTATTTTGATTACCAATTATAATAAATCTCAACTGGTTGATAGGGCAATTAGGTCTGCTGAAAATCAGTTATTTATAAATCATAAAGTTGAGATAATTGTAGTTGATGATGCCTCCTCTGATTCTCCAAATTTATGGCTTAAAAAACACGACAAATCTGAGATTACAAAAGTAATTTATTTAGAAGAAAATAAAGGAGTAGCTGCAGCTTCGAATATCGCATTCAATAATAGCACTGGTGACTATATAATGAGGTTAGATGCAGATGATTATATTAATCAATTTTATTGTGAGGTGGCATGCGATCTCCTTGAGAATAATAAATTCGATTATGTATACTCTGATATTTTACAAGTAAATATGTACGGAGATAAGATTGGTATAATTCGCAGGGACAATAAAGAAAATCTCTTAGAATACGGAGCTGGCTTGGTTATCAAAAGATCAGTAATAGAAAAGCTTGGGTTTTTTGATGAATCTTTAAGGAATTGTGAAGATAGAGATTTCATACTCAGAATGGATGAGGCTAAAATAGATGGTTTCCATGTTGGAGTTCCTTATTACAGATACTATTCGACCCCAGGAAGTTTAACAAAGAATTCAGATAGAAATAAATTTAAAAAGGAGATTAATAAAAAATGGAATTTAAAATAGGAAACGTAAATTGTTCTGAGGACAAAGTAACTATAATTGCAGAGGCGGGTGTTAATCATCTTGGCAGATTTGATCTTGCTGAGGACCTTATTCGATCAGCTGCAAATTCAGGAGCTGATATTATTAAATTCCAAACTTATAAAGCAGATGATTTAACTTTAAAGACTGCTCCAAGGTTTTGGGATTGGGATGGTGAGCAAGATAAAGAAGGATCTCAACATGATTCATACTCTTTATTAGATGGCTTTGGAGAAGATGAACATAAAGAACTCTCTAGACTTTGTAATAAATACGATATTGAATTCATGTCTACACCTTTTTCATCTGATGCAGCTGAAATGCTTATTAGAACTGGAGTGAATGCTTTTAAAATGGCCTCATGCGATATTACAAACCTTCCTTTTCTAAAAGATATAGCAAGCTTTAAGGTGCCAATTTTGCTTTCTACAGGTGCATCTACAATTGATGAGATAGGCAATGCTTTAAGCGCTATTAAGGATACAAATGAAAATGCGGATGTGTGTATCATGCAATGTACATTATGTTACCCAACTGATTATGAGGATGCGCATTTAAATTCATTAAATCATTTAAAAAAAGCTTTCCCTAAAAATTTATTAGGATTAAGCGATCATACTCTTGGATATCATATTCCTTTGGCTAGTATTGCTCTAGGCGCCAGAGTTATAGAAAAGCACTTTACAGTTGATAAAACACTACCAATGTCAGCAGATCATTGGTTATCAATAGATCCTATTGAACTAGAATTGTTGTGTAAATACTCGCCTCAAATACTTAATGGTCTAGGATCTCACGAAAAAAAGAAACATCCATGTGAAGACAAAACCCATGCATTTGCAAGAAGAAGCATAGTTTCTACTAAAGATATTACTGAAGGTGAAATTATTGACGAATCCTCATTAGCATGTAAAAGACCTGGAACAGGTATTTCACCTGTTTACATGGAAAGAGTTTTAGGATCAGTGGCTCTAAAAGATATCAAAGCCGATACTATCCTGCAAGAATCTGACTTTAAATAATAAGGAGAAATATTATGAGTGAATTTTATAATGCTGAGCAATTAATTGAACTTGAAGAAGGCTGGTGGTTTTATGATCATGCTTGGTCAGTGCTCCATCTAATAATTAAAAATGTAAGAGGAGATTCTGTTTTGGATGTTGGATGTGGAAGTGGTATGGCTATCTCAGTTATAAAATCAATAAACCCTCAAAGAGAATGTACTGGAATTGAGCCTACAAATGACTTAGTAGATATTTGGAATCTAAGAAAACTAAATGTAAAGAATGGAAGTGCTACCGATATACCTTTTGACGATAATAGTTTTGATACCGTATATTCAAGTCATGTATTAGAACATATTCAAGATGACTTATTGGCTGCGAAAGAAATGCTAAGAGTCGCAAAAAAAAGAGCCTTAATCATTGTACCAGCAGGAAATTGTGATGATAAAAATATGGGGACTGCTCATCTTCGTTATTATAATAGAGTGAACTTCAAATCTTTAATTGAAGAGGCAGCATCTGATATGAATTGTGAAATTAAATATAGCTATCATTCTCACTCTCATATAAATAGCTTAATTGCTGAAATAGATTTTTAAATGAAGAAAATTTTACCTGTTATTATTGCAAAAGGCCATAGCTCTAGACTTCCTGGAAAGAATACCAAAGATTTTAATGGAGCTCCTCTTTTTCAATGGAATTTATTAAAGTTAATGAGTTTATTTGATATTGTTGTTGTAGACTCTGATGATAAAAATATTCTTAAGGCCTCAAAGGAAATGGGTGCAATTCCTCATACTAGGCATGAAAAAGTAATCGGAAATGATATACCAAGTATTTTAATTTTTAGATCTATATTAGAGGACTTTTCAGATTATGATGGGGTAATAAATGTTCAAGCTAATTCGCCTAATGTAGAGCCTGAGTTAATAAAAAAAGCCTACAACTTGATTTCTAATGATATGTCTAATCATATCTTAACTCTTAATGAAAATATGACTTGGAACGGCTCTCTTTGGTGCATTAGTAAAGAGTTAATTTATACATTAAAAGACTTATACAATATAAAACCTGATATGTTCTTAATTGATGACTCTGTTGATATTCATACAGAAGATGAATTTAAAGAGGCTTTAAATAGAGAGACTAAAAATGTTAAGTGAAGCAAAATGTATTTTATGCACTTCTCGGGATACTCAAAAAATAATTATAGGAGTAGTTGATGTCACTCTCTGCAAAAAATGTGATTTTCAATTTATTGAAAATTCAAAAAAATATTTAGAAGAAGGACATTTTGATAACTATTATGCAAAAAGAAAGGCCAATAACATCGAAAATAAGAATACATTGCGAAAGGAGCAATATGTTATAGATTCAAATGTTGTTAATAACTATATAAAGGATGGAGACAGTATTTTAGATGTTGGTTGTTCGAGTGGAGAGTTCCTGTCAATAATTAGTACTTTAAAGAATGATCTTTCATGTTTAGGGATTGATATCGACGGCTCTGGGATTAATGAAGCAAATAAAAAATACGGTGATATTGCCGAGTATCAAGAAAGAAACTTATTAACACTTGATGGAAATCAACAGTTCGATTTAATTATTTTTAAAGGTACATTTCAATATCTTGATAATCAGTTGCACGAATCAATGAAGCTTCTAAAAAATATTCTAAAAACCAATGGAAAAGTTCTAATATTTTCACTGCCATCCACTGATGCTTTTTTATATAATTTACTAGAAGAAAAATGGGGCTTATTTCACCCTGAAATGAGCTTGATGTTTAATAAAAAATCATTGCATACAATCTCTAACATGCATAATTTTAAGATTATTAGTTTAAGTTATCCATATCTCGAAGATGTTTATGCTAATAAAGAGAAAGATTATGATAATGTTAAAAATATTATTCTAGGGTTATCAGACAGTTCTTCTCCTTTTTGGGGGAGCTTGATGACGGTTGTAATCTCTCATGACAATTAATAAAGCACTTTTTCTAGATCGTGATGGCGTAATCAATATAGACTATGGATATGTTTATGAGATAAATAAATTTATATTTATAGATGGCATTTTTGATCTGACCTTAAGTGCACAAAAAAAAAATTATAAAATAATTATAGTGACTAACCAAGCTGGTATAGGAAGGGGATATTATTCTGAAAAAGATTTTCATTTGCTTAATTCATGGATGTGTGAATCTTTTTTAAAAAAAGGTATTTCAATATCTAAAGTATATTTTTGCAAAAATCATCCCGATGGCATTGGTCAATATAAAAAACAAGACTTCAGAAGAAAACCTAATCCAGGAATGTTTATTGAAGCTAAAAATGAATTTAATTTAGATATGTCCTCTTGCTTACTTGTTGGAGATCAATTAACAGACATTGAAGCTGGATTATCTGCTGATATTGGTTGCAATATTCTATTTGGTAAAAAAAATATAGGTAGTGGCAATCCTGATATGTCTTATAAGAAAGTAAGTAATTTATCTCAAATAAACGCATTCTTATAGTTTCTTTATATTTCTATGAAAACTTTACTAATTTTGGCTGGAGGTTTTGGATCAAGACTTCGCTCAGTTGTATCTGATGTTCCAAAACCATTAGCGCCGGTTTCCAAGGAGCCATTTCTTAAAATTTTACTTAGAAACTATATTAAGCAAGGAGCTAATAATATAATTCTTTTACTTCATTTTGAAGCTGATAAAATTAAAAATATGCTTGAAGCAATGAATCAAAATGGAGAATTAGATGGAGTAAATATAGATCTCATAGTAGAGAAGAATCCTTTAGGTACTGGAGGAGCAATCCTTAATGCAATTGATTATAGTGCTATTGATGATTCCTTTTTTGTAGTAAATGCAGACACTTGGCTTAGTGAGAGTCTTAAATTTATGATAGATTCAGAATCACCTTCAGTGGCATCTGTTAAGCTAAATGATTCTAGTCGATACGGCTCTCTAAAAATTTACGAAAAAAAAATATTGTCCTTTGATGAAAAAAATAAGGTTATCAAAAGTGGATGGATAAATGCTGGAATGTATCATTTAAACATTAATAATTTTTTTGATTATGCGCCAGGATCTGCCTTTTCATTAGAGGAAAAGATATTACCAAGACTAGCTGACTCTGGGAACTTAAATGTAGTTAAACTTGAAACAGAATTTATAGATATAGGAGTTCCTGAAGATTACTTTAGATTCTGTAAATGGATAGATGAGGAAAAAAAATATGAGCTTTGAAACTAGAGATTATTTAGTGGATAAGAAATCCACTATAGAAGATGCATTAATAAAAATTCAAAATAATAAACATGGAATGGTTTGTATTTGTACTTCAAATGAAGAGGTTATTGGGTTGGCTACTGATGGAGATATCCGACTAGGGCTATTATCTGGATTTACTCTTAAGGATAAAATAGAAACTTGCTTCAACAAAGATTTTATTTGGTATGATGCCGATGAACCAAGAATAAACCTAATTAAAAAGATAGATTCTGGAATTAGGTATATACCTATTTTAGATAAGTATAAGAAACTTGTTTATGTCATCTCAAAGGATTTTATTCCTTTAATAGATGAAAAAGAGATTTATGTTCGAGCTAGGGCTCCAGTAAGAATTAGTTTTGGAGGCGGTGGATCTGATCTTACCCATTATTTTATAGAAAATGGAGGAGCTGTCATTAATGCTGCAGTTTCAATTTATAGTCATGCTACTATGAAAATCTCCAAAGATTTAACTATTAAGATCAACTCTCTTGATTTAGGTGAAACTTTTTTTGCAAATAATCTTGATGAAGCTTTGGCAAATAAAGAAGGCAATCCATTTATTTTAATTTTATCTATATTAGAGGTGATCAAACCTGATTTTGGTTTCGAATTATTTCTAAATTCTGATTTTTCAGTTGGCTCTGGTTTGGGGGGTTCTGCTACTTTATCAGCCGTAGTATTGGGATGTTTTAATAAGCTTAGAGTAGATCCTTGGGACCAACATGAATTATCTGAAATAGCATTTCAATCTGAAAGACTTAATTTAGGAATTTCAGGAGGGTGGCAGGATCAATATGCCGCAGTTTTTGGCGGAATTAATTTTTTAGAATTTGGGCCTTTGCAAAATATCATTCAACCAATTCGTATTCAGTCTGATGTCCTTCTTGAGCTTGAGGAAAGCTTAATTCTTTGTGATACATCTATTCCTCATCATTCAGGAGATATTCATTTAGATCAGAAAAAAACAATGAGCTCAAAAGTCATTACCGATAATGTAAAACAAAATGTCGAACTTACTTATGAAATTCGTAATTATTTACTTAATGGAGATCTTAAAAATTTTGGCCTTTCATTAAATAAAGCATGGCAGCTAAAAAAGACATTTAGTAAAATGATTTCAAACGATTATATTGATAACATTTATGATGGAGCCCTTGCAAACGGAGCCATAGGAGGAAAGCTTTTAGGCGCAGGAGGAGGAGGTTTTTTCATGTTTTATGCCCCGCCTTTTGAAAAACATAATTTAATTTCTTATTTAACAAGCAAAGGTTTAAAAATTCAGCCATTTAGGTTTGAAGAAAATGGTTTACAAACGTGGGTTTCACGAATGGGTAGTAAAAAATGATAAGTATTTTAAATAATATTATTGGCGAAAAGAAAGTTTTTATTATTGCAGAGATTGGTAATAATCATAATGGTAGTTTCAAAAGAGCAATAGAGATGATAGATGCAGCCTGTGAGGCTGGAGTTGACTGTGTAAAATTTCAGATGCGAAACATGGATTCTGTCTATAGAAAGAAAAGTTTATTAAGGCAAGGAGAGGATCTTGGAACCGAGTATGTTTTAGATTTATTAGATCGTTTTGAACTAACCAAAGACGAGCATATAGAAATTGCAAAATATTGTAATAACAGAGGCATAATTTATATGTGCACTCCCTGGGATTCAGACAGCATTGATATTTTAGAAGAACTAGAAGTGCCAGCGTATAAGGTAGCTTCTGCTGACTTAACTAATTTACCATTGATCGAAAAACTTGTTTCAACAAAGAAACCATTAATATTATCGACTGGAATGAGTTCTACAAAAGAAATTCAGATAACAACTGATTTTCTAAATAACAAAAAAGCAAATTTTGCTCTATTACATTGCAATAGTACTTATCCAGCTCCGCTCCATGATATTAATCTTAAATGGATTAAAAAGTTAAATAAAATTCATGATTTGGTTGGTTATTCAGGTCATGAGAGGGGTATTTCTGTCTCTTTGGCAGCTGTTGCTCTTGGAGCTAAAATAATAGAAAGGCATTTTACTTTTGATAGAAATATGGAGGGACCTGACCATGCAGCAAGTCTTCATCCAAAGGAATTTAAACTACTTGTTGATGGTATTAGGGAAATAGAAGAGGCATTGGGTGATGGCAAGGTCAGAAATATTTCTCAAGGCGAGATGATAAATCGTGAAAATTTAGCTAAGAGTATCATAGCGTCCACTAACTTAAAGAAAGGTTTGGTAATTGAATCTAAGCATTTAAAGATACGAAGTCCAGGACAGGGTCTATCAGCACAGCATCACGAAGAGCTAATTGGAAGAACACTTCAAAGAGATATGCTTGAAGAGGACTATTTCTATCCATCAGATCTCTTAGATAAAAGAATTGAGCCAAGAAATTATAATTTTAATCGTCCGTGGGGAGTACCAGTCAGATACCATGATTTTTTTGATTATCAATCTAAAATATCACCGGATATAGTTGAGTTTCATCTTTCTTATACAGATTTAGATTTAGATGTTAGTAATTTTTTATCTGGAACATATGATTTTGGTTTTGTAGTTCATGCTCCTGAGCTCTTTTCTGGAAGTAGGTTAATGGATTTGGCATCACCTGATGATGAGTATAGAAAGTTCTCAATAGTAGAGACCCAAAGAGTTATTGATGTAACTCGAAATTTAAAAAAATATTTTCCTGTTACCACTACACCTATGATTGTTGCAAATATTGGTGGCTTTACAATGGATAAACTATTGCCTGAGATAGAAATAGAAAATTATTATAATCGTTTTGCTTTAAGTCTTTCGGAGTTAAACATTGATGGTGTAGAATTAATTCCTCAGACTATGGCTCCATTTCCTTGGCATTTTGGTGGACAGCGTTATCAAAATCTTTTTGTTCATGCAGACGAAATTGTAAGATGGTGTAATAAGCTTAATTTAAGAATGTGCTTTGATATTTCTCATTCAAGGCTGATGTGTAATCATTTTAATTTAGATTTTTATGAATTCTCAAAAAAAATAGCTCCAATTACTAGTCACCTTCATCTTGGAGATGCATTAGGTGTTAATGGGGAAGGGCTTCAAGTAGGAGATGGAGACATAGATTTTAATAGATTAGGCAATATACTCAAAGAACATTGCCCAAATGCATCTTTTATTCCTGAAATCTGGCAAGGACATAAAAATGGTGGAGAAGGCTTCTGGAAAGCGCTAGAGAAATTGGAATCAACCATTTAAATAGGAAAAAAATTATGACACTTAGCAATATTAAATTAGAAATTCAAGCTTCAATTGATGCAAAATCTCAAGTTTTAAATAATAATAATTTACTTCAGCAGATTGCAGATTTAGCAGAAGAATGCACATCAACGTTAAAAGCTGGAGGGAAGATAATCTTCTGTGGAAATGGAGGAAGTTTTGCAGATGCTCAACATTTATCAGCTGAGTTTACATCAAGGTTTATGTTCAATAGACCTGGACTGGCATCTATTGCATTGGGTACTAATAGTTCTGCAATGACTGCAATAGGAAATGATTATGGTTATGAGAATGTATTTGCGAGGGAGATTGAAGCAATAGCGACCTCCAATGATGTTTTAATAGCAATCACAACAAGCGGAAATAGTTTAAATATATTAAAAGCAATCGAAGCTGCCCAAGAAATCAAATTACCGCTTTTTGTTTTTACGGGTGAGTCAAATGGTAAATTACAAGAAGGTGTTACTTCAATTAATATCCCATCATCCAATACAGCGCGTATCCAAGAGTGTCATATCTTAATTGGCCATATAATTTGCGGCCTAGTTGAATCTAATATATTTGGAAATAAGGCTTCATAGCAATTTTTAATTTCTACTTTAAAAGTATAAAATGAAAAACCTTAACAAAATTATACAAACATTAAAATTATTTTTTATAGGGAATTTGAAGTCCTATCTTGCGACCAAGAATAAAAAACTACTAAAGAAAAATCAAAGCCTATTAAATAAATACGATAATGAAAGAATTTTTATTCTTTATTCAGGGCGCAGTATAAATAATTATGATTTGTCTATTTTTAAAGATGAGTATGTTATGGCAGCCAATTTACTCGCTCTTCATAATAAATTCAAGGAATTAGATGTAGATTTTTACTGCTACACTGGGAGTTGGGAGTACAGTCTCTATAAGTACATGTCATGGGGTCTTCATGAGATATATGATGGTTTAACCAGTAAGTCTAAAATATTTCTAAATGCATCTTCTTATTTTTGGATTAATAATACAAATTATTGTGGAATATTAGATGATCGAGATAAGTTTAAAGACAATACCTATTTTATAAGTAATGAAAATTTTATCTTAGAAGGGGGCAGCAATGTTAATTGTGACTTGCCAAAATCTTTACATGGCGTGCTCTCTAGAAGCATCGGTATTGCTATAGATCTTGGTTTTAAGGAAATATATTTAGTTGGTGCTGACTATTCCAAGGATCCATTAAATGTTGGGCATTTTTATGGCTCAACAGACTTCATAACCAACAGAACAGAAGAAGAAAACATTACAAATAATCAAATAAAACTTTTTGCAGAAAAAAGAAATATTAAGTTAATAAATATAGTTGAGCAGGGTTTTAGTAGTCCAATTTATAAAAGTATTGGAAGTCATCAATTAAATGAAGTTCTTCAAAAAAGTGATAAAATTTAAAATCTTTTTTTATGACTAATAAGCTACTATACATTTACTTATGCAAAGCACTTAAAATGGTATAAAAATGTCAAAAAATATAACTAATTTATTTAGCCTCAAAAATAAAGTAATTGTTATTACTGGAGCTGCCGGCTTGCTTGGAAGAAGGCATGCTGAAGCTGTAGCTGCTTATGGAGCCTCTCCTGTTTTATTAGATCTATCCCAAGAAGCGGTTGATAGTATTGCGTTGGCTATAAATAAAAAATTTGGTGTTCAAGCAATTGGATTTTCTGTTGATATTACTAATGAGGATCAGGTTAAAGCTAATGCAAAGGCAATTATTAAAGAATATGGATGTATTGACGCTTTAGTAAATAATGCAGCAAATAATCCTAAAATTGAGGACAACAATTCTCTAAACTTTTCGAGGTTAGAAAACTTTCCTCTTAAGACTTGGAGCAATGATATTAACGTTGCATTAACAGGATCATTTTTGTGTTCAAAATATTATGGTTTTGAAATATCAAAAAATCCTAATGGAGGCTCAATTGTTAATATTTCCTCTGATTTGGGATTGATAGCACCGGATCAGCGGCTTTATGCACAAGAAGGGATTTCAAAGAATATGCAGAATTCCAAACCTGTCTCTTATTCAGTTGTTAAGACAGGTATTATTGGGTTGACGCGTTACCTAGCCACTTATTGGTGTGAAGAGAATGTTAGATGCAATGCTATATGTCCGGGCGGTGTTGAAAATAACCAATCCGAAGATTTTTTAGATAAAATTAATAAGAAGATACCTCTTGGTCGAATGGCAAAGGTTGATGAATATCAAGGCACGTTGATTTGGGCTTTAAGCGATGCTTCTAGTTATTTAAATGGGGCAATAATTCCAGTTGATGGCGGCCGCTCAGCGTGGTAAAAGATTTCAATATAGCTATTTCTTCTAATTACTACTAATCATTTATCTATATTATGATTATGCAAAAATATAAAATACTTGAACATATAGTTATCAAGGGAGAGAGATCGAAGGTTGTTTTTCTCTTTATTGGTATGTTAATTCTTGGCTCTGCCGAAATGGCAGGAGTAGCTAGCGTCGTGCCTTTTATGAGCATGGTGACTGATAGCTCAATAATTTTTACCAATAAATATCTGAATTATTTTTACGTTCAGTTTAATTTTCAAAATACTGATGACTTCTTATTCTTTTCTGGAATGGTGGTACTTGGCTTTATGGCAACTGCAAATTTATATAGTATTTATATGAATTGGAAGATGCAGAGTTATGTCTTCATGCAAGAAAATAACCTTGCCCTGAGAATGCTAAAAAAATACTTGTCTCAAGATTATGTCTTTTTCTTGAATCGTAATTCTTCAGATTTAAGCAAAAATATTTTAGCAGAAATTGGCAGATCGATGAGCGGTGTCTTCTTTCCTATACTTCAAGTTATGTCAAAGTCTATTATTGCTGCAATGTTATTATTACTACTGTTGGCAGCCGACCCTCAACTTGCATTAACTATTCTAGTAGCACTTGGAGGTATATATGTATTTATATTTATCTTGGTGAGAAGACTGCTTCACAAAATAGGCAATACAGTTGCAAATACCATTACACAAAGATATAAAATTTTAAGTGAAATTTTTTCAAGTATTAAGATACTAAAGTTAAAAGGTGGAGAAGATGAACTTATAAATACCTATAGCATCCCCTCAAAAAAATATGCTAGATTTTCTGCTATAAGCACGGTCATATCTCATGCTCCAAGATACATACTTGAGATTGTTGCCTTTGGCGGTATTATGATTATTGTCTTGTATCTCATTTCAAAAGGAGAAAGTAATAGCTATGTAATTTCTTATATGGCTCTTTATGCATTTGCAGGCTATAGACTTTTACCCGCACTTCAAGCAATTTACTCTAACTTAACCTTAATACACTACAACTTTCCTGCTCTGGAGGCTATAGTTGCCGATTTAAAAATTATAGAACAAGATATTATTAAGCCTAAAAAATTAAATTCTGGTGAAGTCACTCTTAATAACCAAATAGAATTTCAGAATATCAATTTTAAATATCCAGAAACACAAGAGTACTTATTAAAAAACATTAATATATCTATTAAGAAAAATACATCAATTGCTTTTATTGGTGAGACTGGAGCAGGAAAGTCAACGCTTATAGATATTATTTTAGGATTACACTACCCAGATAGAGGAAGCATATTTTTAGATAGCTCTTTGATGACCAAAGATAAATATGCTGAATGGAAAAGGTGTATAGGCTATGTCCCGCAAGATATTTATCTTACAGATGACACAATTAAAAATAATATTGCCTTTATGTCTAATGGAATAGATATTTTATTAAGTGATGTAATGGAGGCAGCTAAAGTTGCAAGTATCCACGATTTCATAATGGAATTACCAGATCAATATGAAACAAAAGTTGGTGAGAGAGGTGTGAGATTGAGTGGTGGGCAGAAACAACGTATTGGAATAGCCAGGGCCTTGTTTAATGACCCAGAGGTGCTTGTTCTTGATGAGGCTACTAGCGCTATGGACACCATTACAGAAGAAGCAGTCATGAAAGCAATTAATAATCTTGTAAACAAGAAAACAATAATTATCATTGCGCATAGAATAACTACAATTAAAGATTGTGATGAAATTTATATGCTTGATAGTGGGGAGATAGTAGATCATGGCAATTTTGCAGAGCTAACTAGCAAAAATATAAAATTCAAAGAAATGGCAAAAAAATAGTGCCTAAAGAATGAATTAAATAAAATGTCTTTTAATATTAATCTTCCTATCGCTGGGTTAAGAAATAAGAATGCCTTTGGTGACATAGCTTATTTTTTAATGGGCCTCATCACCCTTACATATATTTCACAAGCATATAGAATATTCTTAAAATCATCAGATATATTGTTGCAAATAAGAGTAACTGAAGATTACGCTCTGATCTGTTTATTATTCATAAGTATGATGTTGCGCGGAAGTCTAAGGATTAATAACTTTATTCCATTTGCTTTGCTGTTTGCATATCTTTGTTTAAATTATTTGATTGTAATATCAGATTTTGATTTAGTCCGTAGATTCATAATTATTATGCTTTGGTACACAATAGCCATTAATATTCTTACCAAGATAAAGATTGAATATTTTTTTTATGTAGTGTGTTTTTTAGGTATATTTTCTGCAGGCATGATGATTATTAATGTCGAGCAGACAATTGCGATGTACGTTCTTGAAAGCCAGCGCATTCACTCTGAAGGAGAGGGGATGGATTTGAATATAAATAATATTACATTAATACTTGTAGCATTAACTGCGGTAGCAACAGTGCTTAAAAGCAATGTTCAATATATCAGATACGGAAAACTTTTAATTTTAACTCTATACCTTAGCGTAGCAATTATAATTTTAATCGGAGCTACCAGGTCTGCACTATTATTTTATTTAATACTTGTCTTTTATTCCCTATTTAAAATGTCTGCTAAATTAATAATAATTCCTTTTTTATTTATTGTGATTGCGATCTCCGGCAGTATTTTATTTATAGGTGAATTGGTAGTCGTTTCAAGAATTATTGACTTTGATTTTCAATCATCAGGTCGGATATTGGCCATGCGTGATTCGATATCAAATTTTGTAAATTATCCCTTATTTGGAGTAGGGGAGCTTTATCAAGAAACCAAACAAATACAAAGAATAGGTGATCCAGATCATAATTTCTATTCACGACTACTTGGCTCCAACGGATTGATTGGCTTTATATTTGTAACTTTATTCTTATACGGAATGACTAGAACCCTATCTAAAGGTATAAAAGGCATGTTTATTTTAAAAGGATTTTTCTTTTTTACTTTCTTCTTTACTCCTGCTGGGCCTGGCGCTTTAGTAGCTGCATCAACTATTTATTACTTATCTGATTTAAAAAATAGAAATTACTCTAATTAACTCTTGGATATTTTTCTTTAATTTTCAAGCAAGCATGATCTAATATGAAACCAATTTTAATCAAATCATCAATTAAATATTATTTAAATACAATAATGCCTAAATTATTTGTTTCTCTACGATTTTTAAGACATTTATCTGGTTATGAAAAGAATCTTTTTTGGTGGCAATGAAAGTTATGGAGAAAAAAATGTCAGACGATAAACTCAAGCTCTTACTTTATACTGATTGTGATTTTTTTGCTGGTTGTGAAAAGCCATTAGAAAATATCGCGAGCTATTCAAAAATTACTGAGAAGTATAATATTGTCTACGCATATAGAAGAAGTGTGAAATATACTGAAGATATTAAAGATAAAAACTTAAGAGTGCGCTTTATACCTCTAAGACTAGTAACTCCGAACTTATTTCTTAATAAAATTGACAGAAAAAATAAAATATTTTATTTTATAGTTAAATGTCTTATTCGTATATTTGAGAAACTTCAAGTATTTAATCTGATTTATTTTTTTACCCAGATACTTCTTCTTTGGAAAGAAAAACCAGATATTGTTCACATTAATAATGGCGGATATCCTGGGGCAGACAGTTGTAGGGTTATGGCTGTTACCTCAGGCCTACTTAAAGTCAAGAAAATAGTATTCACTGTTAATAACATGGCAGTGCCTAGAAACTACATTTTAGATAAATGCATAGACAGTCTTGTAAATAATTATGTCGATAACTTTGTCACAGCATCCAAAGCCGCTGCAATGGAGCTAGTTAAAGTCAGACAGATAGGCGATGGCAAAATTCAAGCAATTCCTAATGCTGTTTTATTTGATAATATTAAAATAAATAATGAAATAGATTTTAGAAAAGAATTTTCAATTTCAAAGGATATTTTTGTAATTGGCTCAGCTGGATTATTAATTGAAAGAAAGGGCTACGATATTTTAATTAAAGCTGCAAATCTATTGCCTAGAAATAAAAATTGGCGCATATATGTCTTCGGCGATGGAGATCAAAGAGGCCTTCTTGAAAAAATGATTTTAAAATATAATTTACAAGAATATATTTTTTTACCTGGTTTCAAAAATAATATTCATGCCTATGTAAGCTCATTAGATATTTTTGTATTACCAACAGTAGGAACAGAAGACATGCCAAATGCCATTAATGAAGCAATGTTGATGTCTAAGCCAATTGTTGCATCAGCAACTTCTGGAATTCCAGAACAAATTGATAATGGGTTCAATGGTTATCTTGTGCAGCCAAGTGATTTTAATGAGCTCGCCTCAAGAATCGAATCATTTATTTCACTAGATAAACAACACTTAACAAAAATGGGGCTAAATTCTAATAATAAATATATGACTTCTTTTTCATACAATATTGCTATGGATAAATATCTATCAATTTATGAGTCTTGAGAGTACTAATTTTTAATTAACTAAATATAAAAACATATGAAATCATACAAATTGGGCGTCATGCAAGGCCGTCTCTTGCCTAAATATAAGGGTAGGTATCAAGCTCATCCACTGGGTTATTGGCAAGATGAATTTAGCCTGGCAAAGGGATTTGAGCTCAACCAGATTGAATTTATACTTGATTTTAATGACTGTATGTTAAACCCATTATTGAGGGAGGGAGGTTTAGAGGAAATTCAAACTATTTCTAAAAAAACTGGTATAAAAGTTAAAACTATTTGTGCAGATTATTTTATGGAGGCTCCCGTTCACTCTTCTGATAGCGCAATAGCAAAAAAAAGTCAGATGGTTCTTATTAATTTATTGGGAAATGCTACTAAATTAGGCGTTACTGATATTGTAATTCCCTGTGTTGATCAATCAAGTTTGGGTGGGATAGATGCCACAAATCGTTTTATAAAAAAGATGGAACCTATTGTTGATATAGCAGAGAGTCTTGATCTGAATTTATCACTTGAAACTGACTTGCCCCCTAAGCCCTTTCTTGAATTAATTAACCAATTTCAGTCTAAAAATGTGACTATTAATTATGACTTAGGCAACAGCGCTTCATTAGGCTTCAATCTATCTGAAGAGCTTGAAACGTATGGAGATAAGATTACTGACATTCATATTAAAGATAGAGTTCTTAATGGCGGACCAGTAATGCTTGGAGAGGGATGCGTTGATTTCAATAAATTTTTTAAAAAAATTAAAGAGTTTGACTTTAAAGGTCCTTTTATTATGCAAGCCTATAGAGATGACGAGGGCTTGAATATTTTTAAAAATCAACTAAGTTGGATAAAACCATATTTAGAAGACCTATAATATAAGTTAAGCTATAATTAATTATACTATGGTTATTTATAAATAAACTATATAATATAATATAAGAAAAAAAGATAATAACAAGCATTGTTCGGCATAGCCTATCAAAAAGGAAATTAAAAATTATGAATGAAAATATTGGATTAAAAAATGGTATCAAGGAAAGCAATTCCTTGTACGAAAGAGCAAAAAAAGTTATTGGTTCTGGAACCAATACTTTTAGTAGAGCGCCGGGTGTTTTTCCTGATGGAGTTGCGCCTAAGTTTTTAGACAAACAGGATGGCTGTCATACATGGGATGTTGATGGAAATGAATATATTGATATGGTTATGGGATGTGGGCCTGTAACCCTTGGACATAATCATCCAGTTATCAACAAGGCTATTACAGATCAAATGAATAAGGGTGGAATCTTATATAGTATGCTAAATCCTCTTGAAGTTGAAGTGGCAGAAAAAATTATCGATTGTATTGATTGCGCTGAGATGGTTAAGTTTTCAAAAAATGGAAGTGACGTATGCGCAGCCTCAGTTAAATTAGCTAGGTATGTAACTGGTAGGGATATGATATTTCAATGGGGATATCATGGCTTTCAGGATTGGTATATCGGAACAACAGATTTAAATGCTGGAGTCCCCCAAGCAGTTAAAGATTTAACAATAACTTTTGACTATGCAGATACAGATAAATTAAGAGAAATGTTTGCAAATCATAAGGGCAAAGTTGCAGCTATTGTAATGGAGCCTGTGATTGGTCAGAGACAAGAATGTTCTAATATTTGTGAAGATAGTTCAACTGAATACAGAAAATATCCTGAGAAATCTTTTGGACCTTGCTCAACTTGTCCTCAAAGAAAGATTTTGAATGAAATTAAAGAAATTGCACATGAGAATGGTGCGCTTTTAATTTTTGATGAAATGATCTCAGGATTTAGATTCTCTATGGGAGGAGCAGGTAAGTACTTTGGAGTTACTCCAGATCTAGCTACATTTGGAAAGGGAATAACAAATGGGATGCCTCTTGGGGTGCTGGTTGGAAAAAAAGAGTACATGCAACACTTTGATAAAGTTTTCCTTTCTTCTACTTATGCGCCTGAGGCACTAACATTGGCTGCTGCTTCTGCAAATATAGATTTTTATATAGAAAATAATGTAATTGATGACCTATGGAGAAAAGGTGATTTCATTGATTGCAATTTTCAAAGAGTGATTGAAAAACATGATCTTTCTAAAAATGTTTCACTTGCAGGTTACTCTGTTCGACTTATGATTAATACTCATGGCGATGATGGTGTCCAAGATCCTAAATTAGCAACCCTATATCAACAAGAAATGTTTAAAAATGGAATTTTATGCTTCTCCGGTGTTTTAATGCTTTCCTATGCTCTGACCCAAGATGATCTAGATTCTCTTATTGATGCATTTGATAAAACATGCAAAGTTATAAAAGAAGCAGTAGATAGTGGCAAGCCAATAGATTCTTTCTTAAAAGGCACTCCTGGTGCCCCTGTTTTTAAAGGTCTTAGAGAGCGTAACGCAGTTTCTAATTAATAATATAGAAGTATGGATAATAAAAATGTTGTTGGAATTATACCTGCTAGAGGTGGCTCAAAAGGGGTGCCTAAAAAAAATATAAGGGAGATAGGGGGTTTCCCTATGATTGCCTATTCCATTATCGCAGCTAAATTTGTTGAAAACATGGGTCGATGTATTATTTCAACCGATTCTAATGAGATCGCTGAAGTTGCAAAAAGTTTTGGTGGCGATGTTCCTTTTCTTCGTCCAAGCGAGCTTGCTACAGACTCTTCAACGGACATTGAATATATTCGTCATGCAATGGAATGGTTTAATGATAACGAAGGCTATATTCCAGAATATTGGGTTATTCTGAGGCCTACAACACCCCTTAGAGAACCTGAAGTTGTTCAAAATGCAATTACTAAGATGATTGATAATCCTGATGCAAGCAGCTTGATATCTATTCATGAATTTGCAGAAACGCCTGGAAAAATGTTTGGTATGCAAGGTGAATTTCTTCATGGATTATGTCCCATGGATCCAAGACCAGAGTACTTTACTCTTCCGAGGCAAGAGTTTGCTCCTGCCTATTTTGGTAATGGATATGTAGACATAGTAAAGTCCTCAACTATATTAGATAAAAATTCATGCTTTGGTGACAGAATGCTAGGGTTTGAAGCTCCAGATACAGGTGAGATTGATGTTCCAGAAGATATTAGGCGAGTTGAGTATTATTTAAGCAAGGAGTCTAATACCACTTATAAACATCTTCAAAATTTATAATCTCTAAATGGTTACATCAAAAGAAGATCTAGTTAATCTTTTTAAAGATTTGGGCATAAGTATATCTGATGATGTTATGGTCCACTGTTCCTTAAAGTCTCTTGGAAATGTAATAAATGGACCCCTTGATGTTATTGACTCTCTTTTAGAAGTTGTTGATATTGATAAAGGTACAATACTCATGCCAGCACATTCAGGCCAAATCACTGATCCAGTGGATTGGAAGAATCCTCCGCTTTCAAAAAAAGATGTTGATGTTGTTAGGAACAAGATGAAGCCTTTTGATAAGGATATTACTCCTTCAAGAGGTAGAGGTATTGTCGCCCAAACTTTTTTATCATACAAAGATGTAAATAGAAGCAACCATCCACTTAACTCAGTAAGTGCGCTAGGCAAAAAAGCAGATTTGTATACAAGTTATCATGATTTTGATGAGCCAGAAGGTATCAGCAGCCCAATAGGAAGATTGTATGGCAATAATGGTAAAGTTTTAGGAATTGGTGTTGGTGTAAATAGTTTTACAGCAATACATTTAGCTGAATATATAGCCGAAGTAGATTATTTAAAAAACAATAATCCTTCAGTGTTGTTTGAAAGAAAAAATGGTAAAAATTTATTTAGAAAAATAAAAAGATATCCAGGTAATTCTGATAAGTTCATTAACGTTCTTCCTATACTGAGAGAGAAAAAACTAATTAAAGAAATAAATTTCAATAATGATATTATGACTATAATTTCTATAAAGCCTGTTGTAGATAGGATAGTTGAAATTTTGCGAGAGAACCCAAAATTTCTCGTAACTTAAAAAAGGATAAATAAATATGGCTAAATTTTCATTTAATATAAACCCTCGCAATGTACCAAAGGTAAATACTGTACATAGAAAAATTTGTACAGAGATTCCAGTTCCAGAGTCACTTGCATTGCTAGATGAAATAAAATTATACGAATCATCAAATGCTTTAGAGCAACTTCCAGTGGTATGGGATCATGCAAAAAACCACCAAATTTTTGATGAATGGGGTAATGCATGGATTGACTTTACTTCTAGTATTTTTGTTACAAACTCTGGTCATGCAAATGATGAAACGTTACTTAGAATCAATGAATGTATTTCAAAACCACTTCTCCATAGTTATTATTATCCTACAAGAATACGTGCTCAGTTTTTAAAAAAACTCATTGAAATGACTCCTGTTTACTTGCAAAAAGCTATTATCCTTAGCGTTGGCACAGAAGCCACTGAACGTGCAATAAAGATAGCTCGTATTTACGGTCAAAATAAATCAAAGAAAAAATCTATTATTGTTGGAGGTGATGGCAACTATCATGGAAAGACTCTTGGCGCTCAAATGATAGGTGGTCAACATAATGATAAAGGTTGGATAGGTTACATAGATCCAAATATGAAACATATGCCTTTCCCCTTTCCCTGGGTTATAGAAAATTTTGAAGGTGATGGAGCGGATCTTTTTAAAAATCATCTAGACTTAATGGAAAAAGATGGAGTTAACTTAAAAGACATTGCGGCTTTTTTTGTTGAATCCTTTCAGGGCTGGGGTGCTGTTTTTTATCCAATTGATTATATTAAAGCCATGAGAGAGTGGTGTAATGAAAATGATGCTCTTCTTGTTTTTGATGAAATTCAAGCTGGATTTGGAAGAACTGGAGAGATGTTTGCTTATCAGCATTATGGTGTGGATGCCGATCTAGTTATTTGTGGTAAGGGAATATCTGGAAGCATGCCTCTATCAGCTGTTCTCGGATCTTCTGAACTTATTGAATTAGATGCTGGCTACACCAGCACTCATGGAGGAAATCCCGTTGCATGCGCTGCTGGCCTAGGAAATCTAGAAGCATTCGATAATCATAACTTAATAGAAGAATCCAAACGTAAAGGCAAAATCATGAAAGATATTATTGATTCATGGAAAGTAAAATACCCTTCAAGAATTGGCAGAATTCTTGGCAATGGCATGCTTTATGGTGTCTTTATTACAAAAGAAAATTCAGATGAACTAGATAATGAATTAACTAATTATCTTTGTGAAAGAGCAATGGAGAAAGGTGTTTTCTCAATTTGTACAGGTCGAGGTACTCTCAAGATAGGACCGCCAATTACCATTCCTGATGATGCTTTAATAGAGGGTCTAGGGGTTTATGAGGAATGTTTTAAAGAGATGTTCTAAATGGGTAATTAATTGAATAGATGCTATCATGGCTTGATGTTCACTGCATATAAGATAATTACATAAAAACTCTAAATACAGACCTATCAAATCATTCAGGCCATAATAAAAATTAATGATCCTCATTGTTATTAAAAAATTCCTGATAGCAAGACATACCAAAAGCTCAATAATTTTTTATTTAAAATGATGAAAAAGATAATAATTTTTACAATTTCACCAATTAATAAAGATTTTCTAAAAAGATATGGCTATGAATTCTTTCAAAGAAATAATATTGAAGTCATGTTCTTTAATGTATGTAATTTGATATATGGAATTAAGAAAACACAAAGACTTGGATATGATAATCTTGGAAAAATAAATGACGTAAATGAGCTAGAGGTGCTTTCTTACAATCAATTATACTTTCTTCTTAAAAGTTATCGAGAAGGAAGTATTATATATTTTAATATATCAGAAAGCTTCAGGCTCTTGTTTATCTTATTTTTAGTCAAACTTCCATATATTGATGGGTCACTTTGGGGGGGGATTCAGACAAAAGACTGGGATAAGAAAAATATATTATTAAGCTTGTACACTAAAATTTGTTCTGTTTTAAAGTCACCTAGAAAAAAAATTCAAGGAAAAATTAGCTTCTACTCTTTAGGTATTCTTAGATATTACTATCCTCCACAGCTAACACTTACTAGCAATCCAAATGAATTAATCTCTTATAAGACTAATAATATTGATAAAAGAATTTTGTTAAATCATACGTTTGATTATGATCGCTTTTTGATAAATAAAGATATGAATAAGCCTTCCTATATTCCAGATTATGATTATCATGTTTTATTACCAAATCATGCATGGATGATCCACGATTATATTATTAATGATGCTGATGTGGATTGCGTCATTACGAAAGAAAGATATGAAAAGCTTATTAATAAAACTTTAGATGACATTGAGTTATCAACAGGAATCAAGATTATAGTTGCTGGATACCCTGTTGCTTCGAAGAATGAGGATATCTATAGAGGAAGAGAATTTCTTTTAGGAACAGAAACTGAGCAACTTGTTAAGTATTCCTCTGGTGTTATCACTCATTTTTCGGGAGCTATTAATTTTGCAGTAATACATAGCAAACCTATCTGCATTATTAATTATAAAATTTTTGATGATGACCCAAGATTCTTTCAGCCTATAAATGCATATTCAAAATCTCTTAATATTCCAATCAATTATGTAGATAGTAATGATCAAGTAAATAGTCTTGTATCTAATGGTCTATTCTCTCTAAATAAAGATAGCTATCAAGATTATTTAAATAAATTCATTTGTCCGGAAGAAATTCTTTTAGAAAAACCCCAACTATTTTGGGAAAGAGTTTTACAAAAGTTCTAGAAATTTGACTTGTATGTTGATATTTTTTGATTTAAAAATCAACATCCCTTAAAAACCATTAAAATTAAATTTAATACATGAATATTAAAAAAATACTTAATAAGCTAAAAGATATCTTTAACTCATCTATGATTGGATTTATTCATGGGCATGATTACTTGGATAAAGATAAATTAAATAAAATAAAACAAAGTTTGCAAGATCAATCATCTAATAACTCCTCTTTATTTGAAACAAAGTTTGCAGAGTTGATTGGTAAAGGCCAGGCTGTGTCATTTGCTTCAGCTAGAATGAGTTTTTTTGCAATTATGAAGGCTTTGGGAGTAATGCCAGGTGATGAAATTATCTTATGCGGCTCAACATGTTCTGTTATGCCTAATGCAATTCTTCGTCTTGGCGCAAAACCAATATATTGTGATATTGATCCAGAGACTTTGGGCTCCTCTGCAATCTCAATTGAAGAAAATATTTCTGATAAAACAAAAATTATTGTTGCTCAGCATTCTTTTGGCATTCCTTGTGATATTGAGCAGATAAGTAAAATATGCAATGAAAATAAAATCTTATTGATTGAGGATTGCGCCTTAGCTGTTGGATCAAAATATAAAAATAAAAATGTTGGAACTTTTGGAGATGCTGCAATATTTTCAACAGACCATAGCAAGCCCATAAATGCCTTAATAGGTGGACTGGCTTATTCTGAAAACGCTAAAATCATCAAAAAAGTAAGAGATATTCAAAAAAAATCTGAAGATCTCCCAATCAAAAAGAAACAAGCTCTTTATAAGCAATTTACTATAGAAAGATTGTTTGCAAAGCCTAAAACCTATGGTGTTCTAAACTTCCTTAATTCTTTTTTTGAGCTAGTAAGAAAAAACTTTAATACCAGCTCCCCATTTTTAGATGAAGATGCTGATGTTTTTTTCACAAATAGAAATTACAGCTATCCATCGAAGATACCAGAATTTATTGCTCTGATAGGGTTGTATGAAATAGAGCGATGGAAAGAGGTGGCCCATGAAAGAGAAAAATCACTGAATTACTTCAAAATTAAGTTAGAAAATTCTAGCTTAAAAAGTTATTTGCCCAAAGCTTACTATGATAATAATCGTAATATTATTCCTTTGAGGCTTGCTTTTTCTCACCCTGATATTGAAAAAATTAAACCAATATTAAAAAATATGGTTGATTTTGATTCAACTTGGTTCATAGATCCAATAATCAACTCTAAGGTTCCTCTTTCTAACTTTTTATATAAAAAAGGAACATGCCATTTCTCAGAAAAACTTGGCCCAAATATGATTAATTTACCTTTAGCTAATCCTAAAATAATAGACATTATGTTCAATAAAATCTCTAACAAAGTATAATGTGAGGATGAAAACTTTTAATAGCGTATTTAGTGGTAAAACAGTTCTTATTACTGGTCATACCGGTTTTAAAGGAAGCTGGTTAACACTTTGGCTTTCTTTACTTGGAGCTAAAGTAGTTGGCGTATCAAAAGATATCCCTTCAACCCCATCTAACTTTGCAGTTATCTCCAATGATCTTGAAATTATCGATATGCGCGTTGATATAACTGATACACAATCTATTTGTGATGCTATGATAAATCATCAACCAGATTTTGTTTTCCATCTCGCCGCTCAAGCACTTGTTCGTCCTTCATATGAATCCCCAGTTGAAACTTTTGCTACCAATGCTATAGGAACTGCTTCTGTTTTAGAGGGTCTTAGAATGCTTAGTAAGCCAGTAACAGCTGTAATGATAACAAGTGATAAGGCTTATGATAATGTTGAGTGGGTTTGGGGGTATCGTGAGACAGATAGATTGGGAGGTAAAGATCCTTATAGCGCTTCCAAGGGAATGGCTGAGCTAGCTATTCGTAGTTATTTCGAATCATTTTTTGACAATAATGAATCCAATGTAAGAATTGGTATAACTAGAGCAGGAAATGTTATTGGCGGTGGTGATTGGGCTGTTGATCGGATAGTTCCTGATTGCATGAATGCATGGTCAAAAGGAGGTAACGTAGACATTCGTAGCCCTAATGCAACTAGACCATGGCAGCATGTATTAGAGCCACTTAGTGGATATCTTCAATTAGCAGCAAGCTTATCTGAGTCTTCAGACTTATCAGGAGAGGCATATAATTTTGGACCTCCTGCTGAACAAAGTTATTCAGTTGGAGCCTTGATTGATGAGATGTCAAATTATTGGGACCTAGTCAAATGGAATGACGTGTCAAAAAATGAAGATCATTTACATGAAGCTGGGTTGTTAAAGCTTAATTGCGACAAAGCTTTATTTGATTTAAATTGGCAGCCAACATTAAACTTCCAAGAAACAGTCAAGATGACAGTTGAATGGTACAAACAATACTTCATTCATATTAATGAAGTAAAAGATTACTCAATGCATGATTTTGCCATATCTCAGATTGAAGCATATGCTGAATGCGCTAAACAAAGAGGCATTTCATGGGTGAAATAAACGTTAACGACATACTTATAACACCTTTAAAAAAAGTTGATCTTAAAGATGGTGCAGTAATGCATGCTATGAAACAAAGTGAAGATAGTTTTAAGGGTTTTGGAGAAGCATATTTTTCTCAAATTAATCCTGGTGCAATAAAAGCTTGGAAACTTCATCTTAAAATGACCATGAATATAGTTGTTCCAATTGGCGAGGTAAATTTTGTATTTATTGATTCAAGCGAAGAAACTCGCAGTGAAACGCTTGGCGAAAATAAATATCTTAGATTAACGGTTCCACCAGGAATTTGGTTTGGTTTTAAAGGCATGTCTAAATCGCCCTCATTACTTCTTAATGTAGCTAATATAGAACACTCTCCTGAAGAAGTTCAAAGAAAAAACATAGACGAATTTAATTATAATTGGGAGACAGGTAGATGAAAGTATTATTATTAGCAGGTGGGTTTGGAACTCGTTTGTCCGAGTACACAGAATCAATTCCAAAGCCAATGGTTCCTATAGGAGGACGTCCAATTTTATGGCATCTTATGAATACTTATGCGCATTTTGGACATAAAGATTTTTATGTGGCACTGGGCTATAAATCAGAGATTATAAAGGATTATTTTTTAAACTATCAATCTTTGAATTCTGATTTTACTGTCGAGCTAGCTACTGGTTCTGTTACACCGCACAATGTAGAAGATACTGATTGGCAAGTTACACTTGTCAACACAGGTCTTGATTCAATGACTGGTGGAAGAGTTAAGCGGATGCAAAAATTTATTGGTAATGAAGCTTTCATGTTAACTTATGGCGATGGCTTGGCTGATATAGATATCAATAGACTTTTAGATTTTCATAGAAGTCATGGAAAAATGGTGACTGTTTCAGCAGTACATCCAGGCGCTCGGTTTGGAGAATTAGAAATAAATAAAAATAAAGTTACAAGTTTCGAAGAAAAACCTCAAACTAGTCAAGGCTGGATTAATGGAGGTTTTTTTATTATTGAACCAAAATTTTTTGATTTCATTGAAAATGACAAAACGATTTTAGAAAGATCCCCACTTGAAAAAGCAGCTCAAATGGGACAGCTTATGGCTTATCATCATGATGGTTTTTGGCAGTGTATGGATACAAAACGCGATAAAGATCATCTCGAAGAACTTTGGAGCTCTGGTAAAGCGCCATGGCAGATGTAATGAAGAAATTAGATATAAGGCTTTCTAAATCTTGCATCACTGATACTGAAAAAAATTCAGTAATGGGTGTCCTTGATAATGAATATCTTGGAATGGGAGCAGAAGTAGAAATTTTTGAGAATGAGCTTAAAGAATTTTTTGGTAGACCTGTTGTCTGCGTTGCGAATGGAACTGCAGCCCTGCAATTAGCGCTTCAAGCAGTTGGAATATCTAATGATGATGAGGTCTTGGTTCAATCTTTAACCTATGTTGCAAGTTATCAGGCAATCTCCGCGACTGGCGCAAAACCAATTTCTTGTGATGTAGATTCACAAAATTTATGCCTTGATTGGAAAGATGCAGAAAGCAAACTGACATCAAAAACAAAAGCAGTTATGCCAGTTCATTATGGTGGAGGAGTAGGGCCATTAGGCGATATCTATAAATTTGCAGAAAAAAATAATTTAAGGGTGATTGAGGATGCAGCTCATGCTTTTGGATCATATTATCAATCTAAAAAAGTAGGTAGTTTTGGAGATATATCCTGTTTTAGTTTTGATGGTATTAAAAATATAACGTCTGGAGAAGGGGGTTGCGTTGTAACAGATGATGAGGAAGTTTTACAAAAGCTAAGAGATTCAAGATTGCTTGGAGTAGAGAAAGACACTGAGAAACGTTTTTCAGGATTAAGAAGTTGGGAATTTGATGTTAAATCTCAAGGTTGGCGATATCATATGAGCAACCTAATGGCATCAATAGGGATTGAGCAGTTACGTCGATTCGATTATCTCTCAAAAAAAAGACAGGAGATAGCTGAAACGTATAATAAATATTTTGAAGGATATCCAAATGTTACAACTCTACCAAATGATTATTCAGAAATAGTACCTCATATTTACGTTGTAATACTTCAAAAAGGTATTAATAGAAAGAGTGTTCAGGATTATTTATCTAGTCGTGGAATTCAATCAGGTATTCATTATTATCCCAATCATAAACTTACACTCTTTAAAGAGACCAAAGAACCCCTTCCTATTATTGAAAGCATCTATTCTAGGATACTAACTCTGCCACTTCATCCAGACTTAACATTAAATGAAGTAAAGACAGTTTGTGATGAATTAAAAATATGTATCGATAAATCTGAACTAGATGAGACAATATCTTAAAAAAATTGAAAGAGACTCTCTTGTAAGCATAATTATAAATTGCTATAACGGAGAAAAATATCTATCTGAAGCTATTGATTCAGTCATAAAACAAACTTACCAAAATTGGGAAATTATTTTTTGGGATAATCAATCCAATGATAATAGCAAAAAAATTTTTCATTCGTATGAAGATAAAAGACTAAATTATTTTTATGCTCCTAGTCATACTAGATTATATGAAGCTAGGAATTATGCACTTGAAAAAGCTAATGGAGAATTTATTGCCTTTCTTGATGTGGATGATTGGTGGGAAGCAAATAAATTAGAAAAGCAACTAATACTATTTGACGATCAAGATGTGGCATTAGTTTATTCTAACTTCTGGATTGCAAATTGCAGTAATAAAAAAACAAGACTAGCATTTAAGAAAAACTTACCCTCTGGGTATGTATTAGATGAGATGCTCTCTAATTACCCAGTTGGAATGTTAACAATTATTGTAAGGCAAAAATCATTAAAATCTCTTGACTATAATTTTGATTCTAGATTTCAAATGATAGGAGATTTTGATCTTACAATTAGACTATCTGTTAATTCAAAATTCTCAAGTGTTCAGGAGCCCCTTGCATACTATCGAATACACGATAATAATATGAGTAAAAAGCATAGAAAGTTACAGAATTTAGAAATTGAAAAATGGCTACTTGAAACTTCACATAATAAAGATATATCTAATAAAAGAGGTTTTATGGATAGGCAAAAATTACTTTTATATTTTAAGGGTATTGAAGCAATCCAAAGTCATAAAATTTTAGATGCATTTTATTATATTTTAAAAGTTCCATATAAACTTAAATTAAAACTTTTTTTGTTAATCGTAATTCCCCGCAAAATTTTAAACGTATTTGGTAGAGGTTAATAATTGAGAACAATAATTAAAAGCATAAAAAAAATATGACCATACTAGTAACAGGAGGGGCCGGCTTTATTGGATCAAATTTAGTTGATTTTTTAGTCTCAAATGGCAAGGAAGTTATTGTAGTTGATGATCTTAGCACTGGAAAATTAGATAATTTATTATCTAGTCTTGATGAGATTACTTTTGTTGAGAGTAAAATCGAAGATTTTGACTTTTCTTCATTTCCATCTATAAATTCGGTAATTCACCTTTCTGCACAGGTCTCTGTCCCATTATCAATAACTAAATTCAAAGAAAGCTCATCAAGTAATATTCTTGGAAGCATATGTGTAATTAATTTTTGCAGCCTTAATAAAGTGCCTCTAGTATATGCTTCATCATCAGCTTTATATGGAGATTTATCATTTGGAGATGATTCTATTCCTGATATAGACTTACATAGCCCTTATGCAGCTGATAAACACTGCATGGAACTATATTCAAAAGTAGCTCATAAACTGCATAATTTACCAAGTATTGGCTTACGATTTTTTAATGTTTATGGGCCTCGTCAAGACCCAAGTAGCCCATATTCGGGGGTAATTTCTGTATTTGTTGATAATTTGATTAAACAGCAACCCATAACTATAAATGGTGGACATCAAACTAGAGATTTTATTTACGTAAATGATGTAGTTATGTCTATATATAGAGCATACCTTGTTGTAAATGAAAGCAATATATGCGAACAAATTAATGTTCTCACAGGTAACTCAACCTCAGTTGAGTCATTGGCAACTATGGTAATGGAGTCATTTAACTGGAATGTTAAAAAAATCTATCAAAGTATTAAACCAGGGGATATAGAATTTTCAGTTGGGTCAACTGAAAAAATGACTAAATTGCTTGGAATTGATTTGAATAATTTTACTAAGATCGATAAAGGATTAAAAAATACAATAAAGCTTGTAAAAAAGAATATTACTTGATTTAGGTATTTACATAAATGGAAAATAAATTAGTTATAGGTATTGATGCTACAAATATTCGAGGCGGTGGGGGAGCTACTCATCTTATTGAATTACTTGCAAATTTAGACCCTGAAAAATTAAATATAAAAAAGGTTGTTCTTTGGACTGGAGCTTCTACAAGCTCACTTATAATGAATAAAGACTGGCTTGTTAAAGTTAACCCTAAAATGTTAAATATGGGATTATTTTTTAGAACAATATGGCAAATTATTTTTTTATCTAAATCTGCAACTTCTTTCAAGTGTGATGTAATTTATGTACCTGGAGGTTCTTTTTTTGGTTCATTTAAACCAGTTGTGAGTATGAGTCAAAATTTATTACCCTTTGAGGCATCAGAATATAAAAGGTTTGGCATCTCAAAAACTACTTTACGACTCGTAATGCTAAGGTTTTCACAATCACAGACCTTTAAAAAATCCTCTGGAGTTATATTTTTAACAGAATATGCCCGAAAAGTTGTAGAAAATATTACTGGAGAGCTTTCAAGCACAATAATTATTCCTCATGGAGTAAGCTCAAAATTTTATAAGAAGCCTAAATTGCAATTAAACTTCAATAGCAGAAGTGAATCTAATCCAATTAAGGTTCTATATGTATCAATTATCAATCAATACAAACATCAATGGAATGTTGTTGATGCAATTGCTGCTCTAAGAAAAAAATATAATTATCCTATAGAGTTAAGTTTGGTAGGCCCCAGCTTTCCTTCTGCAAAGAAAAAGTTAGATTTACAAATAGATTTAAATGATCCCAATCATGATTGGATTAATTATATTGGCCCAGTTGATCATAGTGGTTTAGCTGATTATTATTTTGACGCTGATATTGGAGTTTTTGCATCGAGTTGTGAAAATTTACCAATTATTTTACTAGAAAAAATGGCTGCTGGATTACCTATTGCATCTTCAAATAAAGGACCAATGCCAGATGTATTGGGAGATTCTGGTGTTTACTTTGATCCTGAAAAATCTGACGAAATAGCCTCAAGCATTCTTAATTTAATTACTTCCCATGATTTACGAGACTCCTTGTCAAGTAAATCATTTGCGAAATCAAAGTCATACAAGTGGGATAATTGTTCTCACGACACATTTAATTTTTTATGTAATGTTGCTAAAGGTAATAAGGCTATATTATTAGAAAATGAGGAGCTTTTAAAATGAAACAAGTACTACAAAATATTGCGAATGGGGAAACCACTTTAGAGGATGTACCTTGCCCCAAACCTAAAAAAGGACATATTTTAGTAAAGAGTCATAATTCTTTAATCTCGGCTGGAACAGAGAGAATGTTGGTTGATTTTGGAAAAGCTGGGTGGATAGATAAGGCTCGCTCTCAACCTGACAAAGTAAAAATGGTTATAGAAAAAACAAAAACTGATGGCGTGGCAGCTACCTATGAAGCAATTAAATCAAAATTAGATCAACCTTTGCCTTTAGGTTACTGCAATGTTGGGACAGTCATAGATAATTCTGATACAGATTTCAAAAAAGGTGAAAGAGTTGTATCCAATGGCAATCATGCTGAGATTGTTCGTGTTCCAAGAAATCTATCAGCGAGGATTCCAGATAATGTAAATAATGAAACTGCTGCGTATACAATCATAGGATCTATTGCGATGCAAGGCATAAGGCTTGTAAATCCTGCTATTGGAGAGACAGTTGTAGTTACAGGTCTTGGATTAATTGGTCTTCTTGCTGTTCAAATTTTAAAGGCTAATGGTTGTAAAGTTCTTGGAATAGATTACGACTCAGCAAAATGTGAATTAGCCAAAAGTTTTGGTGCAGAGGTCGTAGATTTATCAAAAAATGAGGATGTAGTTTCGATAGCTAATTCATTTTCAAGAAGCAGGGGCGTAGACAGTGTTCTTATAACTGCAAGCTCTAAAAGTAATGATATTGTTCATCAAGCTGCAACCATCTGCAGGCAAAGAGGAAAAATTGTTTTAGTTGGCGTTGTTGGACTTGAGCTAAGAAGAGATGACTTTTATGAAAAAGAATTGTCTTTTCAAGTTTCATGTTCTTATGGTCCTGGTCGTTATGATGAAGATTATGAACAAAAAGGTCTAGATTATCCTATAGGATTTGTTCGTTGGACTGAACAACGTAATTTTGAAGCTGTTCTTGATTTAATGTCTTCAGGGTCAATAAATGTTGATAAGCTTACAAGTCATACTTTTGACATAGATGAGACTATTGAAGCATACTCGCAGCTTAACGATTCTAGGTCTTTAGGTATTCTTCTAAACTATAATAGATCAAATACAGATAAATTAATTAAGACTTCAGTAAATATTAACGAAAGTAATAATCATGAAATGCTAAAAGGGAATTTAGCATTTATAGGTGGTGGAAACTATTCATCTAGAGTTCTTATCCCAGCATTTAAACGCGCAGGAGGTAGTTTAGTTACCTTAGTAACAAGCGGAGGTGTTAGTGCAGTTCATCATGGTAAGAAAAATGGTTTCAATATTGCATCTACAGATATCAATAGCGCTATGGATGGCTCTATCGATGCTGTTGTAATTGGAACCCAGCATAATCTTCATTGTGACCAAACAATAATAGCTCTTGAAAATAACAAACATGTCTTTATTGAAAAGCCCCTTGCACTAGACCATGTTGAAATTAAAAAAATTAAAGATTCCTATGATAAATCAAAAAGTATATTAATGGTTGGGTATAATCGTCGTTTTGCTCCTCAAATTCAGAAGATTAAAAAGTTACTTGATAAAAAATCATCACCTAAGACTTTTATCATGACAATGAATGCTGGTGAAATTCCTCCCAATCATTGGACTCAAAATAAAGAAATCGGCGGGGGAAGGATCATTGGAGAGGCATGCCATTATATAGATTTAATGCGTTTTTTGGCTGGATCTAAAATCAAATCATTCGATGCTATAAAAATAGGTAAAAATGATTTTGTACAGTTTACAGAAGATAAAGCTTCAATATCATTAGAATTTGAGGATGGATCTATTGGAACCATTCATTATTTTGCTAATGGCGGTAAATCATTCCCTAAAGAACGAATTGAAATCTTTTGTGATAATGCTGTTTTGCAATTAGATAATTTTAGAAAGCTTAAGGGTTTTGGCTGGAAGGGTTTTAGAAAAATGAATTTATGGTCCCAAGATAAAGGACAAGATAATTGTGTCAAGGCATTCATGAACAGCATCAAAAATGGAGAAGAAAGTCCCATTCCGCATAATGAAATATTTGAAGTGGCAAGTATTTCTGTTGACATAGCAGAAAGATTAAGAAAATAAAAAACTTTATAGGCTTTCTTTCACACATTTTACATAACATAAATGAATAAAATCTCTCTCTTTTTTCGCACTATAATTCATATAAAATATATGCAAATTGTGTATAGGTTGATTCGTCTTATTCCAAAAGTAAATGTAAAGGAAGCTACTGCCATATCATACCCAGTTCGACCAAGTAACTGGAAACATCAAGCACTTTTCAAGAAAAAGGTTGATAGAGATTTAAATGCATCCTTCTTAAATTATACCAAGAAGCTAAGCTTACCCAATGACTGGAATAATGAAATACCAAGCAAGCTTTGGGTCTATAACCTTCATTACTTTGAGTATTTGCTTTCAGACAATAAAGATAACGAAGAGCATATTTATATTTCTTTGCTAAATAGATGGATTGATGAAAATAAAATAGGGGCAGGTAATGGATGGGAGCCATATCCCACGTCTTTAAGGATAGTTAATGTTCTTAAAGTTTGGTTAGGCGGTACCGAATTAAATAATAAGGTATTTAATAGTATTTTTACTCAAGCTGACCACCTTAGCAATAATCTAGAAAAGCACTTATTAGGAAACCACTACTTCGTTAATCTTAAAGCATTGCTATTTGCAGGAATAGTTTTTGATAATAAGGACTGGATCGTAATAGCTGAAAAAGGATTGCTTTTTGAAATAAATGAGCAAATACTTCCAGATGGTGCTAACTTTGAGCTTACTCCAATGTACCACTCTCAAATGTTAGTAGATATGTTGGATATATTTAACTTAACCAAAGCCTATTCAGGACTGGTGTCTGTTGAATTAATTTCTCTTATTAGAATAAAAATTCCAATAATGTTAGATTATATGGAGGCTATGTCTCATCCAGATAATGGATTGTCTTTTTTTAATGATTCCGTAAACGGCATAGCGCCAAATAAAGAAACTATAGAAAATTATGCAAAAAAGCTTGGATTTAAAGTAAATAATTTAGATTTAAATAACACCCAACTGATTGATAAAAAAGATAGTGGGTATTTTTGTGCTATTCATAATGGAAATAAACTTCTTTTTGATGCATCGCCTGTAGGTCCAGACTATATACCAGGACATGCGCATGCAGATTCATTGTCATTTGAACTTTCAATTGGTCAAGAAAGAGTTTTTGTTAATTCTGGTATATCAGAATATGGAGTAAGTAAAAACCGCCTTCTTCAAAGAAAAACTAAATCACATAATACAATTGAAATTGATGAACAAGACTCATCACAGGTTTGGAGTGGCTTTAGAGTTGCTAAAAGAGCAAGAATAAGTAATCGATCTTCTAAAGTTATAAGAGATCAAAAAATTGTTTTATCAGCTTCACACAATGGATATAAAACTCTATTAAATAATTGTATTCATTCTAGACAATTAACTTTAGGGCATAATAATCTTGATATAAATGATTCAATTACAGGATCATTTAAAATTGCGTCGGGATATTTTCACTTTCATCCAAATCTTAAAGTAGAATTGGAAAAAGATTATTTAAAAGTATTTGGAAAAAATTTTAAATTAGAAAGTAATTTAAATTGTGTCTCCTCAAAACTTTTGGATTCTTTATGGCACCCTGAATTTGGTGTAGAGATTCCAAATAAAGTATTAAAAATTTCATTTGAAAGAAATTATTTAGATGTTTCATTTGAATGGGATAGTTTTTAATATGCATATTCTTTTTTTAACAGATAATTTTCCACCAGAGGGCAATGCTCCAGCTTCAAGAACTTTTGATCATACAAAAGAGTGGGTCGATATTGGTCACAAAGTTACAGTTATTACATGTGCGCCAAATTTTCCTGAAGGTAAATTATTTAAAGGTTACAAAAATAGGTGGGTATCGAAAGAGGTAGTTGAGGGCATTAATGTATGGAGAGTTAAAACGTATATAACTGCTAATACTGGATTTATAAAACGCTCCATTGATTTTATTTCATTTATGTTTAGCAGCTTTTTCTTTGGTATGTTTATTAAAAGGGTAGATGTGGTAGTAGGAACCTCACCTCAATTTTTTACAGTTATTTCTGCATGGGCATTAGCAAAGATCAAAAGGTCTCCATTTGTATTTGAGCTTCGCGATATTTGGCCTGCTTCTATTGAAGCAGTTGGCGCGGTTAAGAGTAATTGGGTAATAAAAGTTTTTGAAAATATAGAACTATTTTTATATAAACAAGCAGAACTAATAATCTCAGTTACGCATAGTTTTAAAAATGAACTTATTCAGCGCGGGATTGATCATAGAAAGATAAAGGTCGTTCTAAATGGTGTAGACTTAGAAAAATACAAGCCTGTAAAAGAAAAAGATAGAGAATTAGTTAAAAATTATGGCTTAAATAATAAATTTGTTGTGGGTTATGTAGGTACTCACGGAATGGCTCATGCGCTTGAATCTGTTTTAGATGCAGCCGAGCTTTCTAAAGATAATAATAAAGTTAAATTCTTATTTGTTGGGGGTGGAGCTGATCGTCATAGACTAGAGGTTTTGGTTGAAAAAAGAAAGCTTACAAATGTTATTATGATGCCGTTGCAACCTAAGGATAAAATGCCTTCTATATTAAGTTTATTAGATATTTCTTTAGTGCATCTAAAAAATACTCCCTTGTTCAAAACAGTAATACCATCAAAAATATTTGAATCAATGGCGATGGGACTGCCAATTATTATTTCTATACCTGAGGGAGAGGCAACAAAGATGATAGAAAATTTAGGAACTGGAGTTGTAATACCTGCAGAAGATGCAGAAAGCCTCTCTAATAAAATAAATGAATTATCAATCGATACTAATTTAATAACCACACTTACTTCTAATAGTATAATTGCAGCTAAGCAATTTAGTAGAAAGAGATTAGCAAAGAATATGCTTAAATATTTAGAGGAAATAGTCAAATGAAAAAGGTAATGATTGTTTTTGGTACTCGACCAGAGGCTATTAAAATGGCACCTCTTTGCCTAAGATTTCTTGATAAAAAAGATATTAAAACTTTAATTTGTGTGACTGGCCAACATAGAGAAATGTTAGATCAGGTTTTAAGTATATTTAATGTAGTTCCAGATATTGATTTGAATATCATGAAACAAGGGCAAGACTTATTTGATGTCACATCTAGCATTCTTTTAAAAATCAAAGATGTTTTATTAGATCATAATCCGGATATGGTTTTAGTACACGGAGATACGACAACAGCATATGCAACCGCGTTAGCATGTTTTTATTATGGTGTAAAAATAGGTCATGTGGAAGCTGGCCTTAGGACATATAACATGAAAGCTCCATTCCCAGAAGAGTTTAATCGCCAAAGTATTGGATTAATGGCAGACATGCATTTTACTCCAACATCCGTAACTAAAAATAATTTAATCTGCGAGGGCAAAAATGAAGATTCTGTTGTAGTAACTGGAAATACAGTAATTGATGCGCTTCATATTATCTTAAAAAATATTGAGACTGATCTTGATAAGTCTATTAAAATTTCCTCTAAAATAAATAAGCTTCTAAAGTTTGATACTAATGATAGTAAGTTTGTACTAATTACTGGTCACAGAAGAGAAAATTTTGGTGCAGGGTTTCTAGATATTTGCGAAGCAATAAAAGAGGTTGCCATAATGCATCCTGATATTTATTTTGTTTACCCTGTTCATCTAAATCCAAATGTTCAAGAGCCTGTAAATAATATTCTTTCAAATATATTCAATGTTATTTTAATTAAACCATTAGCCTATGAGGAATTTGTATTCCTATTAAAAAAATCATACCTAGTTTTGACTGACTCAGGGGGTATTCAGGAGGAGGCTCCAAGTATTGGCAAACCAGTTTTGGTAATGCGTGATACAACTGAAAGACCAGAAGCTGTAAGTGCAGGCACCGTGAAACTGGTCGGATCGTCAAAGAAAAATATAGTTAAACACATTGATCTATTATTAAAAGATAAAACTCTTTATAAAAAAATGTCTCACGCCCATAACCCATATGGTAACGGTAAGGCTAGCGATAAAATAATTGAACACATTAGAAGGAAATTGTGATGATTGATACAAAAACAAAAGTTTCTGTGATAGGTTTGGGTTATATAGGATTACCAACAGCAGCTTTATTAGCATCTAAGGGTTACTGCGTAAACGGTACTGACATAAACAGTCATGCAGTAGAAACTATTAATAAAGGAGAAATCCATATAGTAGAGCCTGATTTAGATGCATATGTTCGCTCGGCGGTATCTAGCGGAAAACTAAAAGCTCATTTAGAAGTTCAGAAGGGCGATGTTTATATGATTTGTGTGCCTACCCCATTTCATATTGGCTCAGGTATACCAATACCAAACATTGATTATGTTAAAACCGCTACTAAAAATATTAGCCCATTAATAAAAGATGGGGATATTATTATTTTAGAGTCAACCTCTCCTGTTGGAACCACAGAGTTAATTAAAAGTATTTTAGTTAAGAATGGAATAGATACTTCTAGTATTTTCATTGCATATTGTCCTGAGAGAGTTCTTCCAGGGAAAATAATGTCTGAATTAGTTGAAAATGCAAGAGTTATTGGTGGTATTAATAAGCAGTCGACAGAAGTTGTTGCAAAATTTTATAAATCATTTGTTGATGGGAATATACTTGAAACTCAGGCAAATACAGCAGAAATGTGCAAGTTAACTGAAAATAGCTTTCGTGATGTCAATATAGCATTTGCTAATGAGCTGTCCATGATATGCGATACAAATGGTGTAGACATTTGGGAATTAATAAAGTTAGCAAATTACCACCCAAGAGTTGATATCCTTCATCCAGGACCAGGTGTTGGGGGTCATTGTATAGCTGTAGATCCATGGTTTATTGTAGCAACAGATCCTGAGAATGCTCGAATTATTAAAACAGCAAGAAAAGTAAATGACTTAAAGCCAAAGTGGGTTGTTGATAAAATTATAAATAAAGCCAATTCAATGAAGACAAAAAAAATTGCATGTCTTGGTCTAGCTTTCAAGCCTGACATAGATGATTTGAGGGAATCCCCAGCAGTTGAAGTTGTAGATTCACTTATAGATCAAGGTTTTGATGTATCTTGCGTTGAACCTAATATTATTAACCATCAAAAATATAATATTATCAATCTCAATGAGGCAATTTCTCAGCATGATTTTTTAATTGTACTTGTAAAGCATAAGAATTTTATGTCAATAGAGGTGCTAAACGAACTTAAGGCTAAAGATGCTTTAGATTTTTGTGGGATATTTGCAAAATAAAAATTAGTATAAGATTTTTAAATTGTTATAATATTATTTGTGATACATTTTTTAAACAATTCAAGTGAGAAACCTTTCTCAGTATTTAGAAAAAAATATGCAAATGCCCTCTCTGCAAGGCAAGACATAATTGAAGCAATTGCAATTTCATCATATTCAAATGAAAAAAATGAGGTTGATTCGAGATTCGTAAATCTAAAAGTAGTTGATGGTAAAGATTTTATTTTTTTTTCAAATTATTTATCCCCAAAAGCAATGCAATTCCAAGATCATAAGCAAATTTCTGCATTGATTCACTGGAGCAGTACAAACACACAAATAAGAATGAAAGCGAATATAAAGAAAACCTCAATTAGTTACAACAATAACTATTTTGCATCAAGGTCAGAGAAAAAAAATGCATTAGCAATTAGTTCCTCGCAGTCAAATTTTATTAAATCATATTCGGAGGTTGAAAAAAATTATATTGCAGCTTTAAATTCAGATAATTTAAAAGAATGTCCAGGCTACTGGGGAGGGTATAGCTTTTCTCCATACTATTTTGAGTTTTGGCAAGGTCACAGTTCAAGACTCAACAAAAGAGAGGTGTTTAATAAAAATAATGAGAACTGGGATTACTATCTTCTTCAGCCTTAATAAAAATTTAATTGCGAAATAGGTGAATTAGTATAGAATCATCAACTAATAAATAATAAATAATAAATAATAAATAATAAATAGTAAATTAATATTCTTGAACAAACATATATATACTCGAAATAATTTTTTATTGTCTTAATTCTCTATAGGTATCCTCATAGCTTCTCAGAAAAAAAATATTACTCCCATTAATGAAAAAATTAAAGCCAGTGAAGTAATGCTTATTGGTTCTAATGGTGAAAAACAGGGCTTAGTTGCATTCTCGGTGGCAATGGAATCTGCTAGGGTGTCATCCTTAGATTTAGTTCAAGTATCACCATCAGACGCAAATCCGGTTGTTTGCAAACTATTAGATTATGGAAAGCATATTTTTGATAAGAAGAAAAGTCTTTCTTCTTCAAAGGTCAAGGTTAAAAGAAATACTACAAAAGAGATTAAATTTAGACCTTCCACAGATATTGGTGACTATAATATTAAATTAAAAAAGGTTAAAAGCTTTATTCTTGACGGAGATAAGACTAAAATAAGCGTCCGATTTAGAGGTAGGGAAATATTAAACAGTGATATGGGTCTTAATTTACTAAATAGATTAAGAGACGAGCTGGAGGATATTGCCCAGGTGGATCAAGAGCCTTCCCTTGAAGGCAGGCAGTTGCTTATGGTTCTTTCTCCTTTGAAGAAGAAGTAAATATAAATTTTATAAGAAGAATAATATGGGATATAAGTTAAAAACACATTCTGGAGCTGCTAAGCGTTTTAAAAGAACAGGCTCATCTGTAAAAAGCAAAAGTGCAAATAGAAATCATATCCTTACCAAACAGTCTACGAAGAGAAAAAGACATAATAGAGGTCTTAACAAGCTAACAGGTGTTGTGCTTAAGATGGCTTCAAAATTAATAAGAAGATAAATCATGCCAAGAACTACAAAATCAGTAACAGCTAAAGCAAAACATAAGAAAGTACTAAGTGCTACTAAAGGGCATTATGGTGCTAGAAGTAGATTATTTAGAACTGCTAAACAGTCTAATATTAAATCTTTACAATATGCTTTTAGAGATAGAAAGAACAAGAAAAGAGCATTTAGGGCACTTTGGATAGCAAGAATTAATGCTGGAGCTAGGGAGCTTGGTGTCTCGTACTCTGTACTTATAAATTCATTAGCTAAAAAAGATATTGCTTTAGATAGAAAAATTCTTTCTGATATAGCCATTACTGATAATGCAACTTTTGAGAAGATTGTAAAAACAGCTACTAGCTAGATATACTGGTTTAATGCCAGAACACATGGACATTTCACCCCCCGAATTAATCAAAGATAGGGGCTCCCTTCATCCAATAAATCATATGAAAGATTCCATAATGGATCTATTAATTTCTTTTGGATTTGAAATTGTTGATGGGCCTGAAATTGAAACAGAAGAATTTAATTTCGATATGCTTAATATCAAAAAATCTCATCCCGCAAGACAGATGCATGACACTTTTTATGTTGAAAACAAATTAAATCTTCTAAGGACTCATACATCTCCCGTTCAAATTCGAGGTATGCTTGAAAAAAAACCGCCACTAGCATTTATTTCGGGTGGAAAAGTTTATAGAAAAGATGATGATGCTACCCATTTACCAATGTTTCATCAGGTTGAGGGTATATATGTTGATGAAAATGTAAGCTTTGCTCAACTTAAGGACCTAATTTATAAAATTATTTATTCACTATTTGGCGAAGATGTTGAATTAAGGTTCAGGCCTTCATATTTTCCATTTACAGAGCCTTCTGCAGAGGTTGATATCCTATCCAAAGAAGGTAAATGGCTTGAAATACTTGGGTGCGGGTTAGTAAATCCAATTGTTTTAGAAAATTGCAATATAGACTCGAATAAGTATAGCGGCCTAGCATTTGGTCTTGGTATTGAAAGAATTGCCATGCTTAAGCATGGAGTAACAGATATAAGAGAGTTCTATAAGTCTAATCTAGATTTTTTGAGTCAGTTCAAATGAAAATAGCATACAGTCATTTATCTCAATATATTGAAGAAAATCCCACTATTGAGCAAATATCTGATAGTTTGTTTCAACTTGGGCATGAACATGAAATTAATAGTGATATTTTTGATATGGAGTTCACTCCTAACAGAGGAGATTGCCTTTCTTTGAATGGATTGCTTAGGGATTTAGCAGTTTTTTATACAGTTGATTTTAATCAAGAGATATATACGGAAAAGCTAAATGAACTTAAGTTAGATTTTGAAAATCTATCAGAAAGCACCTGCCCCAAAATATCATTTCTTAAATTAGAAATTGAAAATATTCCTGAGACTTATAAAGGTTCTTTGGATAATTACTTTAAAGATTTAAGTTTAAATAAAAATAATTTATTTACGGATGTTTCTAATTATCTTTCGTACGAGACTGGCCAGCCAACACACTGCTATGATGCGAGCACAATGAGAGGCAAGCTTCTACTCCATGAAATAGATAAAAATGAAGAATTTGATACATTGCTCGATAAAAAAATTACTCTTTCAGGTAAAAATTCAGTTTTTTCATTAAACGATAATATTATTAATCTCGCGGGCATAGTTGGTGGAAAG
>ERZ807291.849-NODE-849-length-51134-cov-5.921651_pt1 | contig 51134 bp, 51 predicted proteins | sample MGYA00521257_ERZ807291 | MGnify/ENA primary metagenome ERZ807291 (study PRJEB31413, sample SAMN03169783) | marine metagenome | biome: Marine; feature: Water; material: Subsurface seawater | place: North Sea | collected 2011-04-28 | depth 1 m m ... | reverse complement strand
CATCCCCCTTCAGTCTCTAAAAATAGTGGCCCAGTTTTAGGGGGGAAGGACAGTCTCGGTCGGTATGATGGAACATGTCGGGATTGGGCATTTTGACGAATATTTCGGCAAGGTGCGCGATCTGCTTGCACCTGGCGGCTCCGCGCTGGTGCATTCGATCGGGCGGATGACCCCGCCGGGAACCACCGGCCCCTTCATTCGCAAGTACATCTTTCCCGGCGGCTACGTGCCCGCGCTTTCGGAAGTGTTTGAGGTGACCGAGCGTCTCGGTCTCTGGGTGGCCGACATGGAAGTGCTGCGGCTGCACTACTATCACACAATCCGGCACTGGCGGCTACGGTTCGCCGCCAACCGGGACGCCGCGCGCGCGCTTTATGACGAACGGTTCTGCCGGATGTGGGAGTTCTATCTGTCAGCCGTCGAGCTGGGTTTCCTGCACGGCTCGAATATGGTGTTCCAGCTGATGATCTCGCGCGAGCGTGACGATGTGCCCGTCGTTCGGGATTACATGCTCGAACAGTCGGAGAGCACTGACTGAGCTACGCTTTCAGCGCCTGTAGAAACATCCCGCCGAAATCCTTCAGCTTCTTTGGCCCGACGCCGTTGACCAGCGCCAACGTCTCCAGATCATTTGGTTTCATCACGCACATGTCGTGCAGGGTTGCGTCGGAGAAGATGACATAGGCGGGAACCTTGCTTTCCTGTGCCAGCTCGCGTCGCAGGGCCTTCAGACCAGCGAGAAGCTCTGCATCGGCATCATCGAGAGCGGCCACAGCGGCGCGGGCCTTTTTCGACCCTGTCGCTTTGGTTCTCGGGATGTCCCGGTACTCATACCCCTGCTCGCCTTTCAAAAGCGGTTCGGCTTTTTCGGTCAGTTGCAGCCCGCCATAACCTTCGACATCGATGGACAGATAACCCGAGGCGACGACCTGACGGATGAAGGCAGTCCAGAAGTTCTTCGGGCGTTCTTTCCCGGCCCCATAGACCGGCAGCGAGTCATGGCCGCGGGCGAGGATTTTTTCCGACGCACTGCCCCGCAGCACATCGACGATATGGGCGGCCCCAAAGACCTGCCCGGTGCGCGCAACGGCAGTCAGCAGCATCTGGGCTTCCTTGGTGCCGTCGATCAGAGTTGGCGGGTCGATGCAGATATCGCAATTGCCGCAGGCTTGGGTGTTTTCACCGAAATATGTGAGCAGCGCGACCCGTCGGCAGCTTATCGCCTCGCCATAGGCCAGCAGGGAGTCCAGCCGCTTGTGCTCGCGGCGTTTGTGATCCTCGTTGCCATCGTCCTGCGCAATGAACTGTCGGCGCATGCGGATGTCGTCGAGGCCATAAAGCATATGAACATCGGCGGGTTTGCCGTCGCGTCCGGCGCGTCCGATTTCCTGATAATAGGCTTCCACGCTGCCGGGCAGGTTCATGTGGAAGACGTAGCGGATATCGGGTTTGTCGATCCCCATGCCGAAGGCGATCGTTGCCACCATGATCACCCCGTCTTCGGCCATGAAGGTTTCCTGATTTTCCCGGCGAACCTCCTGGGGCAGACCGGCATGATAGGGCAGCGCCTTGTAGCCCTTCCCACACAGCAGTTTGGCGGTTTCCTCTGTCAGCTTGCGGGACAGGCAGTAAACAATCCCCGACCCCTCACGCCGGGGTTCCACAAATGCCAGCAGTTGCTTGTTCCGGTCGGTTTTGGGGGCGACAGCCAATCGCAGATTGGGCCGATCAAAGCCCCGCACAACGATGTCGCCTTTTCCACCGAACAGTTTGGACGCGATGTCCTGTCGGGTTGCCGTATCAGCCGTGGCGGTAAAGGCGCTGAGCGTGGCCTTGGGAAACCGTTCGCGCAGGTTTGAAAGCGCTTCGTATTCGGGCCGGAAGCTGAACCCCCATTTCGAGATGCAATGGGCCTCATCCACGACAAACATTGCCGGATCGAGACCCTGCAAGGCGCTCAGCATACGTTCGGTCATCAATCGTTCGGGCGACAGATACAACAGCTTGATCGAACCGTCCTGCACCCGCCGCCAGTCGGCCACGTTGTCCTCACGAGACCGGTTGGAGTGAATGCAGGCAGCTTCGACACCATTGGCGCGCAATCCGGCAACCTGATCATCCATCAGGGCGACCAGCGGTGAGATGACGACAGTCAGGTGTTCGGCAATCAGCGCGGGAAGCTGATAACAAATCGACTTCCCTGCCCCGGTCGGCATCACAGACAGGGTGTTGGTACCTTTGAGCAGGCGATCGACAATCTCTTTCTGGCCCGGACGAAATGCCGGGAACCCGAAGACCGATTCCAGAAGTTGTTCAGGTGCAGCGGTCATATCGTCTTGTCTGTTGAATCGGGTTTCTGCATCAGCACGATGTCCTTGGTCGGAAAACGACAGGACCAACCGTGTATGGCCGCGATCACTTCGAATGTGCGCTCAGCATAAAACACGACATGGGTCAGGTCGCGCCGGTAGTGCCAGTCGGCAAACCGCGCATCATCGGTCTGAAAACACGTCATAATCGCCAGACAGCCACCCGGTTTCAGGATCTCGTCCAGACGTTCGAACTCCTGTGCGGGGTGATAGAAATGTTCGACAGTTTCACTCGCGGTCACGAAATCGTAACAGCGTTCCAGGGGCCGGGGGTCATCGTGAAAGAACGGGTCGTAGTGCGCCATGGTGTGGCCCGCCTCTTCCAGCATCATAGCCAGCACCGGAATCGGACCGCAGCCATAGTCGAGACCCATCTGGCTGGGTTTGAGCGCGTCGCAAAGCGGGTTTGCGAGCCGGCCGAGAAATTTCCGATAGCCGGGGTCCTCCGCGCGATTTTCATGCAGCATGTACTGGGCGCGTTCATCTTCGGCATTGAGCCAATGTCTGGAATCCAGAAACGTCGCGCCACATGCATCACACCGCCAGTAGTCACGTTCATTGATCCGAAGAAAATGCCGGAGCCCAGAGGACTGACAAATCAAACAATCTGCCGCTTCGACGGCCTTGGTCTCTGGGGTGCCGGTCTTGCGCGCCATAATGTCCATTCAAAGAAAAAGGGCGACCCGCAGGCCGCCCCTCTCGATACGCGTAAAACGTTGGGATTCGCTACTTTCCGAGCAACCCTTTGATCGCGCTGCCGGCATCCTTGCCGATATCACCGGTGCCCGAACTGCCGGAACCGCCAGTCGCGCCCTCGATTGTCTTTTGGATATCAAGCTTGCCGCCGGTCGCACCCTCAATCTGTTTCTGAATGCCGCCGGTGGCTTTGTTGATCTGGTCCATAGCGACGCCGGTCAGCTTGCTGACGTCGATATTGGCCGCGGAGACAGCACCTTTGGCACCGTTAAGAACAGCCTGCATGACCTTGTCTGCGATCTCTTCGGGTGTTGCGCCTTTACCGCCGTCTTTGCCGATGTCCTTCAGGTGGACGGTCGGGAGCGGAACCGACATCTTTTCGTTCAGGAGCGGAGCAACCACGGCCACGCTGCCGTCACGGAGATAGAGGTTCTCGATAATAATATTCGGGGCCTTTTTGTCGCCGCCCGAGCTTTTGCCGCCGGCTCCTGCCTTCGACTGAACATTTTTGTTCAGCTGGTCGAGGTTGCTGCCACCGTTGTCGCCAAATTCATAGACGACAGCTGGTCCCTGAATAATGACTTCCTTGATGATAATCGGATCACTGCGGACAGAAGCGATATCGAGAACAACGGACACTTCGTCGAACTTGAACGCGTCGTCATCACTGAAACCCTTTGGGTTTGTGACACTAAATCCGCGCAAAGCGCCTTTTCCGGACGTCAGCTCGATATCGACTTCGTTCAAGGACACATTGGTCTGTGTCATGTCCGAGCCAACCTTCTCAACGGCGGCACGAACAATGTCGTTCAGGCTGCCGAGGAAGACGTAAACGCCGACGGCGATGATAACCACCAGAACGCCAAGTCCAATTAGTACTTTTTTCATTGTGGGTCTGCCTTGTCTCAATTTGAGTGCGAGAATGGGATTAATGACACCATAGACGCAATTAGCCTGCCAATTGTTTCGGTTTTTCGTCTGCGGGTGTGAATTTCTTTCGCCTGGACGAAAAACGGCCACCCTTTCGGATGGCCGCCAATCATACTATCACTTTGAAACAATTAGGATACTTCGCGTGAACCAGACGCAAAGTTAACCTTTACAGTGATGGTGCCTTCGTTGATCAGCCAGGGGCGAACGCGGTATTCGCGCGCGCCGCTTGTGTGCATCGGGTCGGCCGCTGCAATTTCCTTGGCATGGGCCAGGTCACGGGCGCGTAGGACAAACATGCCCTCGCCGCCCCAGGTTTCCTCATCGTCTTCCCAATGCGGACCCGCAGCAACGAATATGCCCTCGGCTTCCATCTTGGCCTGGTGGGCGAGATGCGGCCCGATGTTTTCCATCACGGGGCCAAGACCATTGGCTGGAAATGTGTGTACGACATAGACCTGCCATTTCAGCATGTCGCCACTTGCTTCGAGAATCTGTGTACGTGTTGGTACGCCTTCGGCCATGATTGGTTCCTCCCAATTGATATTTGACGGTTTGTTTCCGTCGGAATACGGATGTCGGGAATGTAGGCAATTGGTCACTCAAACGCCAAGTTGAATTCGCCCCGACGGGCGATATGCGAACCTGGGACGTAAAGTTGGAACACACGGATAAGTCCGGCAAGAATATGCGGTATCGGCGCGTTGGTCTGGCGATGCTCGGAATTGCGGTGGCCGCGGGTGCAATATTCTTTGCGCGTGATTCCCTCGACAGTTCCCGCCTGCGGATCACCTCACCGCAGGAACTCTCAGCCTATTTTGACGACATCGGCTACACCGCGAAAACACTGCAAAGCGGCAATCTGGAAGTTCCGCGCTTTGTTGTGTCGGGTGTTCCCAGGAACTGGTCCGAAGGGCTGACCGTTGATCGCAAGAAGAGCCTGTTTTTCCGGGCTTTGCTTCCAATGGTCCTGATGGTCAACGACGAGATTATGTCTGATCGTCAGTTTCTGTTGGAGACAAGAGATGCCCTGACATCGGGGACGTCACTTTCACGCAGCAACGTGTCCCGCGTTGAAGATCTGTCTGCGCAATACAGACTTTCAACAGCCACGACCGCGCCGGATCTCTCTACAATCAACAACCTTTTGCGACGGGTGGATACCGTTCCTCCCTCCCTGGCGTTGGCTCAGGCGGCCGTCGAAAGTGCCTATGGCTCGTCTCGCTTTGCCGTTGAAGGCAATGCGTTGTTCGGTCAATGGCGTTACGGAAAAGGACTGACCCCGAAAAACCAGCGGAGTGAGCTCGGTGACTATCGGATTGCGAATTTCGAGACACCGAAGGATTCAATCCGGGCCTATATGCGCAATCTGAATACCAATGCAGCCTATCGTTCTTTTCGTGATTTGCGTGCCGCCGCCAGAACGCAGGGAGAAAGGCCACGAGGCGCGCCCCTCGCGGCGGGGTTGTTGGCCTATTCCGAGAAGGGACAGGAATATATCAGCTTGCTGCGGAGCCTGATTGCACGAAATGGTCTGTCCGCCACAGATAGTGCGTCTTTGAAAGATCACGCACCCAAACGAATTGTCACCGGACCGCTTTAGGCCTTTTTGTCTGACGCGAACCAGGCAAAGACCAGTGTTGCAATGATTGCGGCAATGATCTGGACCAGAATGAACATCGGCGCATCTTCGGGCCGTATCCCGGCAAAAGTGTCAGAGAATGATCTTGCGATCGTGACGGCAGGATTTGCAAAAGATGTGGACGATGTAAACCAGTATCCTGCCGTGATGAACAATCCCACAGCATAGGGAATGGCCTCGGGCCGAAACCGCAAACAGCCCAGAATTGTTGCCACCAAACCAAAAGTGGCGACGAACTCACCCGTCCAGGGGCCGATACCTGTTCGGGTTGTGAGCGCGGCTGAAAAACTGGGTTCGCCAAACATGACATGCGCCACAAAGACACCGAACAAACCGCCGATAATTTGCACGATCACGTAAATCACGGCATGTCCGATTGTGATCTCCCGCCGGATTGCGAATGACAGGGTCACGGCGGGGTTGAAATGCGCACCGGAGATCGGGCCGAACACCAAAATCAGGACGGCGAGAATAGCGCCTGTTGCAATCGTATTGCCGAGAAGCGCGATCGCTACGTTTCCGGACGACAGGGTGTCTCCCATGATGCCCGAGCCGATAACGGTGGCGAGCAGGAAAGCAGTTCCGAGGAATTCTGCAGCGAGACGCCGCGGGAGATCGTGTTCTGGCATGTCTGACATGGATAAAATCTATGCCGATTCGGGGGTGCTGCCACCCATATCATCGAGTTGCTTCTGCAACGTCAGCCGATCGAGAGATTTCAGAGGCAGATTGATGAAGGCCTCGAGCCGCGCATTCATCATCCGATAAGTCTCGGCAAAGGCGGCGGCGATTTCTGCATCCGTTCCTTCTACTGCCGCGGGATCCGGCAACCCCCAATGGGCACTCATCGGCTGTCCGGGCCAGATCGGACACACTTCGCCTGCAGCCTGATCGCAAACCGTAAATACAAAATCCATACTCGGCGCATCAGACTCGGCGAATTCCAGCCAGTCCTTGGAACGAAGACCATCGACTGGATGGTTGAGGCTCTTGAGCAGGTTAATGGCATTGGGATTAACCTGCCCTGTTGGGTGGCTTCCCGCGCTATAGCCCTTGAATCGCCCCTGCCCCGAGCGGTTCAGGATGCATTCCGCAAGGATGCTCCGCGCGGAATTTCCGGTGCAAAGAAAAAGTACGTTGAATGTTTTATCGGTCATGAGGTCCCCCGAAAGAATGCGCTGTAGCTATATGGCCGCGAAATATTACGGGGTCATGACAATTAGATGTTGCTCAAGGAGAACGGAAAATTGGCACCATTTCGTCGACCGGCGCAGGACGCATCAGTTTGCTTTCCTGCTTGACGACGAGCGGTCGCATCTCCTCTTGAAACGCGATCCAGTCCGGGTTCATGCGCACGGCGTTATGACGCCGGGTGCGATCATCAAATCCGTCGAAGAACCAGTAGTGATAAACCTGATGCAACGGTCCCACCATCATGAAGAAGGACCCCATGCGGTTGGTCTCCAACGGCGACAGCGCTTTTACCCCGGTTTTCGCCATAGCATCCCAGTACCGACCGAGCATCCCGGGCGAGAGACTGACAATCTGCTCTTCAACGAGCAGATCTCGCATGGATTCCGAACCGGGCAGCGGTCCGTCCGTGCGCTGCCAGTAGCGATCGAGCGAAAAATGCGGAGCAAGTTCGGGCACCGGCGCCGGCAGCAGGACATGGTTCTCCTGAGCCAGCATGATCGGGCGCACCTTTTCGAAATATGGCAGGAGCTTGGGCACGTTATAGAGTCCGTGCAAGCGATCTCGCCAGTCTTCGAGTGAATCAAATGCGTAGAGGTGAACCACCTGCTCCAGCGGGCCGTCGACGGTCGAGAAATAGCCAACCAGACGCTCCAGCACAGGCGCAATCGCATCAAAACCCCGTTCGACCTGCAGTTCGTAAAAGCGCTCGAGATAACCAAGCTGCATTGTGTAGGCGCGGTGTTCGAGAATCATGCTTATTCCTCCGTTCGGTCGCCAATGGCCGATTGGTTTGTTCTTCAGTGACGGCTCTTGACCCGACGCATGATGCCACGCAGGGTCGCATAGATGTTACAGATTGATATCTATTCTGACACGGTATGCCCCTGGTGCTTCATCGGTAAGCGGCGTCTCGAACGTGCTTTGGCGGCGCGCGAGGACGCCAATGTGACGATCAACTGGCATGCATTTCAACTCAACCCCGATATGCCTGCTGCCGGAATGTCCCAGGAAGCCTATCTGGTAAGCAAGTTCGGAAGTCCGGAACGGGCTGAGAATGCTTTCTCGAGCATCGCGCGTGCCGGCCATTCTGAGCGCATTGCGTTCAACTTTGAATCCATCACTCGGATGCCAAATACGCTGCAATCACACCGCCTTATTCGGCTCGCGACGTGTTATCAGCGCCAGACACCGATTGTAGAGGCGCTGTTTCAGGCATTTTTCGTTGATGGTGAGGATATCGGAGACAATGTAACCCTGACCCGAATTGCAGCCCGATCAGGACTGAACGGGCCAGATGTTGCGCAGTATCTGGCCGGCGATGAAGATCGCGCTGCCGCACTGTCTGCAGATCTTCGGGCGCGTCGGATGGGCATCAAGGCTGTGCCGTCCTTCATTGTGAATGGCGCTTACTCTATTTCAGGTGCTCAGGAACCTGAGGCCTTCTATCCCTTGTTTGATCTAGCCGACGTTGCGCTGGCGGCTGAATAGAAGTTCAGTCAGCAGAATCAGTGGCTTGTGCGATTTTTGACAGAGTTCGCATGAGACGTCGGACGCCTTTCATCCGGGTCTGCGTGTCGCTCCAGTCCCGTCGATAAACCAGTTTGTGATCCGGACGAATTTTTACCGTGCCAAACTGTTCCTGGATGAACGCAACCAGGCCCGAGGGATTCACGAAGGTATTGTCGCGGAATGTCACCACCCCACCTTTGGGGCCGGCATCCAGTTTTTCGACACCGGCATCCCGGCACAGCCGCTTGAGCGTGATGGCTTCAAGCAGATTTTCAACTTCGTCGGGAATGGGTCCGAACCTATCGATCAGTTCGGCGGCAAAGGCTTCGATCTCCTGAGCATCCACGAGTGTGGAGACACGGCGATAAAGCCCCAAGCGCACGCCCAGATCGGCAACATAGACGTCCGGGATCAAAATAGAGGCGCCGACGGATATCGCTGGGGTCCACTCTTCTTCCGTTTCGGTCACCGAACCCGATTCCCGCGCCGCGGCCACGGCCTCTTCGAGCATCTGCTGGTAGAGCTCAACGCCCACTTCGCGAATATGACCGGATTGTTCCTCGCCAAGCAGGTTGCCCGCGCCACGAATATCAAGATCATGACTGGCGAGACTGAAGCCTGCCCCGAGTGTGTCGAGGGTCTGCATGACATCCAGACGGCGGCGCGCGGTCTCGGGCAGGATCTGATTGTTGGGTAGCGTCAGATAGGCATAAGCACGTGTTTTCGAACGCCCGACCCGGCCCCGCAGCTGGTACAGCTGGGACAGGCCGAACATATCGGCACGGTGCAGGATGATGGTGTTGGCGGTCGGCACGTCGAGCCCGGATTCAACGATATTGGTACTCAGCAAAACGTCGAACTGCTTGTCGTAGAAGGCGGTCATGACGTCTTCGAGCTGGGTGACCGGCATCTGCCCATGGGCGACGCCGAAACTCACCTCGGGCACGACCTCACGCAAGCGCTCTTCAAGCATCGCAATGTCGCTGACCCGCGGGCAGACATAGAAGGTTTGTCCGCCTCGGTAATGCTCGCGCATGATCGCTTCACGGATCGTCACGCTGTCATAGGGCAGCACAAAGGTGCGTACGGCCAGACGATCGACAGGCGGCGTGGTGATCAGGCTGAGTTCACGCACCCCGGTCAGTGCCAGTTGCAGGGTTCGTGGAATTGGCGTTGCTGTCAGAGTCAGCACATGGACATCACTGCTGAGCTGTTTGAGCCGCTCTTTCTGTCCCACACCGAAGTGCTGCTCCTCATCGACGACCAGCAATCCCAAATCTCGGAATTTGATATGCTTGGACAACAAGGCATGGGTGCCGATGACGATATCAACCTGCCCGGATGTCAGTGCGTCCCGCGTGTCCTGAGCTTCTTTGCCGGTTGTCAGGCGCGACAACTGTGCAATTCGGACCGGGAGGCCCGCAAAACGTGCCTTGAAGGTGGCAAAGTGCTGGCGCGCCAGCAATGTGGTCGGCACAACGATTGCAACCTGTCGCCCGGACATTGCCGTCACAAAGGCCGCGCGCAATGCGACTTCGGTTTTGCCAAAGCCAACATCACCGCAAACCAGACGATCCATGGGCTTTCCGGCCCCAAGACTTTTGACCGTGGCGTCAATGGCACGGCCCTGGTCTTCGGTTTCAGAGAACGGGAAGCGTGCGCAGAACTCCTCATAGGCCCCGGCGGGAGCTTCCATGCGCGGGGCATGGCGCAGCTCGCGCTCGGCAGCCAGCGCCATAAGCTTATCAGCCATATCGGTGATGCGGTTTTTGACCCGGGCCCGGCGTGCCTGCCAACTGGCATTTCCGAGTTTGTCGAGGTTGGCCTCGCTGTCTTCGGACCCGTAGCGCGACAGAAGTTCGAGATTCTCGACCGGCAGGAACAACTTGTCGTCCCCGGCATAGATCAGGCGCAGGCAATCATGGGGCGCGCCGCCTATTTCGAGTGTTTCCAGCCCGTCGTAACGGGCAATGCCGTGTTCGGCATGCACGATGATGTCACCAAGCGTCAGGCTCGACATTTCAGAGATCAGGTGTTCCGAGGCGCGGGCCGGGCGCCGCTTGCGCACCAAACGGTCACCAAGGATATCCTGCTCCGTGTAGAAAGTACGTCCGGGCACCGAGAACCCGTTGTCGAGCGCCAGCACGAACATCGGAATGTCGGCTGTTTCGGCATCAATTACCTTTTTCCAGCTGCCAACGGGCAGCGTGCGTTCGATCTCGTGATCGTTCAGCAACTGTGCCATCCGGTCCCGTGAGCCCTGGGAGTAACAGGCAATCCCGATCGACTGTCCGCCGCGTTGTTCATTGGCAATGCGTGTGCGCACGGCATCGAACAGGTTGATATCGGCGCGGTTCCGAGCATCCGTGAAATCAACCGAACGTCGGCCTCCGATGGAGATCGAGACGCCCTTCTCTTCTGGCGCTTCAAAACTGTCGAATTCTATGACCGTGCGGGTCTTCAGGCTGTCTTCCCATTGCACGGGGCTGAGATAGAGGGCATCGGGAGCCAGCGGATTGTAGGGCGCTTCGCCTTCAGCAGAATTGGGCGCGTTGGCTCGGGCACCATGGTAGTCGACAATCTGGTCAAAGCGATCTTCACGCGCCTCGGCAGTTTGGCTGCCAAGCACAATCGGACCGCTGACATAGTCGAACAGAGTTTCGGTCTCGCCATAAAACAGCGGCAACCAGTGTTCCATGCCGGGATGTCGGATACCTTCACTGACACTTTCATAAAGCGGATCGTCACCGCGAACGGCGCCGAACAATTCCCGGTAGCGTGTGCGAAATCTCCCAATCGCATCGTCATCAAGCAGGATTTCACTTGATGGCAGCAGGGTCAGGCTTTCGATCACGTTTGTCGTGAGCTGGCTCAGCGCATCAAAGCGACGCAGCTTCTCGATTTCGTCGCCAAACAGATCGATACGGACCGGCTCTTCTACGCCGGGCGCAAAGACATCAACGATGTCACCACGAACCGCAAATTCCCCGGGTTCACGTACGGTTTCGGTTCGTCGGTAACCGTTTGAGGCAAGAAAGGCGATGATCGCTTCCAGATCGACGCGGTCGCCGGGAGAAAGGGAAAAGTTTGCTTTTGCAATTGCTGCACTTGGTGCCACCCTTTGCAGGATGGCGGATACGGTTGTCACAACCAGTGTTTCTGGGCCGTCAGCGCTCAGATTGGCAAGCGCAGCAAGTGTGGCGAGCCTCTCAGCCATGACGTCGCCACGCGGTGGCACCCGGTCATAAGGCAGGCAATCCCAGGCCGGGAATCTTAGCACCCGGATATCCGGGGCAAAGAAGCTGATCGATTCCGCCACACGATTCATTCCAACGTCGTCACTGGAGACGTGCAGAACCGTTCCCTGCGCTGATTTCAGCAATTCCGCGAGGATGAGGGTGTCACAACCATCGGGAACGCCAGTAAACCGTGTGTGCGGTGCTGCGGTGTCCCAATCAAAGATTTTGGTCAGGTTCAATTCAGTCGTCGATCTTGAAGGTCTTGAGCAAACGCATGATTTCGCCATCCCACTCGGCCGGGACCGGCTTGCGACCGCTCATCCACATATAGAGGTCTGGGTCGCTGTTTTCGATCAACGCCTCGTATTCATCGAGGAGCGATTCCTCAAGTTCTGCGAGATGACGCGCAGCAAAACTCCCCAACAAAATGTCGGTTTCCTTCGTGCCGGTATAGCGACTGCGATAGATCAGCCGTTTGATACGGATATCGTGGGTTTCGTCTGTCATGATCTCGATCCTGCCCGCTACTGACTCGGGCGTTGGCGGTGCCGTAGGATATAGCGGTCCGAATCACCTATGTCAGCCGCTCCAGCTCAGGAAAACGAAACCGTCGTGCCCCCGCGTTCCCGTCCAGAGGTCCTGTTTCCGATATTTGCGCCTGTGACTGCGCTCAAGGGAGTTGGTCCGCGTATTGGAAAGAACATTGAACGACTTGTGGGTGAACAGGTGGTCAATCTCCTTTGGCATATGCCCAGCGGCCTGATTGATCGTCGTTACAGCCCTGCTTTGAGTGACCTGGAACCCGGACGCGTTGCGACACTTGAGCTGACGGTTAACAAGCATCACCCGCCCCCGGCTGCCAACCGGCGAATTCCCTATCGCATCGATTGTTCGGATGAGACCGGTGAAATCACGCTGATCTATTTTCACGGTCGCAAGGACTATCTGAGCAAGGCCCTGCCTGAAGGCGAAGTGCGGCTCGTCAGCGGTACCGCAGAACTTTACGACGGTCGATTGCAAATCACCCACCCCGATATGGTTGGCGGCCTTGATGAGCGTGAGAGCATAATGCGGGTCCAGCCGGTCTACCCTCTGACCGAGGGGTTATCACAAAATGTTCTGGGTAAGGCGATTGCCGGAGCGCTGGAACGGGCTCCGGACCTGCCTGAGTGGCTTGATCCCGCCTTTCTGAAGGAACGCGGCTGGGACAGTTGGCACGAAGCGCTTCTCGCCGCGCATAGCCCAACAGAAAAAACCGATCTCTATGGCGGCACGCAGGCGCGAACACGCCTCGCCTATGACGAGGTTTTGGCCAGCCAGCTCGCGATTTCTCTTGTGCGGTCTCATGTTCGCCGACAGCCCGGGCGCCCGACAGTGGGTAATGGCCAATTGCGCTCGAAAGTGCTGACCGCCCTGCCCTTCATGCTGACGGGCAGCCAGGAAAAGGCGATGGAAGATATCGCGGACGATATGTCGAGCGAGCACCGGATGTTGCGGCTGCTGCAGGGTGATGTGGGCAGCGGCAAGACGGTGGTGGCGCTGATGGCCATGCTGACAGCTGTGGAAGCCGGGCGGCAGGCCGTTTTGATGGCACCCACCGAAATACTGGCCCAACAGCATTTCGCCACCATTGCCCCGCTTGCTGAAGCTGCAGGCGTCGAGTGCGTACAATTGACCGGGCGCGACAAAGGCAAATCCCGCACGGCCCTCCTGGAACGACTGGCGTCAGGTGAGGTGCCGCTCGCTGTGGGCACCCATGCGTTGTTTCAGGACGACATCGCGTTTCGTGATCTCGCGCTCGCCGTTGTTGATGAACAACATCGATTTGGCGTCCACCAGCGGATGTTGCTCGCTGACAAAGGAAATGCTGTCGATGTCCTGCTCATGACAGCCACGCCTATACCCCGCACCCTGATGCTGGCCGCTTATGGCGATCTCGACGAATCTCAGCTGCGCGACAAGCCTGCCGGACGCAAGAAAGTGGTCACCACCACAGCCTCGGTCGACCGACTGGAAGATGCGATCGCCGGTGTGCGACGCCAGGTTGAGAGCGGCGGAAAGGTCTTTTGGGTCTGTCCCTTGGTTGAGGAATCCGAAACCATTGATGTGGCGGCCGCTACGGCCCGGTATGCCGCGCTTCAGCAACGGTTTGGAGAGCGCGTCGGCCTTGTGCACGGCAAGATGACCGGCAAGGAGAAAGACGCCGTGATGGCGCGCTTTGCGGGTTCAGACAAGCCGTCACTTGATATTCTGGTTGCGACCACGGTCATCGAAGTGGGCGTTGATGTGCCCGATGCAACCGTGATGGTGATTGAGCACGCGGAACGGTTCGGTCTGGCGCAGCTGCATCAGCTGCGGGGACGGATTGGCCGTGGATCGCGTGAGGCGACATGTTTGTTGCTGTTTGGGCGAGAAACCGGGAAAACAGCACGCGAGCGCTTGAAAGTATTGCGGGAGACAGATGACGGGTTCGAAATTGCTGAACAGGATTTGCGCTTGCGTGGAGCCGGTGATGTTCTCGGGACACGCCAGTCAGGCCTGCCGGAATTCAGGTTGGTTGACCTCGACGCTCATGCTGAACTTCTTGCCATAGCTCGCGACGATGCGCGGTTGATTATTGAACGCGATCCGGAACTCAAATCCGCGCGTGGCAATGCGCTGCGGACATTGTTGTATCTGTTTGAGCGGGATGCCGCCGTCCGTTACGCGCGAACAGGGTGAAGATCGCTAGGCATCTTTCTTGTCGCCGCCATCTTCTGAAGTATCAACCTTTTCGGGGATTGGCGGCACGTCGGCCATTTCCGAGCCCGGCCCGATTGTTGGTCGGTCGCCGGTTGAAGATGCCACGCGCTTGATCTGCTTCTGCTCATCCGAACGCCGGTCGGGCGGGGTCACAATTCCGCCGGAGATGATCATTTTGATCCCCTCTTCGACGGTCATCGACAGAGGAACGAGTTCACGTCGGGGAATAAAAAGCAAATAGCCCGAAGTCGGATTAGGCGTGGTCGGCAGGAAGACGTTCACGACGTCGTCGTCGGTCAGGCTCTGGACCTCGCCCTTGGTCGATCCGGTCAGAAAACCGATCGCCCAGCTGCCCCGCCGGGGATATTCGAACAGGACCACTTGCCGAAAGGCTTCCGACTGGCGTTTGAGAACAGTTTCCGCGATTTGTTTGGTCGCACTGTAGATGCTCCGCACAACGGGCATTTTGTTCAGAATGTTTTCGCTGATGCGCATCATGTAGCGCCCCAGGAAAATCCGGGTGAGCGCGCCAACGATGATCAGACCAATCACAAACACGATCAGCCCGACGCCGGGGATTTCATGCGGGAAATAGGGATTGATGTAGGTGTTGGGATTGTAGGCTTGGGGAATGAGCGGTGTGACGCGCGTGTCCACGAACTTCAGCAGTATCCAGCACAACCAGAACGTAATGCCGATCGGGGCAACGGCCAGCAGGCCTGCAAAGAAGTAGCCACGCAGACGGGCAATCATGCCGAACGGCCTTTTGCCGCCCAGTCCAACGCTGCGTTTGTCTTTTCTCGGTTTTTTGGCCATCGGTCCATCGCTGTTGCCTGTCACATATAGGGACAACGGCAGGACGGTGCCAACGCAATGTGGTGAAATTGCGAGAAGTTTTTGGAGTTTTGCGTTCCCGGTGCTGCAACAGTGTGGGCGTGACCGGCAATTTCCTTGTGGAACTAAGACCTGAATCGTCTAAGCGTTGCCGTCTCAATCTCGGATCGAGCTGCGGTGCCGCCGAATGAAATAGAGGCTCGATATATAACCCATGACGCCAATGCATATGGCCCAGGGCAGGCAGCCGATAAACAACGGGATACCGAAACCGGCCAAAAGGCTGACAAGCTTCACGGACAGAACCTCGATCCAGCCGCTGTCGACATACGGGGTCTGCTCGAATTCCGGAAGATAGGTCTCAAAGCTCTGGATGTTATCCCAGCGCCCCAGCATAAGTTTGCCGGTCTGTATGAACACGTAGAAAAGCGGTGCGATCGTAAAAACGTTGGACAACAACGTCCAAACTGACGCGAGAACAGGGTTGAAGGCAAAGTTTCCATTTACGGCCTTGGCGATTGCCCACAGCGCGAAAACAATGGCGATATGCGCGCCAAAGAACGGTGTGAAGGCAACGAACAAACCCACACCCACACCCCGTGCTGTGTACTCAGGCGGGTGCTTGGCGTGCAGGACCGGATGGATAAATATAATCTTTAGCTTCGCGATGGATTCCCGCCAGATGCGACAGGATGTTCTGATAAACCAATCAACCATAACGTGCTTTAACCTGAGGCCGGTGGCCTATGGATACTGTGTTGACCGCTGATTCCAGAACTTCGTCAGACGCTGTCCGGCGTACAGAAATACGGCCGAGATTCTAAATGTTACGCATCATTATCGATTTGCGTGGATGCGGGTTCGGTTGGCGCTTTGCGTTGCCGACGTCTGTAAGTGAAAAGGCTTAACGGGATACTGATGATATAGACGAACATCACCACTGTCAGAGTTGCCCAGAGTGCTTCAACCGCAAAGCCGACCACGACGCAGAAGAGTAACAACATCGGCACCACGTACTTATGTGGCATCTGGACTCCCTTCAACGAGAAGGTTGGAATCCGACTGACCATCAACAACGCTGCGACGACAGTCATGGTTCCATTGAGCAAAACGTCGTTGAAGGGCCCGTCGGGGAACTGGAACCAGAGCAGCATTGGCACCAGCATGATCCCGGCAGCAGCTGGCGTCGGCACACCGTTAAAGTAACTGTATCCCTCCGACGGTTCGGTCGTATCGTCCTGGGCAATATTGAATCGCGCCAGACGCAGGGCCGCACAAACGCAAAAAAGCAGTGTTGGCACCCAGCCGATCCCACCGGCTGAATGAGTCGTCCATGCGTAGATCATAACTCCCGGGGCGACGCCGAAACTCACCAGGTCGGCGAGCGAATCCAATTCCGCGCCGAGTTTGCTGCCAGCACGAAGCAGCCGCGCCATGCCGCCATCAAGGAGATCCAGAATGCCGGCCAGAAGGAGTGCCGCAACCGCCTCTTCGAACTGATTGTTGAGCGCAAACCGAATCGCCGTCGCGCCTGCGCACAGGTTTAGCAATGTCAGGAGATTGGGAATCTGCCGGGTTAAGGGCTGATGCTTGGGGCGCCGAACCTGCAATCGTCGATGTTTCACGTTGACTGGCCCTCGGCAGTTGCATCATCGGTCGTGAGATCGGCGAGCACTGTTTCTCCGGCTATCGCATGTTGTCCTTCAGTGACCAGCGGTTTGATTCCCTGTGGCAGATAAACGTCGAGGCGACTGCCGAAACGGATGATACCGTAGCGGTTTCCTCGGGTCACGGATTGCCCTTCATTGAGGTCAGATTTGATGCGCCGCGCGACCAGTCCGGCAATTTGAACAACGGCAATATCAATCTCGCTGCCATCCGGTCGCTGGGTGCGAATATGAGCCGCCATGCGCTCGTTGTGTTCGCTCGCCTTGTCAAAGGAAGCGTTGAAAAATCGCCCTGGACGATAGGCAACGGCCAATACCGTGCCATCACAGGGAACCCGGTTCACATGGACGTTGAAGACATTCATAAAAATGCTGATGCGGGTCAGCGGCGCATCACCCATTTCCAATTCGGGCGGCGGCGGTGCCACCGCAAATGGCAACACCTTTCCGTCTGCGGGACTGATGATAAGGCCATCACCAACAGGTGTGACCCGTTCGGGGTCCCGGAAAAACCAGACACACCAAACCGTCAACGGCACACCAGCCCATCCGAAGGGACCGGCGACAACAAACAGGAGGGCATTCAGGCCGACGAATATACCGATCGCGGGCCACCCTTCGCGGTGGATGGGACTTCTCACACAAGGTTCCTAAATATCGTCCGGGACGTTCACCGCATCCCAAGACCGGGGCAATGCATTCCTGTCCGATAGCTGATTTCTAACATGTCCGCTACGAGGATTATCGCGAATCAGAGCAGGACACGTTTTCGACCGCGAACCTGCGTCTTCCTCGAATCGATTGGTCTCGAATTGTAGGACGAGAGAGTTAGGGTGTCCATGAACCCACAGTAGGCCTGATTGACAGAAATTGCCTTTGAAATGCTGCGGGTTCATCTGCTCGAAAGGGAAAAGCCCCGCCGAAGCGGGGCTTTTCTGATTTGTTCGTTCTCAATGGATATTTAGGCAGCTTTGACCTCTTCGAGGAATTTCGAAACCGAAGCCTGTAGCTCGTCCGACTGGGAACCGAGTTGCTCGGCGGCTGACAGCACCTGCTGCGAGGCACTCCCGGTTTCCTGAGCCCCGCGTGAGACCAGAACGATATTCTTAGAGACCTCCTCGGTACCAGCAGCGGCCTGTTGGACGTTCTCAGCGATCTCCTGAGTTGCGGCTCCCTGTTCCTCGACTGCAGAGGAAATTGCAGTGGAAGTGTTGGAGATATCGCCAATCACCTTGCTGATCTCAAGGATTGATTCGACTGCCTCACGGGTCTCGGCCTGAATTGCCGCGATCTGTGTGCCGATCTCGTCGGTGGCCTTTGCTGTCTGGCTGGCCAGTGATTTGACCTCGGAAGCAACGACGGCGAAGCCCTTACCGGCCTCACCGGCACGCGATGCTTCAATCGTTGCGTTGAGTGCAAGCAGGTTGGTCTGAGACGCGATGTCGTTGATCAAATTGACGACATCACCAATTTTCTCGGCTGCATTGGCCAGCCCTTCTACCTTTTCATTGGTTTCGCGGGCACGCTCGACTGCCTGTTTCGCAATTTCAGCCGATTGAGAGACCTGACGTGAAATCTCGCTCACCGACGCCGACATCTCTTCGGCTGCTGTGGCAACGGTCTGGACATTGCTGGTTGCCTGCTCGGCAGCCGAAGCGACCGACGCGGATCGTTGGCTTGCCTCGTCTGCAGAAGACGTCATCGAAGACGCCGAAGTCTTCATCTGATCGGCTGCTGTCGTTACAGATCCAAGGGACTGCCTGGCGTGCTCGTCGAACTGGGTGATCAACGCGTTCACTTTGTTCGTACGACCCTCTTCGGCCTTTCGTTTCTCAGACTGTTCCTGCTCAAGGCGAACGCGCTCAATTGCATTCTCCCTAAAGACCTCGACGGCGGCGACCATGGCACCGATTTCGTCCTTGCGCTCGCTTCCCTCAGTTTCAACGGATGTGTCTCCCGTCGCGATTTGACGCATGGCGTCTGTCAATCGGGTGATCGGCCGGGAAATCACGCCGCCGACAAACCAGGCGATCGCCGAACCCAACAGAATGCCAATGACAATCGTCGCGCCGATCAACACATAGGTCATGGTGACTGTCTGTTCATTGGCGTGAATGCGAACTCCGATAAGACCTGCTTCTTCTACTTTAAAGTCGGCCATAAGCTGACGAAATTTGTCAAAGAAGACCTTCCCGCGCGCTTCGCCAACCAAACTTGCCATATCGGCCATGGTTGGACCTCCGAACGCACCAACGGCACTGGCTTTACCGATCTCCCGACGAAATGCAATCGTCGGCTCGGTAACAGTTGCAACCCAATCGTTGATCACCTGCTGTACCTCGGCGAGCCGTGCCACCTGGCCCGGGTTGTCGCTTACAGTTTCCTGAAGATTGGCAATCTGCTCGCTGATCAGCGCTCGACCGGAATTGTAGGGCTCGAGGAACTGTTCCTCACCGGCAAGCAGAAAGCCGCGCATCCCGGTTTCCATATCGACCGCAGAAGCGACAATGTCTTGAGCTTTTCCAAGCACCACATAGGTGTGGTTAACCCAGCCGGCCCGCTCTGTAATGGCGTTCACATTGAATGCCGAAACACCGCCTAGCACGAGGAGAAGCACCAGAGGTGACATGACGGAAATGAGAACTTTGTACTTTGTCTTAATGTTTGAAAATGCCAACACCACTACATCCTTTGTTACATAAAAAAGGCGCGCAAATGCGCTTTGAACGCCGAATCGAATGTTCTTTGTTTCGCTTTAGAATATTTATAAGAATTGTCTAAAAACATTCTTAACGCGGCCAAAATTTCAGGCGTCTGAAATATTTTGATCAACCGGAATGCCCGAGCCCTGCACGCAAACAGAAAGGGCGCCTCCTGACGGAGACGCCCTTTTCGGTGAGGTTATCGGGTGGTGCGGCAGAGAGGACTTGAACCTCCACTCCCTTGCGAGAACTAGCACCTGAAGCTAGCGCGTCTACCAATTCCGCCACTGCCGCGTGACCCGACTATGTCTTCCGAACTGATGGTGCGGCAGAGAGGACTTGAACCTCCACCCCCTTTCGAGGACATCGACCTCAACGATGCGCGTCTACCAATTCCGCCACTGCCGCGCCGGTTCGGAAGCGCGGTTTCTACCCGAACAGTTCCAGCGACGCAACTGCCTGTGAATATACAGGTTGCGGGTTGCTCCGAACGCTTTCATCAGCGCACTATGTCGCTTGAACAATCATGGGAGGGAGGCCCTATGCCGTTTCGTTCAATCCTTGTTCCGCTTGAGGAAAGTGACATCCTTGAGTCGGTGCTGCAGACCGCGTTGGTCTTTGCCAAACGTTACGACAGTTACATCGAAGGACTGTGCATCCGTCCAACCCTCGCCGGCGCTGTGGCTGTGGGTTTCGAAGGTGGAGCCGCCGCGCTTTCGGGTACAGAAGAGCAGTTCGAACAGGAGCAGCGACTTCGGGCCGAACGCCTCCAGACACAATTCAATGCTTTCAAAACCGCGAACAACATTCCCGACCCGGAATATGGCGTGCCGAAACTTTGCGCCAAATGGGTTGAGGATGAAGCTTCGGGGATTGGTATTTTTGGCCAACGTGCGCGGGTTTTTGACCTGACTGTTGTTGGTCGCCCAATGCCGGGGTCTATGACACCGGCCATGAACACGCTTGAGACAGTGCTTTTCGAATCAGGGCGCCCGATCCTGATCGCCCCCCCTTCTCCGCCAAGCTACATTGGCAAAAATATTGTCATTGGCTGGAATGGTGGCACGGAAACCGCGCGCGCCATTGCCCTGGGCAAGTTCCTGTTGCGCGAAGCCGAGCATGTCACGGTCCTCGCGGTCGAGGGCGGCATGGTGCCAGGCCCGTCAGCTGAGGACGTGATCACCAATCTGCGTCGGGATGCGGTTAATGCGGAACTGAAGGTTGTGCCCGGTCGACGCTCCGCCGCAGACGCCGGCAAGATTATTCTCGAACAGGCAGCAGAACTTGGCGCGGATCTGGTCATCAAGGGTGGCTATACCCAAAGTCGCTTGAAACAGATGATCTTTGGTGGCGCAACCGCGGCGATTCTGGCGAATGCTGAAGTGCCGGTGCTGATGGCGCACTAAGGCGCCATGCTTCATGCGCGGGGGGCGGCCGGGAATGCCAATCGGACGCTTTTGGGCGTATTTTTTGCGGGTTCCGTGGATTTTACCGCGCGTTCTTTCTGCTCGATATAACTCACCAACTGCCCAACGGCCGAACTCAGCGCGCTGAAACGGCGTTCGGTTCGGTGCAGCCGATCTGCCAGTTGGCGGGGTTCAGCAGACCTTTCAAGGTTCGTTCCAGAAGATACCCGCTGCTCGGCAAGACGATCGAGTGCGGCCTGCATCTGCTGCCGCAAGACCTGCTCTCTCTCCTGTAGCCGCAGCATCTGGTCGATTCTGTCGTTTAACCTGCGGTGTTCACGCAGCAGACGGTCGAGTTCGACGCGCTGCAGTTCAACGACAGTTGCGAGTTCACCGGCGCTTAAGCCGTCCATCATCGCATCACTCATGGCTAAGGGCCTTTATGCGGTTGGGCAGCCTATTTTTCGGCGAAGGCAAGAATCTCCTCGCTGAGGATTTCAGGCTGCTCTTCGTGGACATAATGCCCGCATTCATCGAGTCCCCGGCCCGTCGCATGAGGCGCGCAGGCCTGCCACATTTTCATCACGTCAAACACACCCATGCCACCATTGTTGCCCCATATCAGGCGGATCTTGTCGGTAATTTTCTCTTTGGGGTTTTCGGCATCAATCGCGGGGTTCTCCTCGAACAACGCCTTGTAGTAGGCAAAGCCGCCGCGCAAGGCGCCGGGCTTGGAATAGGCCTTCACATATTCATCGATGGCTTCATCCATATGGGCGGGGTTGTGGTATTTCGGCCGAAACAATGTCTGCAGGAACAGCCTGACATCATGGGCAACCAGTTTTTCCGGCAGGTCGGGGACAGCATTCCAGAAGAAATGCCATGCGCCCCGCGCTGTTGCCGGGGTCAGATTCGCCATCATCTGGTCATGTGGAACGATATCTACGATGAAAAGCCGGTCCACTTCACCGGGCCAGTCGAGCGCAAAGCGCCGGGCGATCAGTCCGCCCCAGTCTGTGCCGACGAGATACACCTTCTCCAGCCCAAGCGCGTCGATGAATTCATGGATATCGGTGGCAAGGGTTCGCAGGTCATATCCGGAGACAGGCTTGTCGGAATCGCCCATGCCCCTCAAATCCGGTGCAATACAGCGGTAATGCGGCGCCAGTCGGTGCATGACCTTCCGCCACGCATAGGATGTTTGTGGCCAGCCATGCAGAAGAACCATGGGCGGGCCATTGCCGCATTCCCGATAGTGCAGCTTGATGCCGTTGGCCTTGATAACGTTTCTTTCGATCTCGATCATGATGAGCCTGCTATTCGGGTTTCTGACGTCATAACGCGTGATGTCGTCCGCTACGGATGGTTTTCAATCCTGAGCTGGGCATTCCATTATGCCAAACATGACCCAAGCACAAAGCCGCTTGGTCTCGCTTTCTCAATTTCGTTCATTTTGTGGCGATTTTGACGTTGCGTTGAAAGCGCACGCACAGGCCCCAAAGTCTGTTAAATGGAAGTAACAAAAATGGGAGGATTATATGGGGGTTGTTGAAACCATAGCGCTAACGATGGGGGTTGCCTGGGCAAGCGGGATCAATCTCTACGCGACGATCGCCACACTTGGCCTTCTTGGCGCGACCGGGAACATTGATCTTCCGCCGGATCTGGAAATCCTGATGGACCCACTGGTGATCGGGGCCGCCGGGTTCATGTATTTCGTGGAGTTTATTGCCGACAAGACGCCGGGCGTTGATTCCGGCTGGGACACGATCCACACATTCATTCGCATTCCCGCAGGTGCAATTCTGGCCGCCGGTGCGGTCGGTGACGTCGGTGCTGGCGCGGAACTGGCTGCGATTATCGGTGGCGGAACACTGGCCGGAGCGACTCATTTCACCAAGGCAGGTACGCGTCTGGCAATCAACACATCACCCGAACCTGTGACAAACTGGACGGCTTCGTTTCTCGAGGATATCGCGGTTATTGCGGGCTTATGGACAGCGTTACACCACCCGATTGTATTCCTTGTGCTGCTGGGCGCCTTCATTCTCCTCATGATCTGGCTTTTGCCCAAGATCTGGCGGGCCTTGCGTGCGGTCTACCGCAAAATACAGAGCTTGCTGGGAAAGACGCCAAAGCCCGAGCCAGATGCGCCCCCCTCCGGAGCAACGGGCACAGCTGCGGCTCCTGCTGAAAGCGGGTTTGCGTTAAGCTTCAAGGCAGAAGATCCGGAAAAATAGAGCGTGGCTCAGCGCGCTGCACGGCTGACCAATTGAAGGTGTTGAGTTGTGCATGCTGGAACACCAACCAGCTGCGCTGAATCCCCGAATGCGCGCGTGACAACCGCTCCTGCACCGACGGTCACATCCTGACCAATCTGAACACCGGGAATCAGCGTGGCGCGGGCGCCAACAAGCGAGCGGTCGCCCACAACCGTATCGCCGGTCAGGCAAGCGCCCGGCGCGATATGTGCCCCCTGCCCGACACGAGCACCATGTTCGACGACGGCAGCCGTGTTGATCAGGGAGCCACGTCCCACAAAAGCTTCTGCGTTGATAACCGCACCCGGCATAACGACGCTTCCCGCGCTGAGTGTGGCGCTGGGGGATACGATTGCCGACGGATCCACGAGCACGGCAAGCTCAATTCCCATCCGGCTGGCGGCATCCAGGACCGCCAGGCGTCTTGTGTTGTCACCGATCGCGACAAACAGGCCGGTGTGATCCGGCCAGTTCCCGAAGAGTGTCTCCTCACAATCCGCAAGCATTCGGACACCCAGGATGTCTGTGACATGCTGAAAGGCAGGGTCACAAAACCCGACAACTGTCCATCCGGCACGAAAGGCCACATCTGCGCAGACGCGGCCGTGCCCACCGGCGCCGATGATTATAAGGTTTCGATGTGTTGTAGTGTCAGTGGTTTTCATAACCGGAGTATCCGTCAATACGGATTAGGATTTGGTTAACCCTGAGTAAGCTCTGGGAACAAGCATAAGTCGTGAAGGAGTGCTAGAACGGGGTGATGATGAGACGCACCCTCCTGGCAACCTTGATTTGCCTGACAGCGCAAACCGCCATGGCAGCGGATGCACGATTTTCGGATGGCGCAGGCCGCTGGGTTTGTCAGCCGGCCCAACCGGAATGGCCGCAAGTCCTGATCGACTTCACCGAAGACGCATACCGACGCTGTGACCAGAACACCTGCGTGACCTATCCGCTGGATGAGTTAACGCTGGAAAACAGCCGTATTCACATCCGGTTCGCACCGCATGGCGATTTTGAAACCGGAGATACTGGCGGGAAGTATCGAGAGGTGATTGTGCTTGCCGGGAACGAGATCGAGACACACGGAGTTTGCTCTTTCCGCGGCCTTGAAGATATTTATGACCCGCGCCCATGATCCGGGTTCCACATCCTCTTTTCATTCTGGGCTATGTCCTGACAATGGCGATCGTGATCGTGTTGTCCCTCATGCCGGCGCCGACCCTGCCCGGGCCCGAGGGCTCCGACAAGGCAGCCCATCTGCTCGCTTACGGAGCGATTGCGTTCTGCGGTGGCCTGGGGTTTCGCAGCTGGGAATTACGTATTCTGTCGGGGTCGAGTGCGTTGGGCCTAGGAGTTCTTCTGGAAATCGCACAAGCCGCCTGGTTTGACAGGAATGGCAGTGTTTGGGATGCCGCCTCGAACTCAATGGGGGGCGTGCTCGGACTGCTGGCGGCCGCACTCATTCTGTTTATGTTCAAAAAGCAGAGCCGGCCTGCGGCAAGCTAGTTGGTGTGACGACGATACTCAGGAAACTGCATTGTGACGGTGGTTCCCTGGTCGAGCACGCTTTCGATATGAAAGTGTCCACCGTGCATTTCCACAATACGCCGTGTTAACGGCAACCCAAGTCCAATTCCATTCTGGGTGTGAAATGGATTGTCGTCCGGATGGGTAAACGCATCCAATGCGCGTTCAATGCTTTCAGCACTCATCCCACACCCAGTATCTCGCATGGAAAGGTTCAAGCCATTCGAGAGACCAATACTTACGCGTATTTCGGAGTTGTCAGATACAGCCTGCGCAGCATTTTTAAGTATATTGCCGACGGCATGTTCAATCTGGTCACGGTCACAGATCAAGATTGGTTCCGCGTCATCACCGACAACCGAAACGGTGACTTTGGCGGATGAATCGACCAGTTCCGGAATGCTTTTCCGACACCTCTCGACCAACGGTATCAGGGACACATGCGTGTCATTCAACGTCATTTCACCGCGCCGAATTTGTGTCCAGTTCAACATGCTTTCGATCCGCGCGAGCAGATCGTAGCTGCTTTTCTCAACCACCTCCGCGTATTCGATATGCTCATCAGTTGGGTCGTCGTTTTTCAGTTTTTCCCGGATCAGGTCTGTAAACCCAATGATTGCGTTGAGCGGTGTCCGCAATTCATGGCTGAGCATCGAAAGGAACGCGTCCTTGGCATCGTCTGCGGTTTGTCTTGATCTTGCCAGGCGTGCCGCCGTCTCCTTGTCTTTCGAGCGAAGGATAATAGCTTCAGCAGTCAAATCTGCCAGATCTCGTAATGCCTGAAGTGCTTCGGGTTTGGGCATTGGATGCGACTTAAAATCGACAACGCAAACCGAACCGAGGCGAAACCCGTTTTCTGAAATAATCGGCGCTCCGGCGTAAAAACGGATATGTGGCGGGCCCGACACCAGAGGGTTGTTTGCAAACCGAGGGTCCTGAGATGCGTCTGGCGCAATCAACAGCTCGTCGGACAGGATTGTGTGCGCGCAGAATGCCACCTCGCGCGGCATTTCCGTCACGTCGAGCCCAAAACAGGATTTAAACCACTGACGATCTTCGTCAACCAAGGTTACCACCGCGACCGGCGCACGCATCGCAAACGCAGCTAGGCGGGTTATCCGGTCAAATTCGGGGTCGGGCTCGGAATCCAAAATATCGAGATTCTGGAGTTCCTTGAGGCGATCTTGCTCCTGAAACGGAACGGGAAAATTTCGGAGGCTTACATCATCCATAACGCGTGACAGACCTTGGTCATGATGTCCCCCGACGCGCTCCTGTTACCGCGACGGCGCTTAATAGAAAACTAATATTGCAGCGCACGTGCTGTGAATAAGCGGATCAGGTGTTTGGTTCTGCCGTGTCCCGAGATGGTGGGACATCTTCGATCCGGCGATACACTAGCAAGGCGGCGACAAGTAGGAATGCCAGCGCTGCAAAGGTCAGCCGGTATGCAGCGAACGGACTATGTCCCTGTTCATCGGCTGGAAAGGCATCAATCAGCAAACCCGTGCCGATCTGAACAAGAAAAACCCCGCCCCAGATAAACAGATTGATGGCGGTGACAACGCGGCCGACATAGCGATCCGGAAACAAGCTTCGGGCATGGGCAAAGATCGGGGATGACAGGCCCGATGACAGGCCGAGCAGGATCATCGCTGCGATCGCGATCTGGATCGACGTTCCGCCGCCAATCGACATCACCGCAAACCAGAGGGCCATGGAGAGTGCACCAATGGTCACGATCCCACGCCGTGTATCGAAAATGCGATCGAGAGGCCCGATGAATATTGCGCTCACCAGCCAGGCCAGAGAGACAAAAAAGATGATATTGCCGCGTTCGAGCAGGCCCGAACCAAATGTGTCGTTCAGGTAAGGTCCGACCCAAAGCGCGCGAAATGTCAGGAACGATCCCACAGTCATTCCGGATATAGCCCCGAGCGCATAAAGGCGTGGCTCACGAAAGATAATACCGAGACCGCGCATGGTCTCGATCAGGGTTTCCGTGGCGCCAATAACAGGCGGTGCGTCTGGTGGGCGGTCCCGGACCGTCAGCAGGACGGCAAAACAAAGCAAAAGTGCCACACATGCCACGCTGGCCAACGAGGCCCGCCATCCGAAAGCTGCAGTGGCTTCGGCAAAGGGGGACGCCGAGAGCAACATCCCTGTTCCCCCAAGACCGACGGCGAGCGCGCTCATGGTCGCCAGCCTGTCACGTGGCGTCCAGTGCGAGATCAGAACGATAATGCCCATAAATACAGGTGCGATACCCCATCCCACGACCAACAACGCCAGCGTTAAGCCCGCCGAAGTCTGCGCAAAAGCAAATCCGGCCACGCCGGCAGAGGTGAGGAGCAGAAAGACAGCAATGGTCCGTCGCGGGCCAAAACGGTCAAGTAGAATGCCACTGGGCAATTGCATAATTGCCGACCCAAAGAACAAGGCTGCGGGCAAGGCACTGAGCTGTCCGGCAGTCAGTTCCAGTTCAGCGCGCAGGTCCGGTGCAATGACTGCGGGGACCGAGCGCAGAAACTGGCTCAGAATAAAAGCCAAACCCAGCGCCGGGATCATCGCGAGGATCAAATGAATTCGGCGGCTGGTTTGGGGTGTGTGGGCGGATGAGGTCATGAACTCATACGGGCGACAACATGATCATGCATGTCTTGGTGTGACATGCAGAAGGACGACGTTGGCATCAATGAAAGTGGTGCTCGGGCGGCGCCGCGAACACGCTTTCCGTTGCCGGTGTGGTTGAACCAACCGACAACGGCTTCATCTTCGCGCGGACAGAAATTGGTTCTGCTCTATAGCTCGATGTTGTCGTCAGCACTCGGGGGCACGTAGGGAACCCCCTCTTCTTCTGCTTTGCGGCGCGCGGCGGCTTCCTTTTTGGCATCGGCTTTTGCAGCCTTCTTCTCTGCCTTTTGAAGTTCGCGTTGGCGCTTTTCGAAATTGTAGTTTGTTTTACGTGCCATGCGTTTGATCTCCTGTGTCAGTTCGGTCCGTCGGGGGTGTCGACGGACCGTGACGTAATCGGGTTGACGCTAGGCCGCGCGCCTGGATGAGGTGTTCCGACGCTGTGGTCGACGGCTTTTCCCGCCAAAGCCACTTTTGCCGCCTTGACCACCACCCTGGCCTCCACGGTTATTCTGGCGTCCGCCGCCGCCACCCTGACGGTTCCCGCCACCACCCTGTTTGGGGCGTGCGTTGCCTTCGGGGCGTTCACCACTCTCGACGGGGATCTTGTTTCCGATCAAGCGTTCGATGTCCTTGAGCAGACCGGCTTCTTCGGTGGCGCACAACGAAAGTGCGGCCCCATCAGCACCGGCACGTGCTGTACGACCGATACGATGCACATAGCTTTCGGCATCGACGGGCATTTCGAAATTGATCACATGAGTCACGCCGGGAACATCGATACCGCGTGCAGCAATATCGGTCGCAACAAGCACCCGGACCTTGCCATCACGGAAGGCTGCAAGCGCGCGCTGACGCGCACCCTGGGACTTGTTCCCGTGGATGGCATCGGCACCGATGCCTGAACGATCGAGGCGCTCTGCCACACGGTTGGCACGGTGTTTGGTACGCGTGAAGACAATCACACGAGACAAGGATTTGTCGCCGAGCAGATTGCACAGGGTGTCGAGCTTCTTCTGAGGTTCAACAAAGTGAATCCCCTGACGAATGACTTCCAGTGCCACCGCCTTGGGCGCGATGTCGACACGAACCGGGTCTTTGAGAATTTCCTGCGACAGCTTGGAAATTTCAGTCGGCATGGTCGCCGAGAAAAGCTGTGTCTGCCGCTCCCGCGGAAGTTCGGCGATAATCTTTCGAACATCGCGAATGAATCCCATGTCGAGCATGCGGTCAGCTTCGTCGAGAACCAGGTGCTCGATTTCGTCGAGCACAACATGTCCCTGATCCATCAAGTCGAGCAAACGTCCCGGCGTTGCGATAATGATATCGACGCCGCGGCGCAGGTTTTTGGTTTGGGTGTGCTGGGACACGCCACCAAAGATAACGGCCTGGCGCAAGGCCAACTGGCGACCATAACCGTGAAATTCATCCGCAATCTGAATGGCGAGTTCACGGGTCGGCGCCAGAATAAGCGCACGTGGGTCACGATATTTGCTGCGGGCCTGAACCTTGTTGAGTTCATGCAGGATCGGCAGCGCGAAAGCTGCTGTCTTGCCTGTGCCGGTCTGGGCAATTCCGAGAAGGTCGTGACCGTCGAGGATGTAGGGAATGGCTTGCGCTTGAATCGGCGTCGGTGTCACGTGCTCGCGGGTTGCCAATGCACGGAGGATCGGCTCGGCAAGGCCGAGATCCGAAAAAGTACTTTCTGTCACTTGGATTTTTCCTTGTACGCCGGCCGGCCGATCATCTGATCTGAAGCCTGTACTTCCGACGCTCACCCTGTTCCGGGCGCGGCCGGTGCGGGCTGATTCTTGATGATTGTTCCCCGGATATGCGTCGCAAATACACAACGCTTCGCGCAATCGCGGGACAATGCAATACGATCTAAATGGGCGCTCGCAGCAGATTTGTCAAGGAAATCAGAAATTTAGTTGGCTGCACCTTTTGGTTTTGCGAGGGGTTCGCCGCATTTCCCATCGGTAACACGGAAAACACCAGTCCAGTTCAGAACCTGTTTCAGGCCGTTCTTCTCTCCGGCGCCCTTTTGAAGCATCACCGCCAGAACTGTGAAATTCGTGTCCGGAAATAGGCCGATCATCGCGTCAATATGTTTTTGCGCGGCATCAAGGCAAATTTCTCGCGTGTTGGCGAAGAGGCGATTCTCGGCGCTTGGCATTTCCGATATTTCTGACGGCATATCATCGGTCCGGTAGATCAGGAAAATTCCTATCTCGCCGGACGGGGTGAAGGAAATTTGGTTTCTGCTCCGAAATTGCACCGTATCGCCGTTCAAAAGAACGACGTGTTCGGGATTTTCAGGCGGCGGTGGCTGGATCCCGAACAGTTGTTGGGCTGACGCGGGAATCGACGATAGTCCCGTCGTTACAACGAGCAATACCGAGAAGAGAAGTCGGCCATGTTTTTTTTGATCGCCAACCCATTTTATTGGGTGCTCTCGCTTGTCGCCTCGCTGGTGAACTCCTTGAACACCTCGACCATACGATCCAAGAGCCTCATGGCGCGCTCACGTTCTTCCTTGTCTTTGGCTTCTGCCGAAGCGAGTTCTGCAGCTTCGCGTTGCTTAAGCTCTTCGTAGCTTGTGGCAGGCGTTTGTGCCGCCCCGCTGCTTGTCGAGCACAGCAGAGTTTCCCGTTCCAGCGTGCAAACCGCGATCTCACCGGTCTGGCGGTTAAGGCGCCAAACCCGGTCTTCAGTGGCCTTGAGAAACTCGAATTCTGAAGTTGAGGTTTGCGTCTGGGCGACAGCTTCGGGCGCCGCAATGAGCGCCAATCCGGCAACCAGTGCCAGTGCTGAGAATGTACTGAATAGGATTTTCATGCTGCCTCACCAGTCGATTTTACCAAACGCCCCATGCCAAACTGAGAGTATAGCCAAGATGTGACCAAAACATGATGTGTTTGCAGCATCCCTAGCGGAACAGGATCACCGGTATCTTGCAAAGCCGGACCATCTCACTGGTCGTTGAGCCGATAATCAGACTACGGATGCGCGAGTGGCCGTAAGCACCCATCACAAGCAGGTCTATTCCCTGCTCTTCCACGGCGTTTGATATGACGGTTTCGGCCTGTCCTGGAGCAATGTTGGCATTGACGGTGAAACTGCCCGCCTCAAGTGTTGCTTGGGCGTTACTCAGCCGTTTCAGATTCTCTTCGCTTTCCGCACCGACCATCAGCAGGCTGCACTCCAGACCGGAAAACAGCGGACTGCGGGCGACGTGATCGACAGCTTTCATGGCGCTTGTGCCGCCGTCATAGGCGATCATGAAGCGCTTGATGGGCTTAAATGCGCGGGCTGTGACGAAGACCGGCTTTGTGCTGGAACGTGCGATCCTCTCCAGATTGGAGCCAAGATGAAGTTTGGCAAAATCAGCGGCCTCTCCACGTTTCCCGACAATGATCAGATCGGCGTCGGTTTCACTTTCTGCCACGGTTTCGACGATGTCACCGCTGCGCAGGCGCGGGATAACGTTGGTGATGCCCCTACCTTCAATTCGGGCCTTGGCATCATCGAGGATCGCGCGCCCGATTTTTTGGGACAATTGCGCGCGTTGTGCATCGAGTTCGGTCAGTTCATTGAGCAAAGCGGTCCGGGCGCCCAGTGTGATGTTGCCGCTGAGGTTGCTTTGCACCGGTCCGGCCTGGCGACGCCCCAGAACGTGCAGGAGTTCGATCTGCGCACCGGTTTTTTCGGCAATCCAGGCAGCGTGATCACAAACGCTTTGCGAATAGACAGAGCCATCCACGAGTGCGATGAGCTTTTCCATGTGCTTTCCCCCTCAGTGCCCGAGTAGCTCGTCGAGCGCACCAGGTCGATCATGGATTGCCAGACGGTCAACGATCGTTTCACTGGCCTTGTTCAACCCAACGATTTCGACTGTGGCGCCTTCGCGTCGGAACTTGAGAACAATCATGTCCAACGCAGCCACGCTGGAGATATCCCAGATATGCGCTCGGCTGACATCAATGGTGACACGCTCAAGTGCTTCTCGGAAGTCGAAGGCCGCATTAAATGCGTCGGCAGATGCAAAGAATACCTGCCCTTCAACGACATAGGTGCGCGCACGACCATCATCGGACAGGGTCGAGGTGACCCTGAATATTTGTGAGATTTTCCACGCAAAAAAGATGCCGGACAACAGCACTCCGACCAGAACGCCGATCGCCAGATTGTGAGTAAAGACCACACAGACCACCGTCGCCAGCATGACAACGGAGGAACTGCGGGGATGGTCACGCAAATTCTTGATGGATGACCAACTGAAGGTACCGATCGACACCATGATCATGATGGCCACAAGCGCAGCCATAGGGATCTGTTTCACCCAATCACCCAAAACAACGATCAGGAACAACAGCACAACACCGGCTGTGAATGTCGACAAGCGTCCGCGGCCGCCCGATTTCACGTTGATCATTGACTGGCCGATCATCGCACAGCCGGCCATGCCGCCGATGAAACCCGTGGCGGTGTTGGCGAGCCCCTGGCCGATACATTCCTGATTTTTGTCGCTCGGACTGTCAGTCAGGTCATCGACGATGCTTGCCGTCATGAGCGATTCCAGCAGTCCTACAGCAGCGACGGCGGCCGAGAACGGGAGAATGATCATGAAGGTTTCCCAAGTCAGCGGGATATCCGGAAGCAGAAAAATCGGCAGAGTCGAGGGCAGTTCGCCCATATCACCCACGGTCCGGATGTCGAAATCGAATGTGATCGCGACGGCGGTCAGCGCCAGAATACAGATCAGCGGTGACGGAATGGACTTCGTCACATAGGGGAACAAATAGATGATCGCCAAGCCGGCTGCGACCATAATATAGGTTAGCGAGGGAACCCCGATCAGTTCGGGCAATTGCGCCATGAAGATCAGGATTGCCAGCGCATTTACAAAGCCGGTCATCACTGAACGGGACACAAAGCGCATCACAGAGCCCAGTTTCAGAAACCCAGCCGCGATCTGTATCAACCCAGCCAACACGGTTGCTGCCAGCAAATATTCGAGACCGTAGTCGCGTACCAGTGTGACCATCAACACAGCCGTAGCCGCGGTCGCCGCGGAGATCATTCCCGGGCGTCCCCCGGTAAAGGCACAGATCACGGCGATCGAGAACGATGCGTAAAGTCCCACTTTCGGGTCGACGCCAGCGATAATCGAGAATGCGATGGCTTCCGGGATCAGCGCCAGGGCGACGACCAGACCTGACAGGAAGTCGCCACGGATGTTTCCGAACCATTGTTCGCGGTAGGCGCTGAAAGACATCATGTGCTTTTCCAAACCGGAACGACCTGATTCGCTGAACACCGCGTCATACAGGGTCTGTTTTCGGGTTGTTGTTATCCGACGGACATCCGGGCCGAAACAGGCCATCCGGTTTCATCCGGATACGGTGACGTTGGGGTTTCATAGGCGATTCATATGCTGCATTGCAACATGCGCTTTCGCGATACGCGCGCGCGCATAAAGCAAAGGCTTAGCCGTTTCCGACTAAGCCTTTGAAATATTGGTGGGCACTGTAGGATTCGAACCTACGACCGTTCGATTAAAAGTCGAATGCTCTACCAACTGAGCTAAGTGCCCATTCAGGGCTGTGCCCGAATGCGGGCGGACATTAGAAATCTGCACGCGTTCGGTCAACGGCACAAACGCCTAGAAAAGAATTATTTCTCTGCGTCGGCAGCAACCTGCATCTTGATGATTTTGTCCGGGTCATCGACAGCGCCGCTGCCTTCAGCACCGCGCTTGATTTTGTCGACATGTTCCATGCCGTCAGTGACCTCGCCCCAAACCGTATACTGGTTGTCGAGGAAGCTGGCGTCATCAAAGACAATGAAGAACTGACTGTCCGCGCTGTCGGGGCTCTGGGCGCGGGCCATGGATAGCGTGCCGCGCTTATGATTTTCCAGGGAGAACTCTGCATCGAGGTTCTTGCCTGAGCCGCCTCGTCCTGTGCCCGTCGGGTCACCGGTCTGCGCCATGAAACCGTCGATGACACGATGGAAGACGATACCGTCATAAAAACCCTCGCGAACGAGTTCTTTAATGCGGGCCACATGGTTCGGCGCCAGATCAGGACGCAATTTGATGGTGACACGACCGTCTTTCAGGTCGAGATAAAGAGTGTTTTCCAAGGCGCGCTCCTGTTTGGCGGTCTGGGCTTGAGCTGTAAATGTTTCCGGGCCTACGAGACCTGAAAACGCGAAAATGCCTGCCGCGAGTGCAAACGCGGACAGAAAATGACGTCGTTTCATGAAAGTGAACCTATTCGTTGGCGGCCTGCAGGTCGAGACGTCCGTATCGTTCGTTGACCCGGTCTGCGACGGTTTTTGAAACAAAACTGGAGATGTCTCCGCCCAGAGCGGCAATTTCCTTCACCAGACGAGAGGCAATGAACTGGTTTGTCTCCGAGGCCATGAGAAACATAATTTCTATGTCAGGATTGAGGCGTGCGTTCATGCCTGCCATCTGAAATTCGTAATCGAAATCTGATACGGCGCGCAGACCACGCAGGATCACTTGCGCATTTTCAGTTTCTGCGAAGTGCATGAGCAGCGAATTAAAGGGTTTGACCTCGATAACCCCGATGCGCGGGTCATCAATAGACGCAACTTCGTCCTGAACCATCTCAACGCGCTCATCGAGCGAAAACAATGGCCCTTTCCCTGCGTTAACGGCAACGCCGATAACCAGACGATCAAGGACACGTGCGCCACGCCGGATGACATCCATGTGCCCGTTTGTCGTAGGGTCAAAGGTACCGGGGTAAACCCCGATCCGCTCACTCTTCGCCATCACTCTTCTCCGGCGCCGCTTCTGCGTCTTCGCCCTGCGGCAGTTCTGCTTCGGTCGTCACGCTGTCTTCAGCGTTGTCGGCCGGGGCATCACCTGTTTGGGTGCCCTCACCGACTTCGTCTGTCTCTTCGTCATCGTCATCGTCGCTCAAATGAGTCACGGTCACAACCCGCTCATCATCGCCGACACGGAACAACGTCACACCGCGTGTCGAACGACCTGCAATGCGGACTTCGTCGACGCCGGTTCGGATCAACTGTCCGCCATCGGTCATCATGACCAGACCAGTGTCCTCTACGACAGGGAACGAGGCCACAACACCGTTGTTTTCGACATCTGCGAGAACAATGTTCACAACGCCCTGCCCGCCACGATTGGTGATGCGATATTCATAGGCTGAAGTTCTCTTGCCGAAACCGTTGGCGGTAACGGTCAGAATGAACTGCTCCTGGGCGGCAAGCTCCGCATAACGCTCTTCCGTGAGCATAACGTCTTCAACATCACCATCCGCAGCCGGTTCATCGCTGGAAACAGAGGCGCTGTTCGTATCATCGGGGTCAGCCCGCTCCGCCCGGCTTCGCTTGAGATAGGCCTCACGCTCGGCCACGGAAAACTCGGCATGGCTTAGAATTGACATCGAAATGACTTCATCGTCATCCGCAAGCCGGATCCCGCGAACCCCCGTCGAATTGCGTCCTGCGAACACACGGACATCGGTGGCTTCAAACCGAATTGATTTCGCCTTGGCGGTGGCCAGCAGAACATGGTCGGTGTCTTCACATGTCTGCACACCGACAAGGCGATCGCCTTCGTCAAGTTTCATGGCGATTTTGCCATTAGCTTTGACCTGGGTGAAATCGGCCAGACTGTTTCGGCGCGTATTGCCCGATGCTGTTGCGAACATGACAAACAGGTTTTCGGCATCTGCTTCGTTTTCAGGCAATGGCATCAACGTCGTGATGATTTCGCCCTCTTCGAGCGGCAACACATTCACAAGTGCCTTGCCACGGCCCTGCGGCGTACCCACGGGCAGCTTGTAGACCTTCTGCTTGTAGACCATGCCGCGCGAAGAGAAGAAAAGCACGGGCGTATGGGTGTTTAGAACGAAGACGGAACTGACAAAGTCTTCATCGCGCGCTTTCATTCCTGCGCGCCCCTTCCCGCCGCGCTTCTGCGCCCGGTAGGTCGAGAGCGGAACCCGCTGGATATAGCCGTTATGGGTGACCGTAACGACCATGTCCTCACGCTGGATCAGGTCCTCGATATCCTGTTCGAATTCACCTTCAATGACCTGCGTGCGACGCGGATCGGCAAACTCTTCGCGCATGGCGAGCAATTCCTCGCGCAGCATTCCATAAAGCTTGTCACGGTTTTCCAGAATCTCCAGATATTCCCGGATCCTGTCCACGAGTTCCTGGAGGTCCTTGGCGATCTTGTCGCGCTCCAGGCCCGTTAAACGATGCAGGCGCAGTTCAAGGATCGCCTTGGCCTGCTCTTCTGACATCTGGTAGGTGCCGTCTTCGTCGACTGCGCGCCCCGGCTCGTCGATAAGCGCAATCAGCGGCGCCACATCGCCTGCCGGCCACCGTTTGGCACAAAGCTGCTCACGGGCTTCTGCACCATCTTTGGCGGCGCGGATCAAAGCAATAATCGGGTCCAGATTGGCAACAGCGACAGCCAGCCCAACCAAGGTATGGGCGCGGTCACGTGCCTTGCCCAGTTCGAAGATGGTCCGTCGGGTGATGACCTCTTCCCGGAAGTCAATGAACGCGGCAATGATTTCCTTGACGTTCATCAGTTCCGGACGGCCGGAATTGAGCGCCAGCATGTTGACGCCAAAGGAGGTTTGCAGCGGAGTGTAACGGAACAACTGATTGAGCACGACTTCGGGCTCGGCATCGCGCTTCAACTCGATGACGACCCGCACACCATGCCGATCACTCTCGTCGCGCAGATCAGAAATACCCTCGATGGTCTTATCGTGGGCAACTTCAGCGATCCGCTCGATCATCCGCGACTTGTTCACCTGATAGGGAATCTCGGTCACGACAATGGCGTTGCGTCCAGCCCGCACCTCCTCGAAGTCGGTCTTGGAGCGTATGACCACGGACCCGCGGCCTGTATGAAAAGCCGCACGAATGCCGCTGGTTCCCAGAATTATGCCGCCTGTCGGGAAATCGGGCCCATGCATGACCTGCAAAATGTCATCTATCGTCAGATCAGGATTGTCGAGATAGAGACAACAGGCATCGATCACCTCGCCCAGATTGTGGGGCGGGATGTTAGTGGCCATGCCAACGGCAATGCCGCCGGCGCCATTGACCAGCAAATTGGGGTACTGCGCGGGAAGAACAACGGGCTCGTTAATGCTTTCGTCGTAGTTAGGCTGGAAATCGACAGTATCGCGATCAATATCCTCGATCAGCGAATGGGCTGCCTTCGACATCCGCGCTTCGGTGTATCGCATAGCGGCGGCACGATCGCCGTCCATGGAGCCGAAATTGCCCTGGCCGTCGATCAACTCCAGACGCATGGAGAAATCCTGTGCCATTCGCACCATGGCATCGTAGATCGCGGAGTCACCATGGGGATGATACTTACCCATGACCTCACCGACGATACGCGCGGATTTTCGATATGGGCGGTTGTATTCGAATCCGGACTCCTTCATCGAGTACAGAATACGGCGGTGAACAGGCTTCAGGCCGTCGCGCACATCCGGCAGGGCACGCGATACGATCACGCTCATGGCGTAATCGAGATAAGACGAACGCATTTCGTCTTCGATTGTAACCGGTTCGATGTCGAAATCGTCCGGCGGAAGCTCGGCTGATTGATCGCTCATCTTGTTCTTTCAGTGGGTTGCGGCAGGTTATTCATACGAATTTCCAACACGCCGAATCGGGTGATTTCCATCAAAAAACACTACCCGAAATGGCAGAGTCGGGCAAGAAATCGACAGGCACCAAAACCCGGATTTCCGGGCAAATTGGAGTTGCGCGACGCCTCCAAAAAAGATGCCGATGCGCGGGAACGCATCGGCGAGGTCAGGGAGCAGGAATGCAGTGTCTAAGCTTGCAAATTCAAAGGGTGATTAGATCTCGCGAGGAGGTTCGGCGGGTTTGGAATCCTCGACAACCGGAGGTGCAGAATGAGGTTGCTCGGATGCTGCAGGTGCAGGTGTTTCGGGCGCGGCTTCACGCATTTCGGGCAATTCACCCTGTTCGGCGAGAGCGCCACCTTTGTTGGACGTGACGTCAGTCTGTTTCTCTTGGTCCTCAGCGGCGGATTCAACCGTTGCGACTACGTTTTCGACTTTCGGTTTCTGCGCGACTGGTTCTGCAAGCTGAGGCTTTGTGGGGATCGGTTTGGTGATTGCCTGATTGCCCCCGGCAGCAGTCTGACCGAAACTGATCAGAGTGTTGTCCTTGTCCAGTTGTGCCTGGGCCAACAGGGCCGTGCCAGCAACGCCTGACAGCAACAGCGCGATAACCGCGGCGATACGAAGTCCTTCCAAGGGTGCAAACCGGCACAGGCGCGTCTCCAGGCGGTGTGTGACCCCCGCCATGGCGACCGGCATCGGGCCCGGTGTCTCCATAAGCGCAAGACGTCTGAGATCGGCGTTCTGTTTGCGCCAGACCTCAACAGTTTCTCTCAACTCGGGTTGACGCATCAGGGCGCGGTGAACCGCTCTCCGTTTCGCAGCAGGCAACAACACGTCGGCATATGCATGAAGCAAACGTTCGGGCAGGATCGCCGTGACATTGTCTGCCCATCGCTTCATCGAGCGCGCCGTTCGGGAGCCTCGATCACGGCGCCATTGACGTGCTCGCGCAGTGCATGGCGTGCTCGTGACAGTCGCGACATGACTGTTCCGACCGGGTTTCCTGTGATTTCGGCGGCTTCGTCATAGGTGAACCCCGACAACCCAATCAGAAGAACAACTTCGCGCTGCGCATCGGACAGGTTGGCGAGTCCGTTCTGCAGGTCGCGAAGCTCCAGATTGGGCGTTTGGGCCTCGGGCTGGATCAGGGAGGCCACGTTCACTGCGTTTTCGATCGGCACAACCGTCCCCCGTCGTTGGGATTTCCGGGTGCCGTCGATGAACAGATTGTGGAGCATGGAAAACAGATAGCGCCGGAGGTTTGTGACCTGCGCGATCGCCGGCCACTTTTCGAGAGCGCGGACGAGGCAGTCCTGAACCAGATCATCGGCTTCAGTGGAGTTGCGCATGAGCAGCCTTGCGTAACGCCGCAAGCCGTCAATTTCCTTTTCAAGATCACCTTTGTGATGGGGCATGTCCCGACCTTTCCTAGATACCCCGCGCGGTGTGCAGCGGGCAGTCGAGCGTCCCATGAGGTTGTGTCGTCGCGGTGTGTCAAAGCCGTGTCATCTTTGGTCGTGGCGGTTTGGTAAGAAGAGATGCGAAACCCGGCGGTCGGAGCTCGGGGGCGAGCATTGGGGACCCCACCACCGGGTTCGCGACTGGCGTCTGTCTGTCACGCCAGCGTTCGTTGATCACCGGATTCAAGTGACCATTGTCGGGTTAGTTTGTGCGTGTTTTTGGCTGGCCGTCCTGCAGGGTGCGGGCGACCTGATCGAGGATTTTAGCTGCTTCCTCCGGCTCACCCTGCTGACAAAGGACCGAGGCTTCGTTCACCTGAGCCCGCATATTCGGGTCTGCCGCCGGCTTTTCAGCGAGATCGGCCCGAATCTGCTGTAGCTGGACACCACAGGGATCACCCGAATCTGTTGCGTTGGGGTTTTCAGCAGCTATCACGGGCATACCCGCGAGCAGCAAGCCAAAGCCCGCGAGGGTGGAAAGAACCCGGCGACTGGATTTTCTGCGAATCATCGTGCTTGTCCGTCTTGTGGGAACACGGTCACGGCGTCATGCCGTCGACCTTGTTACCTAGACGCGAAGGCGTATGAATTATTCCGAAGAACGATTTGTTGTTTTAGCTCGCACGCACAATCAGTGTGGCACCGTCGGTGTCGGCGACTTCGACTTCCGCGCCTGCGGCGAGGGTATCGCTGTCTTCAGTGCTGGCGAGCCACCAAGTGTCATCGATACGCACGCGCCCACGCCCGTTCTCAAGACTTTCGTCCAGGGTTAGCCGGCGTCCGATATAGCTTCGGCCGCGTGTGTTGAGCATGGGGTGATCGCTTTTAGTCGGGTGTTTGCGCAGCCACACTTGCCAGCTTATCGCCGAGACAACAGCCAGAACGGCAAACAGCAGCATCTGGTAGCGCCAGTCGAATCCCGGGTCGATCAGCAGGATCACGCCGATCAGGAAGGCCGCAAAGGCCGGGCCGAGCAACAAGGTGGTGGAGGTGATGAAAACTTCCAATGCGACCAACGCAATCGCAAAGGTCCACCAGTGCCAGAACTCCAGTTCCCAAAGCCAGGAGACAAACTCATCCATGGAACTTCTCCCCCTCAGTCGGCGTCGTCGCGTGAGGTTACGGGTACGCTGCCGCTGCGGCCGGGTCGCACACCTTGGCCTTCATCCAGGCCAAACGCAGACTTTGCGATTTCCGCAATGCCTCCCAGACTGCCGATGAAGTTTGAGGCCTCGATCGGGAACAGGACCACACGCTGGTTCGGAGCAGAGGCAATATTTCCTATCGCTTCCACGTATTTCTGCGCCACGAAGTAGTTCACCGCCTGCATATCACCCGCCGCAATGGCGTTCGACACAAACTCGGTCGCCTTGGCTTCGGCTTCGGCTTCGCGCTCACGGGCTTCAGCGTCGCGGAATGCGGCTTCCCGACGGCCTTCCGACTCAAGGATTGCGCCCTGCTTCATCCCTTCGGCCCGCAGAATGGCGGCCTGCTTCTCACCTTCTGCGGTCAGGATTTCGGCGCGTTTCTCACGTTCGGCCTTCATCTGGCGCCCCATGGCCTCGACCAGATCTCCCGGTGGGGTCAAATCCTTGATCTCGACACGTGTCACCTTGATGCCCCAGGGGTTCGTTGCGGCGTCAATGACGCGCAGCAGGCGCTCATTGATGTCATCACGTTTCGAAAGCACGTCATCAAGGCTCATGGAGCCGATGACCGTTCGGATGTTCGTCATGGCAAGATTGGTAATCGCACGCTCAAGGTCGTTCACCTCATAAGCGGCACGGGCTGAATCCACGACCTGATAAAAGGCGACGCCATCCGCGGTGATCGTCGCGTTGTCGTAGGAAATGACATCCTGCGATGGGATATCGAGGACGGTTTCTCGCAAGGACAGCTTGAAGCCGACCCGGTCTACAAACGGCGTGATCAGATGCAAACCGGGCGATAGCGTGCGCGTGTAGCGTCCAAACCGCTCAATCGTCCATTCCTGCGCCTGAGGAACCTGCTTGATCCCGGCCCAGATAATGATGATCGCAAAAACAACGACCGCGATGACGAATGTGAGAAATCCGCTTGGCAAATATTCCATATTACACGCCCCTTACCGGCAATTTACGCAAATAGGTTACACCAATAGATATAGGTATTCTTGTGCCATATTCTGCTTAATGTTGAATATTTCGAGTTTTTACTGATATTTGGGCATAGGTGAAAACGGGCATCAGGCCCCTTCTTTTTTGGTGTCCCAATACGCGGCTTCGACCTTGTGACCATCGGGGTCTCGTACGAAGCAGCCATAGTATGGTGCCCCGTATTCTTCCCGGGGTCCCGGAGGGCCGTCATCTGCAGCTCCGGCATTGAGCGCGGCGCGATGAAAGGCATCCACAGATGCCAGATCAGGTGCAATAAACCCAATATGAGTGCCATTGCCGACACTCGACGGATTTCCATCGATGGGGGTTTGAACCCAGAATTCGGGGAATGCCTTGCCATAGGCAACGGCGCCAGGATGCTCCATCACCCGGCGGCATCCCAGTGTTGTCAGAACCTCGTCATAGAATGCAGCGGCGCGTTCAAAGTCATTGGTTCCGACAGACACATGGGAAATGATACTGGGGCTGTCATCAGACACGGATGATCGCCTCTAGAAGGGAATTTCGTCGTCCAGGTCGTCGGACATGCCGCCACCGCCGCCGGTGCCACCAGCCATGGCAGGCTGCGGATTGCCGTAGTCGGTCGGTCCGGCATCATATCCGCCACCACCACCACCACCGCCTTCTCCGCGGCTGTCGAGCATCACCAGTTCACCGCGGAACCGCTGCAGAACAACTTCGGTGGTGTATTTCTCTACGCCTGAATTGTCGGTCCATTTACGAGTCTGGAGTTGGCCTTCGAGAAAGACTTTAGAACCCTTTTTGAGGTATTTCTCGGCCACTTCGGCGAGTTTCTGATCAAAGACGACGACGCGATGCCATTCGGTCTTTTCCTGCATTTCACCTGAATTCCGGTCTTTCCAACGTTCAGATGTTGCGACAGACAGGTTGCACACCTTGTCGCCCGACTGCATGGAACGAACTTCCGGGTCGCGGCCCAGATTTCCGACGAGAATGACTTTATTGACGCTGCCTGCCATTTGTAGTGCCTCCTGACACGTTCTAATCCGATCTTCATGCACCCGATGCCAAGCGAATCGGGCGCAAAACCACGCTCACATTTGCATGGGGTCCGACCCCCTACAACGCGGAAGTTATCCCCATGATATTCACGTTTTGTTCTTATCGCAAGAGTGCACAAAAACCGCTGCCGCAAATCGCGCAACACCGGTTTCAGGCGTTTCTACATATCAATTTCGTTGGCTTACTGGCCGTGCCCCAGCGAATAGCCCGGCACACCGTCAAACGTGTACAGCTGCTCGGTCTTGATGAAATCAACGTTGCTTGATGCCAGGCGGGACAGAAGCGCCACGACAGAATTCAGGTCGAATTCTGTTCCGTCCTGCGCCATGTACCGACACCGCCAGTGGTCTGTGCAGAAGGTCTCGGGCTTCGGGTCAGGCCAGACTTTCACACCACGATTGGTGATCATTTCAAGTTTCACATCAAGGGTCTGCTCGGCCTGACACATCAGCTTCCCAAGTTCATTGGGGTCCATTCTCGATTGTACAAAGACATCAATCCCGACGAGTTCCTTTTTCTCGCTGTCTTTTGGGACCGGTGTGTAAATCTCAATCGGTTTGGCGTCCTTGTCATAGGCGACGGGAGCCAGTTTCTCGGGTTTCTGTCCAAGCCGCGCGGCAACGGCCTCCCCGAATTCTTGCGTCCCGACTTTCTTCACGGAAACGCCTTCAGCAAACAGGTCGGGCGTGTGAATCCCGTCTTCGATTGTCCGCAGCCAGGCATTGTGGATTTTTTCGGCGATCTGGCTTTGCCCAAGATGGGCCAGCATCATCGCCCCGGCCAAAATCAGTCCTGAGGGGTTGGCAATGCCCTGCCCGGCAATCGTCGGTGCCGATCCGTGGATCGCCTCGAACATCGCGCCATGGGCACCAATGTTCGAAGACGGCCCGATCCCGACAGAGCCTGATATCTGGGCGGTGATATCGCTGATGATGTCCCCATAAAGGTTCGGGGCGACCACCACGTCGAAAACGTCAGGTTGGTCGGCAAGCATGGCCGCACCAATATCGATGATCCAGTGATCGGTCTCGATTTCGGGATACTCGCTCGCGACTTCGTCAAACACCTTGTGAAACAGACCGTCGGTCAGTTTCATGATGTTGTCCTTGGTGAAGCAGGAGACCTTCTTGCGACCGTTCACACGCGCATACTCGAAGGCATAGCGAATGATCTTTTCACAACCGGGTCGCGAGATGAGCTTGAGGCACTGATAAACTTCGTCGGTCTGCCGATGTTCAATCCCGGCGTAGAGGTCCTCTTCATTCTCCCGAATGATCACGACGTCCATCCCTGCGTGCCGGGTTTCAACCACCGGCGCGTAGGACACACACGGGCGCACGTTGGCGAACATCCCCAAGGATTTACGGATTGTCACATTCAGGCTTTTGTATCCACCACCCTGCGGAGTGGTGATCGGTGCCTTGTATAGCGCCTGCGTGTCACGAAGTACGTCCCAGACGGATGCGTCCAACCCTGCGGTATGGCCGGACAGATATGCCTTTTCGCCGATAACGACGTTCTGGATTTCAAGGCGTGCGCCAGCTTCGTGGAGAACACTAAGGCTGGCCGTCATAATTTCAGGGCCGATACCATCACCATAGGCAACAGCGATCCGAGCGACCTGCTCAGCGCCCTCACCCGCACCATCGATATTGTCGAATGTTTGAGAACCAGCCTGAACGTTCATGGGAAACTCCTGAGTGAATATCTTTCCGCAATATGCCGTCGAAATTATGATTGGTAAAATTGATTATGTGATATTTAATGATTAAATTAATTAATTAATTAATTAATGCTTAGCGCACCGAGATGCCAACTTGCCTGTCACGACGAACATCCACCCGGACCTCCTACGCGCACTTGTGACGGTCGTCGAGTGCGGAAGTTTCTCGACAGCCGGTGAACGCCTTGGGCGCGGCCAATCCGCGGTCTCGCTGCAGATCAAGCGGCTGGAGGAGCAGTTGGGCGTTCAGGTTCTGCTGAGAAACCCAAGACACATCTCGCTTACAAGTGAAGGGGAACTTATCCTCGATCAGGCACGACGGATTTTGACCCTGAATGACGAACTTTTGGTCCGGGCTCGCGAGCCGGAAATCGCCGGCGTTGTCAAATTTGGTGCACCCGAAGATTTCGCAACCAGCCATCTACCCAATGTGTTGGCCCAGTTTTCAAACAATCACCCAAAGGTCGCTCTTGAGGTGACCTGTGAACTGACCCTGGAACTTCTGGAACGGTTCTCGGCCGGAAACCTTGATCTGGCTCTGGTAAAACGTGATCCCAGTGAGACCAGAACAGGACTGCGAGTCTGGCGTGAGCCACTGGTCTGGGTCGGTACCGACCGGACATTGTTTGGAGATAACGAGACCATCCCCCTCGTTGTTTCACCGCAACCTTGTGTCTACCGAAAACGGATGACGGATTCTCTCGACCAGAACAGGCGGTCATGGCGCATTGCCTACACCTGCGGAGCCCTTAGCGGATCACTCGCCGCGGTCCGCGCTGAACTTGGGGTGACTGTCCTCCCCAAGGAGATGGTTCCAAGCGATCTCGCTATTCTGAACGCGGAAAGGCTAGACCTTCCTGCTCTCGAAGATACTGAAATGGCTCTTATCGAGGCACCCGGATTGTCACCCGCTGCGGCGCGTCTGCGTGATCACGTGGTTCGGCAACTCGAACACGGTGCCTAGCAGATCCCGAAATAGTTCCGGGTTGTCCACTGGCCTTTTGTCCGGGACGACGCCATTTTAGGGGGAACCATTTGGCGCGTATGAACCGTGCCTAACTCTGTCTCGTAATAGGCTTTTATGCAGAAGAAAATCGTCGTTCGTGGCGCACGCGAACACAATTTGCAAAATGTTGATGTTTCCCTTCCCCGGGATTCTCTCGTGGTGATCACGGGACTTTCGGGGTCGGGCAAGTCATCGCTCGCCTTTGATACGATCTATGCCGAAGGCCAGCGCCGTTACGTTGAGAGCCTTTCGGCCTACGCACGCCAGTTTCTGGAACTGATGCAGAAGCCCGATGTGGATTCCATCGAGGGGTTGTCTCCGGCGATTTCCATCGAGCAGAAGACGACCAGCCGCAATCCCCGCTCAACAGTGGGAACGGTGACCGAAATTTACGATTACCTGCGCCTGCTTTATGCCCGTGTTGGCATCCCGTATTCGCCGGAAACCGGCCTGCCCATTGAAGCCCAGTCGGTCAGCCAGATGGTTGATCGCACCATGGAGATGGAGGAAGGCACTCGTCTTTACCTGCTCGCACCGATCGTGCGCGGCCGCAAAGGCGAGTACCGAAAGGAACTTGCCGGGCTTCAAAAACGCGGATTCCAGCGGGTCAAAATCGACGGCGAGATGTACGAGATCGCCGATGCCCCGGCTCTCGACAAGAATCTCAAACATGATATCGCCGTGGTGGTCGACCGGATCGTCGTCCGTAAGGACATTCAGACCCGTCTGGCAGACTCGATTGAGACGGCGCTGGAACTTGCAGATGGTTTGGTCTTTGCCGAGAACGCGGACAACGGCGAACAGACGATCTTCTCGGCGAAATTTGCCTGCCCGGTATCCGGTTTTACGATTGAAGAAATCGAGCCGCGCCTTTTCTCATTCAACAATCCGTTCGGCGCCTGCCCGGCCTGTGATGGTCTGGGAACGAAGGTCGTGGTCGATCCGGATCTCGTCGTACCCGACCAGACCAAAAGCCTGCGCGACGGTGCGATCGCACCCTGGTCGAATTCATCGAGCCCCTACTACGCCCAGACCCTTGATGCGATTGCGCGTCACCATAAGGTCTCGACGGCGGATGCATGGTCGGAGTTGCCCGAGAAAGTCCGTGAGGTTGTTCTGTTCGGATCGGGCAACACGGCCATCAAGATGAAATACGATGATGGGCTGCGCACCTACGAGACCAGCAAACCGTTTGAAGGCGTCGTGATGAACCTCGAACGGCGCTACCGGGAAACCGAAAGCTCCTGGGCACGTGAGGAAATCGGCAAGTATCAGGTCACGTCCGTCTGCGAGACCTGCAAGGGTGCCCGTCTGAAACCCGAGGCCCTGGCTGTCCGGATCAACGACAAGCACATCAGCGCCACAACCGAGATGTCCATCGCTCATGCGGGCGAATGGTTTGCCGATTTGGAAAACCACCTCACCGATCAGCAGAACGAAATCGCCCAGCGTATTCTGCGAGAGATCAACGAGCGGCTTGGTTTCCTGAACGATGTGGGGCTGGAATACCTGACGCTGAACCGGAACTCGGGAACCCTCTCAGGAGGAGAAAGTCAGCGCATCAGGCTTGCCTCCCAGATCGGTTCGGGCCTGACGGGTGTGCTGTATGTGCTCGACGAACCGTCGATCGGTCTGCACCAGCGTGACAATGCCCGCCTGCTGGAGACTCTCAAGCGGCTGCGAGACCTCGGCAACACGGTTATCGTAGTTGAGCATGACGAGGATGCCATCCTGACCGCCGATTACCTCGTCGACATGGGACCGGGTGCAGGTGTTCACGGCGGCACGGTCGTGGCACAGGGCACACCCAAAAAGGTGATGCAGCAGGTCAGCAAGAGTCTGACAGCGAAATACCTGACGGGCGTCGAACAGATCCCGGTGCCAAACGAACGCCGCCCCGGCAAGAAGGGCAAGTCCATCAAAATCAAAGGGGCAACGGGCAACAACCTGAAGAACGTCAGCGCGGAAATCCCGCTCGGTACTTTCACTTGTGTCACGGGTGTGTCGGGTTCGGGCAAGTCCACGCTTGTGATCGACACGCTCTACAATGCGGCAGCCCGGCATATCTACAGCTCGCGCAAAGCACCAAGTCCACATGACTCGATTGAAGGCTTTGAACATCTCGACAAGGTCATCGATATCGACCAATCCCCGATCGGCCGCACCCCGCGTTCGAACCCGGCAACTTATACCGGTGCCTTCACGCCCATCCGTGACTGGTTCACCGGCCTGCCGGAGTCAAAGGCGCGCGGTTACAAGCCGGGTCGTTTCTCGTTCAATGTCAAAGGCGGGCGCTGCGAAGCCTGTCAGGGTGACGGTGTCATCAAGATCGAAATGCATTTCCTGCCCGACGTCTATGTCGAGTGCGATGTGTGTCACGGCAAACGTTACAACCGCGAAACTCTGGAAATTGTCTATCGCGACAAATCGATCGCAGATGTTCTCGCCATGACCGTCGAGGAAGGCCGCGAATTCTTCAAGGCGGTGCCCTCGATCCGCGACAAGCTGGAAACGCTTGAGCGTGTGGGCCTGAGTTACATCCAGGTTGGTCAGGCTGCGACCACCTTGTCGGGCGGCGAAGCGCAACGTGTGAAGCTTGCAAAGGAACTCTCGCGCCGCGCGACGGGCAAGACCATTTACATCCTCGATGAGCCGACGACCGGCCTGCATTATCATGATGTCCGCAAACTTCTCGAAGTCCTTGATGCTTTGGTGGAACAAGGCAACACGGTCGTGGTGATCGAACACAATCTTGAAGTGATCAAAACGGCAGACTGGATCCTTGATCTCGGCCCCGAGGGCGGTGACAAGGGCGGTGAGATTGTTGCCAGCGGCACGCCTGAAGATATCTGCGCAGAGAAGCGCAGCTATACCGGCGCCTTCCTGACGCCGTATCTGCCGGCATTGGCGAAGAAGACGAAGAAGCGGGCTTAGTCCACACTAATCCAATGATCAGCATGCACTCTAAACCGCTCCTAATTAGAACATCATTGCTGCTTTGCGTGGCATTCGTTCTTGCGGCGTGCGCGGCGCCGATACGGGAAGAAGCGGCAATCGAGGGCAAGTCTCTCATCCTCGCGGCGATAGAAGTAAATGCCGATTACGGCGTTGGGGCCTTCGAGGCTGCACCCGGCACTCTTTATGATTTGAGTTTGAAAATCTGGGGGTACAGAGCCGCAGTTGGCAATGTTGAGCAGAAATACTGGCTGCAAAGTTTAACGACACGGTCACGCTGGATCGCCTTTGCTGTTAATCCCGGAACCTACGCTCTTGGCGAAATTGTCGAACAAGGCAATAACGGCACGCTGACCATTGACCGGGACAGAAAGACCACCCGGTTTAATGGTGACCGTGAACTTCCGGTTTTTGAAGTCGCACCGAACGAAGCTTTGTATATCGGCACCTTCCGAGCCCAGCTGGGAACCAATTATGGCAATGTGTTTGGCCAGATCGGCGGGCGCTTACTCCGCGATGTCCGCAAGACCTATGTGCTGCAGACAGATTTGGCCCGCATCATCGCCTCGCCCTACACCAAAAGAGGCGGACGGTTTCGTGCGATCGATGTGTTCTCCAACAGCCCCGGGGCTCTGGCAAAGTTCAGTCTAAGCTGGGCGGTTCGTCCGACCGATGCGGATTTTGAGCCCGAACCGGTGGACGAAGTTGAAGGCGGCAAAGGTCCCAAAAAGGTACGAGACGGGCTTGGCGAGTAAAAGAATCCAAATGCCGTGGGGTCGCGACAACTAAAACTGGTAAAATGGAAAATACCCCGTCCTATGTCCTATGCGGCATCGAAGCGGTTTATTTCCCCTCGCAGACAGATAACCGTACATGACGGATGACGACCAACAGGTTGAAGTTTTCTACAACAGCGCCTGTCCTGTATGTCGCGCAGGTATGGAAGACCAACGCGACGCACTTGCGCGAGCGGACGGTGGTAAGAAATCGACATTCGTCGATATGTCCCAGAAACCCGATGCGCTCGCGGAAGAAGGCTTGTCGCTTGACGATGTCCGGCGACATTTCTATGTGCGGGATATAGATGGAAAACTGCACCGCGGCGCGGACGCTGCAGCGATCCTTTGGCGTATGACACCACGGCGTCGCTGGCTGGGTTGGCTGATCTCTCGTCCAATGCTCCGCCCCCTCGCCCGGCTGTTCTATGACTGGTTTGCTGACCGGCTCTACAATTGGAACCGAGGTAAAGGTCGGTGGTAGCGCAGGTCTTGTTCCGCGCACGCTCTTGCTGCGCAAACTTTTAGGGGTAGAGTTTGTAATCGCCAATTAAAGCGTCAAACATCTGGAGAACACCATGGCCGCCTATGTGATTGCAGATTCCAAAGTCCACGACCCGGAAACCATGAAAGCCTATGGCGCGAAGGTTGGTGAGACCCTCAAGAAATATGGTGGCAAAGTGCTCGCTGCGTCCGGCCCGGCCGACGTGAAGGAAGGCGACTGGAATCCTGCCCGTGTCGTGATGCTCGAGTTCGCCGACGTGGAAGCCGCGCAGACCTGGTACAATTCACCGGAATATCAGGAAATTCTGCCGATCCGTCTGTCTGCAGCAGATGACAACTTCCTGATTATCGAAGGCGTGTAAACGACAGCGACTTTTAGAGTGCGCATCGCCGGGGAGTTGCGCTCCGATCACAGGCCGGGGCCTTAACTGCCTGCCTTCACCGCATCCCAGTACTTCACGTTGAGTTCGCGCACGAAATCATCATGGGCTTCGGCGAGACAACCGCGCAGCGTCTTGTCGCCAATGCGGGTCTGTCGGTAGCAGCGATTATATGTGCTGCGCGCACGATGTTTTCCGAGCTCAGAAATTCCGGCGCTCTGCGACGCGGCGTTGGTCGTCCAGACCCCGGCCCGAAGGTCCGAATCTGCTCTTCCTCGGGTCGGCAATACATCGATCATCCGGGCAAGCACCTGGCTGGCATGCATGGTGTCGGTGTCGCCATCTACGATATTTTGGGCGGTCGCCCGCATGGGGCCGGCACCCAGTTCGATATCGCCTTCGGTTAGCGGCGCAGCGCGTGCATCTGTCTGTCCGGCCGGAATGAGCGTGAGAGGTTTCTTCACCTGAACCGCCAGCGATACAAGTCCGGCATTCTCCATCACGGCTGCAGGAACGCTGACGCGCACTGTGGTGAAGCCCCGCGACGCGGCGAAGTTCAGAATGGATTCCGGGTTGAGTTGGACCCTGGTTCCGTCGGTGCGTGTTGCGGTGACCCGCAGTGCGTCTGGATTGTGGGGTAAATAGGGATAGCCCGAGATGGGTGTCGGACGCTTCTCGTGAAGGCAGATCGAAGTCAACTCTGCTGTGCAGCCAGCGCCGGTGCATTGAAGAGGAACAGCAGATGCGGTCTGGATGACTCCGAGCATCTGCGGATCAGCGATCGCTGGTCCCGCCAATATCAGGAACGGCAGCGCCGCAAGTGTCGACGGCTTGATTGCGCGCATTTCGAGTTTCTCCCGGATTTCAAGCAGAAGCCTGACATCGGGAGCAGGACAGCGTCAATTCACAAGATTGCGGATACGATTGCCTTCCCACCCATGGCTCGCTATGTCCTGAGGATGGCAAACACGACACCTGATCCCGTTCACATCATTGGCGGCGGCCTCGCCGGCAGCGAAGCTGCGTGGCAACTCGCACGCGCTGGCGTACCGGTCATGCTTCACGAAATGCGCCCGGAACGAAAAACCGACGCCCACCAGACCGAAGACCTTGCGGAACTGGTGTGTTCCAATTCGTTCCGGTCCGATGATTCCGAAAACAACGCTGTCGGCATATTGCATGCGGAAATGCGGGTGCTGGGGTCGTTGATTATGGCAGCTGCGGATACCCACAAGGTGCCCGCCGGCGGTGCGTTGGCGGTCGACCGGGAGGGCTTTGCCGCACAGGTCACCCGAACGCTTCATTCGCACCCGCTGATCGAGATTGTGCGTGGTGAAGTTGAAGGACTGCCGCCCGAAGACTGGGACAATGTGATCGTTGCCACAGGTCCGCTGACGTCCCCGGCCCTCAGCGCGGCGATCATCGAACTCTCAGGGGAGGAAAATCTCGCCTTCTTTGATGCGATTGCACCGATCATCCATGCCGAAAGCATCGACATGAACAAGGCGTGGTTCCAGTCGCGCTATGACAAGCCCGGCCCCGGAGGCACGGGCAAGGATTACATCAATTGTCCCCTCGACGAAGCCCAGTTCGAGGCCTTCATCGACGCGCTGATTGAGGGTGACAAGGTGGCGTTCCACGAATGGGAGGAAAACACCCCCTACTTCGAAGGCTGTCTCCCGATCGAGGTTATGGCCGAGCGCGGCCGCCAAACCCTGCGCTTTGGTCCGATGAAGCCAGTGGGCCTCACAAACGCTCATGATGGCTCCAGGCCCCATGCCGTGGTACAGCTGCGTCAGGACAATGCGCTGGGCACTCTGTTCAACATGGTCGGGTTCCAGACAAAGCTGCGTTATGGCCCGCAGCAGGAGGTTTTCCGCAGCATCCCCGGACTGGAGAATGCCGAGTTTGCACGACTTGGCGGTATTCATCGCAACACCTTCCTGAACAGTCCACGCCTGCTCGACGAAACACTGCGCCTGAAAGCGATGCCGCGGCTTCGATTTGCCGGTCAGGTGACCGGCGTTGAAGGTTATGTTGAAAGTGCGGCTATGGGACTTCTGGCGGGCCGGTTCGCAGCGGCCGAGCGGCTTGGTGAGGCCCT